>ERZ772948.1273-NODE-1273-length-14943-cov-25.237708_pt1 | contig 14943 bp, 11 predicted proteins | sample MGYA00511945_ERZ772948 | MGnify/ENA primary metagenome ERZ772948 (study PRJEB29015, sample SAMEA2737927) | human oral metagenome | biome: human oral; feature: human-associated habitat; material: dental | place: China | collected 2141 ... | reverse complement strand
GGCCCCCCTTCTCCCGAAGTTACGGGGGCATTTTGCCGAGTTCCTTAACCATGATTCACTCGTGCGCCTAGGCATACTCTGCCCGACCACCTGTGTCGGTTTAGGGTACGGGCGGCTGGCACCATCGCGTCGAGGCTTTTCTCGGCACCCCAGGATCACCCTGTTATCCCCCACCAGTGTGAGGTCACCATCACGCCTCACCCCCGTCATCAAAGACAGTCCCCCGGATTTACCTGGAGGACGGGCTGCGCGCTTGAACGGACCAAGCCATCAGGTCCGCCGGGCTACCACTGTGCGTCACCCCTGTTAACACGCTTGCCTACCTGCACGGAGGATCCCCAGACCCCACCACCACAACCACACCACCCCCCGAAAGGAGTAGGCGCGGTCTATATGGCGGCTGGGCGTGGGTTAGCACCCGCGCGTCAGCATGGGCGGTGCTTCGCCGGTACGGGAATATCAACCCGTCATCCATCGACTACGCCTGTCGGCCTCGCCTTAGGTCCCGACTCACCCAGGGCGGACTAGCCTGGCCCTGGAACCCTTGGTCATTCGGCGCTAGGGCTTCTCACCCTAGTATCGCTACTCATGCCTGCATTCTCACTCCCGCACCGTCCACCAGCAGTCACCCACAGGCTTCCCCCGGTGCAGGACGCTCCCCTACCACCCACAACCCCTGCCACCACACGCACAAGGCGCACGGTGAAGGGAACAACGTCATGGGTCCGCGGCTTCGGCGGTGTGCTTGAGCCCCGCTACATTGTCGGCGCACGATCACTTGACCAGTGAGCTATTACGCACTCTTTCAAGGATGGCTGCTTCTAAGCCAACCTCCTGGTTGTCTGCGCGACCGCACATCCTTTCCCACTTAGCACACGCTTAGGGGCCTTAGCCGGCGATCTGGGCTGTTTCCCTCTCGACCACGGAGCTTATCCCCCGCGGTCTCACTGCCACGCTACAACCCGACGGCATTCGGAGTTTGGTTGACGTCAGTAACCCTGTGGGGCCCATCAGCCACCCAGTAGCTCTACCTCCGCCGGGCAACACGCGACGCTGCACCTAAATGCATTTCGGGGAGAACCAGCTATCACGGAGTTTGATTGGCCTTTCACCCCTACCCACAGCTCATCCCCCCAGTTTTCAACCTAGGTGGGTTCGGTCCTCCACACGCTCTTACACGTGCTTCAACCTGGCCATGGGTAGATCACCCCGCTTCGGGTCCAGAACGCGCCACTACAAACGCCCTATTCGGACTCGCTCTCGCTACGGCTACCCCACACGGGTTAACCTCGCGACACGCCACTGACTCGCAGGCTCATTCTTCAAAAGGCACGCCACCACCCCCACACACAAACGCATGCGGAAGGCTCTGACGGCTTGTAAGCGCCCGGTTTCAGGTACTATTTCACTCCCCTCCCGGGGTACTTTTCACCATTCCCTCACGGTACTGATACACTATCGGTCACCAAGGAGTATTTAGGCTTAGCAGATGGTCCTGCCAGATTCACACGAGATTCCACGAGTCCCGTGCTACTTGGGAAAACGAAAAACGAGTGACAGACATACGCCTACAGGAGTATCACCCTCTACGCTCCGGCTTTCCAACCGATTCAACTTCATCCATCAATTTATAACTCGCCGGCCCGTCAACAGCCAGACCACAACGCATCCCACAACCCCCGCACCGCAACACCTGTCAGCTATCACACGGCACAGGTTTAGCCTCATCCACTTTCGCTCGCCACTACTCACGGAATCACTATTGTTTTCTCTTCCTACGGGTACTGAGATGTTTCACTTCCCCGCGTTCCCTCCAACTACCCTATACATTCAGGCAGAGGTCACCGGACACAACTCCGGAATCAAGGTTACCCCATTCGGAAATCCCAGGATCAAAACTCGTTTACCAACTCCCCTGGGCTTATCGCAGGTTACAACGTCCTTCATCGGCTCTTGGTGCCAAGGCATCCACCGATCGCACTAAGTAGCTTGCCAAAAAACCAACAACAAAAACTACAAAGATGCTCGCGTCCACTATAAAGTTCTCAAAACACACACCCCAAAACCCCCCCGGCAAAAACCGGAAGAGCCCGGGGCTCCACAGAGAAACCGAAGCCACCAAACGGCCACCGACCCCTCAAAACCCAACAACGCGCCACCACAAAACATGGTAAAAGCCAATGTTCCACCCAGAAACCAAAAACATGACCAGCCCCCAGAAACAACATCCAGGAACAAACCAGCCACAAAAACCATTCGGCTCCTTAGAAAGGAGGTGATCCAGCCGCACCTTCCGGTACGGCTACCTTGTTACGACTTAGTCCTAATCACCAGTCCCACCTTCGACGGCTCCCCCCCAAAAAATGGGTTAGGCCACCGGCTTCGGGTGTTACCGACTTTCATGACTTGACGGGCGGTGTGTACAAGCCCCGGGAACGTATTCACCGCAGCGTTGCTGATCTGCGATTACTAGCGACTCCGACTTCATGGGGTCGAGTTGCAGACCCCAATCCGAACTGAGACCGGCTTTCCGAGATTCGCTCACCCTCACAGGCTCGCAGCTCTTTGTACCGGCCATTGTAGCATGCGTGAAGCCCTGGACATAAGGGGCATGATGACTTGACGTCATCCCCACCTTCCTCCGAGTTGACCCCGGCGGTCTCCAATGAGTCCCCGGCATAACCCGCTGGCAACATTGGACGAGGGTTGCGCTCGTTGCGGGACTTAACCCAACATCTCACGACACGAGCTGACGACAGCCATGCACCACCTGTAAACCGACCAAAAAGGCACGCCCATCTCTGAACGCTTCCGGCATATGTCAAACCCAGGTAAGGTTCTTCGCGTTGCATCGAATTAATCCGCATGCTCCGCCGCTTGTGCGGGGCCCCGTCAATTCCTTTGAGTTTTAGCCTTGCGGCCGTACTCCCCAGGCGGGGTACTTAATGCGTTAGCTACGGCACGGAGAACGTGGAATGTCCCCCACACCTAGTACCCACCGTTTACGGCGTGGACTACCAGGGTATCTAAGCCTGTTCGCTCCCCACGCTTTCGCTTCTCAGCGTCAGGAAAGGTCCAGAGAACCGCCTTCGCCACCGGTGTTCCTCCTGATATCTGCGCATTCCACCGCTCCACCAGGAATTCCATTCTCCCCTACCTCCCTCAAGTCAGCCCGTATCGAAAGCAAGCTCAGGGTTAAGCCCCAAGTTTTCACTCCCGACGCGACAAACCGCCTACAAGCTCTTTACGCCCAATAAATCCGGACAACGCTCGCACCCTACGTATCACCGCGGCTGCTGGCACGTAGTTAGCCGGTGCTTCTTCTACTGCTACCGTCACAAAAAAGCTTCGTCACAATTGAAAGCGGTTTACAACCCGAAGGCCGTCATCCCGCACGCGGCGTTGCTGCATCAGGCTTCCGCCCATTGTGCAATATTCCCCACTGCTGCCTCCCGTAGGAGTCTGGGCCGTATCTCAGTCCCAATGTGGCCGGTCGCCCTCTCAGGCCGGCTACCCGTCGAAGCCTTGGTGAGCCACTACCTCACCAACAAGCTGATAGGCCGCGAGTCCATCCCCAACCAAAAAATATCTTTCCAACCCACAAGATGCCTTGCAAGCTCATATCCAGTATTAGCAACCGTTTCCGACTGTTATCCCAGAGATGAGGGCAGGTTACTCACGTGTTACTCACCCGTTCGCCACTCGTGTACCCCCGAAAGGGCCTTACCGTTCGACTTGCATGTGTTAAGCACACCGCCAGCGTTCGTCCTGAGCCAGGATCAAACTCTCCATCGAAAAAACAAAAATCAGACACACCCAAAAACACAGGCGCACCCAAAAACAATTCGACAGAAAACCCAATCACCAACAAACCCCCACAACACACACAAACGCGCACACTGCAGAGGAAAATCAATCAAAGGAAAAAACAAGAAACAAACCAAAAAAACAATCCTTGGTCCATCCCCAAAAAAATGGCATTGACTTAAAGCACGCTGTTGAGTTCTCAAGATTCGGAAGCCACCAAAGCAGCAACCCGGTAAACCTTATCCGGCTTGTTCTCGACCGTCAAATCGAGGCCCGATTTAGTTTTCCGATCTCGCTCCGGCTGACCGGAGCTCGTTCATCTTAGGTCCACTCCCGCGATCCGTCAAGTGGATCTTCCGTCCTCCTCCGGGGCCTTGAGTGGGATCCACTTGATCGCACACTCGCTCCGGTGCCGGGCGGTTGGGAGCGGTGCTCCCCGGCTTCCCGCGAGAGCTTGAGGAACAGTACACGCCCTCGCGGGATAGCGCAACTCCCGTCCCGGCAGGCGCTTCAACGGCCGGTTCCCACCTGGACCCCGCCAACGGTCCGCCGTCCCCTGCGCACAATCGCGCAGCAACCTCCCAGGAGGTCGGTCTCCGTCAGGCTGAACTCGGGATCGGTGACCTTCTCGTTGTTCAGGTATGCGCCGCCCTCAAGGATCGCCCGCTTGGCGGCCGCCTTCGATTCGACGATTCCGGACACCAGGAAGGCATCCACCAACGGCATGGGGAGCGTCACCTCCGGGGCTTTCAGTTCACGCATGATTCCCCGGAGGGTCTCCTCCGACAGGCAGGACAGCTCCCCGCGTCCGAAGAGGGCCGCGGCCGCGGCCACCACTGCCTGCCGCTCCCCGGACCCGTGCACGATGTCGGTGACGTCGTCGGCGAGGGCCTTCTGCGCGAGTCGCTTGTGGGGCTCGTTCTCAGTGGCCTTCTCCAGCGCCTCGATCTCCTCGCGGCTTCGGAAGCTGAACACCTTCAGGTAGTCGACCACCTTCGCGTCCTCGGCGTTGAGGAAGAACTGGTGGAACGCGTAGGGGCTGGTCAACTCACGATCGAGCCAGACGGTGCCGGACTCGGTCTTTCCGAATTTCGTGCCGTCGGCCTTGGTGAGCAGGGGCGTGGCCAGGGCATGGGCCCGCACCTGGTCGGATCTGCGGAGCAGTTCGACCCCTGCGGTGATGTTCCCCCACTGGTCCGATCCGCCGTGCTGGAGGGTGACCCCGTGCCGCCGGTACAGCTCCCGGTAGTCCATCGACTGGAGCAGCACGTAGGAGAACTCCGTGTAGCTGATCCCGGATTCCAGCCGGCGCGCCACCACGTCGCGGGCGAGCATCCGGTTAACGGGGAAGTGTTTTCCGACGTCCCGCAGGAAGTCCAGGACCGACATCCCGGCGGTCCAGTCGAGGTTGTTGACCATCACCGCGGCGTTGTCGCCCTCGAAGGAGACGAAACGTTCGGCCTGGGCCCGGATTCGTTCCACCCATCCGGCCACGACCTCCCGGGAGTTCATCACGCGCTCCCCCGTCTCCTTGGGGTCACCGATCTGTCCGGTGGCGCCCCCCACCAGCAGGTGCGGTTTGTGTCCGGCCTGTTGCAGGCGGCGGGCGAACAAAAGCTGGACGAGGTTGCCCATGTGAAGGCTCGGTGCCGTCGGGTCGAAACCCACATAGAACTTGACGGGCCCCTCGTCCAGGTGCGCCCCGAGGGCTTCCAGGTCGGTCGAGTGGGCGATCAGCCCGCGCCAGCAGAGGTCGTCAAGCAATGCGTTCACGGGGGCAGCCTACTCACGCTCCAGACCGGATTCACCTCAGCGGTCACGTGGCCGATCCCCATCCGCCCCGACACGCCCCATCGAGGATTTGAAATGCAAATATTCGCATATAACAATGGACGGCGTGCCAGCCGCGAGAATCTCCGATTACGAGCCGGTCAGCGCCCTTTTCAAGGCCCTGGCGAATCCGGTGCGTGCCGCCATCGTTCACCTGCTCTCCGACCGGGAACGCACCGTGGGTCAGCTCGTGGAGGCTCTCGGACTGCCCCAACCGCTGGTCTCCCAGCACCTGCGCGTACTGCGTGGGGCCCTGATGGTCGCCACCAGGCGGCAGGGTCAGGAGATCTGGTACAGCGTCTGCGACCAACACGTCGCCCACATCCTGGGCGACGCCATGAAACACACCCAGGAGGGGAAACATGACCACGACCACTGAGCACATCGCCGCCGAGGCCCACAAGCACACCCACGGCCCGAACTGCGGCCACGAGGCCGTGATCCACTTCGATCACGTCGACTACATCCACGACGGCCACGCGCACCGCGAGCACGACGGCCACTACGACGAGTGCACCACCTGCACCTGCGGCAACTGCTCCGACACCTGTGCCACCTGCACCTGCGAGGATTGCACCTGCCCGACCTGCTCGCACAACGCCTGCTCCTGCGGCTCCTGCGACTGCTCCTCCTGCTCCTCCTGCGTCTGCGAGGACTGCACCTGCCCGACCTGCCGTCACGCAGCCTGAGTGCGAAACCTGCTGGGCCCCCGATCTGATCGGGGGCCCAGCAGTTTCAGTACGGGTGTTCTTCGAAGCCGACCCGGGACCGGCCCGCGGGCCGAACATGGTTTCGACACGGGCCGCTCGTTCCTCGCGACCCGGCTCAACCAGCTTCACGGAAAGGAGTACACGCCGCTCCTTTCTCACCGCCAAGCTCAACAAGCTTCGCCAGTGGAGGGTTTCGAGGCGGCCGGTTCAACCGGCTCCGATGAGTCCCACTCGCTCAGGTCCAGGACCTGTTCTCCTCGAGGGCCACGAAAACCTCCTCCAGCTGTTCTGCCACGCGGGCGGTCGCGGTGCCGCCGCGCCCGTTGCGGGCGTTCACCGATCCCTCCACCGTCAGCACCTCGAGCACCCCGGGGTCGAGGTGCTCGCTGATTCCGGGAAGATCGGCCTCGGTGAGGTCCTGGAGGGTGATTCCCCGTTGCTCGCAGTAGCGCACCGCCTCCCCCGCCACCTCGTGGGCGACGGCGAACGGCACCCGCATCCGCACCAAGTGATCGGCGACGTCGGTGGCCAGGGAGAATCCCGCCGGAGCGAGCGCGGCCATGCGCGCGTGGTCGAAGCTCAGGGTGGCGATCATCCCGGCGACGGCGGGCAGCAGGATTCTCAGCTGATCGAGGCCGTCGAAGACCGGTTCCTTGTCCTCCTGGAGGTCCCGGTTGTAGGCAAGCGGCATTCCCTTGAGCGTCGCGAGAAGCCCCGACAGGTTTCCGATGAGCCGTCCCGCTTTGCCGCGGGCCAGTTCGGCCACGTCGGGGTTCTTCTTCTGCGGCATGATCGAGCTGCCAGTGGACCACTCGTCGGCCAGTTTCGCGAAACCGAACTCGGCGGTGCACCAGAGGATCACGTCCTCGCTGAGACGGGACAGGTCCACCCCGATCTGCGCCAGGATCCACGCCATTTCGGCCACCAGGTCCCGGGCGGCGGTGCCGTCGATGGAGTTCGGCACCGACGAGGTGAAGCCCAGTTCACGGGCCACCAGCTGCGGGTCCAGACCGAGCGAGGTGCCGGCCAGGGCAGCGGAACCGTAGGGGCTGACCGCCAGGCGGGCATCGAGGTCCTGCAGGCGGGAGACGTCGCGCAGCAGCGGCCAGGCGTGCGCCAGCAGGTGGTGGCTCAGCAGCACCGGTTGGGCGGATTGCAGGTGGGTGCGTCCGGGCATCACGGCGCCTAGGTTCTTCTTCGCCTGACCGGCCAGGGCCTCGACGACATCCAGGACCCCTGCCACCAGCACGCGCACCTCCTCGCGCAGGTAACTGCGGATGAGGGTGGCGATCTGATCGTTGCGGGAACGTCCTGCCCGCAGCCGGCCGCCGAGTTCTGGGCCGACGATCTCCTTGAGGCCCCTTTCCAGCGCGCCGTGGACGTCCTCGTCGGTGGGGGACGGCGCGAACTCTCCCGTGCGCACCCGGCGCAGCAGCTCGGCGAGCCCGGCGTCCATGGCCGTGGCCTCGTCATAGGTCAGCAGCCCGGCCGTGTGGAGGGCCTTGGCGTGGGCCCGTGATCCGGCGATGTCGTGGGGGGCCAGACGCCAGTCGAACTGGGTGGAGCGGCTCAACTCGAACATCGCGTCGGCGGGTCCCCCGGTGAACCGTCCACCCCAGAGCCTTCCCTCGGTCACTGTCCCTCCTTCTCCAGGTCCCGGAGCCTCGTCGGCTTCCCGGTGCGTGTCATGTGGGCGATGATGCCGGCAGTGCGCACCGCGGATTCCGGATCCGTGGTGACCAGCAGCAGGGTGTCATCGCCCGCGACGGTGCCCATCACCCCGGGCAGTCGCGCCCTGTCCACGTGCGCCCCCAGGAACTGCGCGGCGCCGGGTGGGGTCTTGATGACGATCTGGTTGGCCGCGTGCTGTATCGACTGCAGCAGTTCCACGCAGCGGCGGGCCAGTTTCTCGGCGGCCACTCCCCCGCCCTCCGTCTCGTCGCCGACGGCGTAGACGAGGCTCCCTTCGGGGGTGCGGCGTTTCACCGCTCCAAGGGTCAGGAGATCCTTGCTCAACGTGGACTGGCTCACCTCCACATCCCGTTCCGCCAACGCGGCAATCAACTCATGCTGGGAGGTGAACTCCCCCTCCTCCAACAGGCCCCGCATCAGAGCGAGGCGGGCGGATCGTTTCATCTCAGGCATTGCATCTCTCCAACCATCCGGGCAGGGCGGTCACGAAGGGGGCCAGGTCGGCCTCCGTGATGATCAGCGGCGGAGCAACCCGCAGCACATCGGGGCGCGGAGCGTTCAGCACCCATCCCTCCGACAGGGCCAACTCCACCACCTGCGGAGCAACCTCCTGGGTGAGCACGATACCCCGCAGCAGGCCCGCCCCGCGCACCCCGGCGATCTCCGGGCATCCCAGGCCCGTGATCTCGGATGCGAACCACTCGCCGATGCGGCGGACGTCCTCGAGCAGGCCGCCGCCCAGCACGTCCAGGACGGCGTTGCCGGCCGCCGCCGCGACGGGATTGCCCCCGAAAGTGCTGCCGTGCCCGCCGGGGGTCAACAGGTCCGCGGCACGGCCCGTGGCGATGCAGGCCCCGATGGGGAACCCGTTCCCGAGCCCCTTGGCCACCGTCACCAGGTCCGCCGTCACCCCGTGGGAACGACTCAGCAGCAGTTCCCCGCAGCGGCCGATTCCGGTTTGGACCTCGTCGATCCACAGCAGTGTCCCGGCCCGGGTGGTGAGCTCCCGGGCGGCGGCCAGATATCCCTCCGGCGCCGGGATCACCCCGGACTCCCCCTGGACGGGTTCGACGACCACCGCGGCCACCGTCTCGTCCACGGCCGCGTCAAGGGCTCCGGCGTCGCCGAAGGGAACGAACGTGACCTCCCCGGGGAGCGGTTCGAAGGGTTTCCGGTACTTCTCGGTGTGGGTGACGGCCAGCGCCCCCATGGTCCGGCCGTGGAAGGATCCCTCCATCGCCACGAGACGGGTCCGGCCGGTGAGGCGGCTCAGTTTGAACGCGGCCTCGTTGGCCTCGGCGCCCGAGTTGGCGAGAAACACCCTGCCGCCGCCGGCCGCCGCCGAGAGGCGTTCCGCCAGCCGGATCTGCGGCTCGGAGGCGAAGAAGTTGGAGATGTGCCCGAGGGTTTTCAGCTGCCCGGTGACGGCCGCCACCACGGCGGGATGTCCGTGCCCCAGGGCGTTGACGGCGATTCCCGCCAACAGGTCGACGTAGCGGTTGCCGTCGGCATCCCACAGGTGGATGCCCTCACCGCGGGCGAAGATCCTTCGAGGCGCGCCGAAGGCGTTCATCATGACCGCCCCGTAGCGGCTCCCGAGTTCGGTTTCGTGACTCATACCGGCTCCTCGCAGACCATGGTTCCCACCCCGTCGTCGGTGAAGATCTCCAACAGCAGGCAGTGCGGCACCCGGCCGTCGATGATGGTGGCGGAGCGCACCCCGCCCTCCACGGCCCGCGCGCACGCCTCCATCTTCGGAACCATCCCCGAGGTGAGGCCGGGCATCAACTGGCGCACCTCCTCGGGGGTGATGGAGGAGATGATGGTCGACTCGTCGGGATAATTCGCGTACAGCCCCGCCACATCGGTGAGCATGACCAGGCGTTTCGCCCCGAGCGCGAGGGCCAGGGCCGAGGCGGCGGTGTCGGCGTTGACGTTGTAGATCTGGCCGTCGGGTCCGGGCGCGACGGTTGCGACCACGGGGATGCGGCCCGCCTCGATCAGGTCGAGCAGCGCGGAGGGATCGACGGAGTCGACGTCGCCGACGAATCCCAAGTCGATCTCCTCGCCGCCCTCGACCAGGCCGCGGCGCCGGGCCCGCAGCAGTCCGCCGTCCTCACCGGACATGCCGACGGCGAAGGGTGAGTGGGCGTTGATGAGACCCACCAATTCCCTGCCAACCTGTCCCACCAGCACCATGCGCACCACATCCATGGCCTCGGACGTGGTCACCCTGAGGCCGCCGCGGAACTCCGAGGTGATGCCGAGCCGTTCCAGCATGGAGTTGATCTGGGGTCCGCCGCCGTGGACGACCACTGGTTTCAGCCCGACGCGTCGCAGGAACACGATGTCCTCGGCGAAGGCGCGTTTGAGGTCGTCGTCGATCATGGCGTTGCCGCCGTACTTGATGACAACGGTCTCGCCCGCGAACTGGCCGATCCACGGCAGGGCCTCGATGAGGGTGCCGGCCTTGGCCAGGAGCAGGTCGTGGTCGGGGTGGGTGTACCGGGGGGTCATGAGGAGTACTCCGCGTTCTCCTTCACGTATTCGTACGTGAGGTCGGTGGTGAGGATGGTGGCAGCGGCCTCGCCCGCGTGCAGGTCGATCAGGACGTGGACCTTGCGACCGGACAGGTCGACCAGTTCGCGGGGTTCGCCGATGCCACCGCCCCGGCAGACCTGGACTCCGTTGAAGGAGACGTCCAGCCGGTCGGCCTCGAAGACGGCGTCGGTGACGCCGATGGCTGACAGCACACGCCCCCAGTTCGGGTCGCATCCGAAGACCGCGCACTTGAACAGGTTGCTGCGCGCCACCTCGCGGCCCACCGTCTCCGCGTCGCGCACGGATGCGGCGCCGACGACCTCGATGGCGATCTCGTGCCCGGCGCCCTCGGCGTCGGCGATCAGTTGACGTGCGAGGTTCTGGCAGAGTTCGCTCAGCGCGGCGGTGAACTCCTGCGCTTCGGGTGTGATGCCGCTGGCCCCGGATGCGAGCAGCAGCACGGTGTCGTTGGTGGACATGCAGCCGTCCGCGTCGGCCCGCTCGAAGCTGACGCGGCTCGCCTCGCGGAGCGCCGCGTCCAGGACCGGGGCCTCCAGGTCGGCGTCGGTGGTCAGTATCACGAGCATCGTCGCGAGCCCGGGCGCGAGCATCCCGGCCCCCTTGGCCATGCCTCCGATGCTCCAGCCCTCGCCGCGGTGGACGGCCTGTTTGCTGACGGTGTCGGTGGTCATGATCGCGGTCGCGGCATCGTCTCCCCCGTCCAGGGACAGCTGCGCACAGGCTTGTTCGATGCCGGATGTGACTTCCGGCATGGGCAACCGGACACCGATCAGCCCGGTGGAGCAGACGGCGACGTCCCCCGCAGCAACGCCGAGTCCGGCGGCTGTTTTCTCGGCCATGGCCCGGGCGTCGGCGAATCCCGGCCGGCCGGTGCAGGCGTTCGCCCCGCCGGAGTTCAGGACCACCGCGCACAGCCGGCCGTCGGCGACGGCCCGCCGGGACCAGTCGACGGGCGCTGCGAACACCCGGTTGCGGGTGAACACCCCGGCCGCGGCGAACCGTGGCCCGAGGTTGGAGACGACGGCCAGGTCTGGGCGATCTCCGCCCTTGATCCCGGCGGCGATTCCAGTGGCGGCGAATCCTGCGGGGGTGGTGACGCTCACGGTGCCACTCCGATCGTGCTCAGGCCGGTGGTCTCGTCGAGACCGAGGGCGATGTTCATGGACTGGACTGCGCCGCCGGCGGTGCCCTTGGTGAGGTTGTCGATGGCCGAGACCACGATCACCCGGTCCGCGGCCTCGTCGACGGCGACCTGCACCGTGACCCGGTTGGAGCCGAGGACCCCCGCGGTCGCGGGCCAGGTCCCCTCGGGCAGCAGGTCGACGAATGGTTCGTCCGCGTAGGCCGCCTCGTAGCATCTCCGCACCTCGTCTGCCGCGACGTCACCGGCCCTGGGGGCGGTGCAGGTCGCGAGGATGCCCCGGGGCATCGGCACCAGCATGGGGGTGAACGAGACGCCGACCCGCTCATCGGTCACCGCGGAGAGGTTCTGGATGATCTCGGGAATGTGCCGGTGCACCCCGCCGACCCCGTAGACCGAGGCGCTGCCCATGACCTCCGAGCCGAGGAGGTGCGGTTTGGCGGCCTTTCCCGCCCCTGAGGTCCCGGAGGCGGCGACGACGACGATTCCCGCAGGGTCGATCAGCCCCGCCTGGACGGCCGGGAACAGGGCGAGCGTGACCGCCGTCGGGTAGCAGCCGGGCACCGCTATCCGCCCGGTGCCGCGCAGGGCGTCCCGACAGCCGGGCAGCTCGGGCAGGCCGTAGGGCCAGGTTCCCGCGTGCTCGCTGCCGTAGAAGCGCCGCCACTGCCCGGAATCGCGCAACCGGAAATCGGCCCCGGCGTCGATGACCAGCGTCTCCGCTCCGAGCTGCCCGGCGATCCCGGCGCTCGCCCCGTGGGGCAGGGCCAGGAAGACTATGTCGTGGCCGGCGAGGTTCTCGGCGGTGGTCTCCACGACGCGTCGGTCGTACAGGTCGAGGAGATGGGGATGGTGCTCGCCCAGGAGGGTCCCCGCACTGGCCCCGGCGGTGAGCGCGCCGATCTCGATCATCGGGTGCCCGGCAAGGAGCCGGAGGACCTCTCCCCCGGCGTAGCCGGTGCACCCGGCGACTGCTGCTGTGTACGACATGGGCATAAGTATGTCACGGCGAAAATAACTATGCGATCTCGTCCGCGGCGGGACGGGTTAGGGTGGAGCGCAGTCCGTTCCGACTGACGAGGATGGCTCCGATGACCACATACAACCAGGCTTCCAGACTGCGCGGCGTGCGCTACGACGTACGGGGCAAGAACATGGTCGAGGCGCAGCGCATGGAGGCCGCCGGACAGCGCATCCTCAAGCTCAACATCGGCAACCTCGCCCCCTTCGGCTTCGAGACGCCCGACTCGGTGGTGCGCTCGATGGTCGCCCACCTGCCCGAGTCGGAGGGCTACTCCGACTCGCGCGGGATCTACTCGGCCCGCACCGCCGTGGCGAACTACTACCAGTCCAAGGGCCTCGACGTCGACGTCGACCAGGTCATGCTCGGCAACGGCGTGAGCGAGCTCATCTCGATCGTCCTGCAGGCCCTCCTGGACGTCGACGACGAGGTGCTCATCCCCGCCCCCGACTACCCGCTGTGGACCGCCCAGGTGACCCTGTGCGGCGGCCGTGCGGTGCACTACCCGTCGGACGAGTCGAACGGCTGGAACCCCGACCCGGCGGACATCGCCGCGAGGATCACCCCGCGCACGAAGGCGATCGTGCTCGTCAACCCGAACAACCCGACCGGCGCCGTCTACAGCGGGCAGACGGTGCGGGGCATCGTCGAGCTGGCCCGCGAGCACGGGCTCATCGTCCTCTCCGACGAGGTCTACGAGAAGATCATCTACCACGGCGAGCACGTCCACGCGGCGGGCCCGGCCGGCGACGACGTCCTGTGCCTCACCTTCTCGGGCCTGTCGAAGGCCTACCGCGCCTGCGGCTTCCGCGCCGGCTGGCTCGCGGTCACCGGCCCGCTCTCCGCGGCCGAGGACCTGCTCGAGGGCCTGCACCTGCTGGCCAACATGCGCATGTGCGCGAACGTGCCCGCCCAGCACGCCATCCAGACCTGCCTGGGCGGCTACCAGTCGATCGACGACCTCGTGGCCCCCGGCGGGCGCTTCCACGACCAGATCATGCTGTCGCAGCGGCTGCTCGACGAGATCGAGGGCGTCAGCTGCGTTCCGGCCGACGGCGCGCTGTACCTGTTCCCCCGCCTCGACCCCGAGCGCTTCCCCATCGAGGACGACGAGGAGTGGGCGCTGGGCCTGCTGCGCCGCAAGAAGATCCTCATCAGCCACGGGCGCGGCTTCAACTGGCCCGACCCGGACCACTTCCGCCTCGTGGCGCTGCCCGAGGAGGAGGTGCTGCGCGAGGCCCTCGCCCGCCTCGCCGAGTACTGCGAGGAGACCCGCCGCGACTGAGCGCCCGGCCCCCGCCCCGACCGTCCTCACCTCGCGGCGGGCGCATCGCCCCACAGCAGCCGGCGGCGCGCCAGCAGGTGGACCAGCAGCGCCGTGTCGGTGACGACCCAGAACAGCGGGTAGAGCAGGGCCACGCGCCCGACCGTGCCGAAGACCCGCGGCAGCGCCATGAGCAGCACCACCCGCAGGCCGCACAGGGCGCTGACGACGATGATCATCGGGGGCAGGGCGCGCCCGGCGCCGCGGATCGACGAGGAGACGACCTCCATGAGGGCGAAGAGCACGTAGCAGGGCGCGACGATGCGGGCGATCGTCGTGCCGCGCGCGATCACCTCGGGGTCGGCGGTGAACAGGCCGAGGACCGGGCGCACGCCGACGAGCAGGGCCCCGGCCAGGACGACCGTCACGGCCGCCCCGATGAGGCAGCAGGCCCGCACCGCGCGCCGGGTGCGCGGCCGGTCCTCGGCGCCGAGGTTCTGGGCCACGCAGGTCGAGGCGGCCTGGCCGAGGGCCATGATGGGCATGTACATGAAGTTCTCGACGCGGAACCAGACGGTGAAGGCCGCGATGTCCCAGATGCCCAGCGCATTGATCCGGTACTGGACGGCGACATTGCTCAGCGTGATGACGAGGGCCTGCGCACCCGCCGGCAGGCCGATCGCGAGGATCTCGCGCAGCGTGACCGGGTGCAGGTGGAAGCGCGACAGGCGCAGCCGGTAGCGCTCGTCGAGGCGGCGCAGCGCGAGGAGGACGAGCCCGGCCGCCAGCGTCTGCGACAGGAGCGTCGCCACGGCGGCACCGCCGATCCCCCCAGCGCAGGACGACGATGAACAGGGCGTCGACGAGGACGTTCACCACGCCGCCCACGAGCTGGCAGCGCATCGGGGTGAGCGAG
>ERZ772948.1271-NODE-1271-length-14953-cov-18.550275_pt1 | contig 14953 bp, 15 predicted proteins | sample MGYA00511945_ERZ772948 | MGnify/ENA primary metagenome ERZ772948 (study PRJEB29015, sample SAMEA2737927) | human oral metagenome | biome: human oral; feature: human-associated habitat; material: dental | place: China | collected 2141 ... | reverse complement strand
GGGCGGTGCGCTACTACCACCACCTGGGTCTGTTGGAGATTCCGCCCACGGTGCGGGGGCGGCGCGAGTACGGCGTCGAGCACGTGGCCCGTCTGCTGCGTATCCGGTGGCTGGCCGACGGCGGATTGTCGCTGACTCAGGTGGCTGAGATGCTCGCCTCGGACACGATCGGCACCGATCAGGACTCCCGCCGTGAGGCGGTGCTGCGTGACCTGCGGGCCACTCGGGGCACGATCGAAGCGCAGCAACGCAGCCTGGCCGAGCAGGCCTCCCGTGTCGATGAGCTCATCGCCCGGGTGGAGCGCGGTGAGGGCCTGTCCCCCGCCCCCAGCGCCCTGACACGTTTCTACGACGACATGGAAGCCAGGATCGCCCGCCTGGGCGGCAGCATGCGAGGGCTGCGGGCCGAGCGCCAGATGATGGTGGTACTCGCCTCGCTGGGCATGGTGCCCGACAGTGCGATCCCCTTCATCGAGGGACTGGATGAGGCCGATCGGGAGCTGGCCGCCCAGCAGATCGCGGACTTCACCCGGCTGTCCACATTGCCGGAGGACGAGGGCCGGGCCGAGGCCCACCGGCTCGTACACAACAGCTGGGGGCTGGCGTGCCGTCACAAGGAGCACGCCCTGGCCGTCCTGGACGACCTGCCCTCGGGCGCTGTGGGGCGCGCCATGTGGAGACTCACCCATGTGCTGACCACCTCCAGCTACCCCCACCCGGCTCAGCAGGCTTTCGTGGCTGAGCTCATGGAACTCATGCTCGCCGATCCGGACTTCGCCGCAACTATCCGCCGCTCGGCGGGAGAGGAGCCAGTGCTGTGAGAGCCAAGGCAAAGAAGGCAACAAGGACGTCAGCAGCAACATCCCGTACGGACGCGGCTCAGCCCACCACGGATTCCCCTCCCGCCGCGGTCCGTGACCTGACAGCCGGCTCTGAGTCACCGGTGCACGTGCGCAGTCTGGTCAAGCGCTTCGGACGCTTCAGGGCACTGGACCACCTCGACCTGGAGGTGGAGGCGGGCAGCGTCCACGGCTTCCTCGGCCCCAACGGGGCGGGTAAGTCCACAACCATCCGAGTGCTGCTGGGGCTATACCGGCCCGACGAAGGAAGCGTGAGCGTGCTGGGCCGCGAGCCGTGGAGGGATGCCGCAGCCATCAATCGACAGATCTCCTATGTTCCCGGTGATGTGGCGCTGTGGCCGGCCCTGACCGGCGGACAGGTGCTCGATGCCCTGGCCGGGCTGCGCGGATCGCGCGACGCTGATCGGGAGGCCGAGCTCATCGAGCGGTTCGATCTCGATCCGACCAAGCGGGTACGGACCTACTCCAAGGGGAATCGTCAAAAGGTGGCGCTCGTGGCCGCCCTGGCCGCACCGACACGGCTGCTCGTGCTCGACGAGCCCACCAGCGGCCTGGATCCTCTCATGGAGCGGGTCTTCACCGAGGAGGTCGCCAGGGCCGCCGGCGAGGGCCGCACGGTTCTGCTCTCCAGCCACATCCTGGCCGAGGTCCAACGCCTGTGCAGCGCGGTGACAATCATCAAGAACGGCCGCGTCGTCGAGCACGGTGATCTGGGAACCCTGCGGCGTCTGTCACGCACCCGTATCGAGCTGGGCGTTCCGACCGACGAACTCGCCACCGTCTCGCAGGCACTGGAGACCATGGATCTCGACGTCGTCGAGGACAGTGGCCGCCTCAGCCTTGAGGTGCCGGCAGAGCGGGTGCCGGCGGTGCTGAGCCTGGCGGGCGAGCACTGGATCCAGGACGTCACCTGCGAGCCGGCCAGTCTGGAGGATCTCTTCCTGCGTCACTACGAGGAGGCCTGATGAACGCCGCATCGAGCACAGCAGCGGGCACGACGGTGCCGGCCGTCAGGTCCGGCGCGAACGGCGCCCTGGCCGGATGGAGCACCTGCCTGCGGATTCTGCTGAGACGATTCCGGGTTCAGGCCGTCGCTTGGCTGGTACCCCTGTGGCTGTTAGTCGGCGTCACCGCGCCGAGCTACGAGAGCATCTACCCCTCACTGGAGACCCGGACGGTGCTCATCGAGCAGATGCGCAAGTCTCCGGGAACTCAGCTGCTCTACGGCTATGTCCCCATGCCCGGCCGGCTCGGTCAGCTCCTGCAATGGGAGACCGGGACCTTCCTGCTCGTGTGCACCTCGCTCATGGCGATCCTGCTGACCTGCCGGATGCTGCGGGGAGACGAGGACGAAGGACTCATCGAGGTCCTGCGCTCCACGGGCGCCGGCAGGGCGGTTCCTCTTGTTGTTCCGGTGACACTCGTCTGGATGGTCATCGGCGGCCTGTCTGCGGGAGTCGGGGGCATTCTGACCTGGCAGACCAGGAGCATTGAGGAGCTGACGGTCTCCGGCGCCTGGGCACTGGCCGGGACGATCTGCGTGACCGGATGGGCGTTCTCGGCCATCGCGGCGGCGGCCTCCCAGCTGGGACGGCAGGTCGGTCAGGCTCGGAGCCTGTCCATGATCGTGCTTGCGCTCGCCTTCGTGATGCGGGTGAGCGCCGACCAGCTCTCAGACGGCAGCCGCTCGGACTGGCTCAGGTGGATGACTCCCCTGGGCTGGCGCGACCTCGTACGCCCTTACACCAATGACCGGTTCACGGTGCTCGCGGTGTGCTGCACCGTTGCCATCGCTCTGGCGCTCAGCGCCGTGGTGCTCGCCGCGCGCCGCGAGTACCTGGACGGTTACCTGCCCGACCGCAGCTCGTCTCAACGCAGGTGGAGGATACGCGGCCACATGGATCTGCTCGCTCGTCTGTCCCGGCGGGGAGTCCTGGGCTGGGCTCTGGCCTCGACGGGTCTTGCGGCCCTGTACGGCTCGGTGTCGGGAAGCGTCAACGATCTTCTCGCCCCGGACTCTCCGACGGCGTCCTATGTCGGCAAGATGGCCTCGGGGTCCGCAGTGGAGCAGTTCGTATCGCTGATGACAGTGGTGACGGTGCTGCTCGTGGCCGTGGCGGCAGTGCGCAGGATGAACCGGTTGGCGGGCCTGGAACACGCGGGCCTGGTGGAGGTCGAGCTTGCTACCGGAGTCAGCCGCAGCCGTTTGTTCCTCTCCCAGGTTCTCAGCGCGCTGCTCGAGTCGATAGTCCTGCTGCTCGTCTCGGCAACGGTCCTCGCGGCGACGACGGCTACTCAGCTCACGGACGACCACGCCGTGGCACGGTCCTTCGTGTTCACGGTGAGTCAGCTGCCCGGCATGGTGGCGGCCGTCGGCATCGCGGCAGCCCTGGTCGGCATGGCACCGAAGCTCACGGGCATGTCCTGGGCGGTAGTCGCCTGGAGCGCCTTCGCCCAGTTCTTCGGCGGACTCGTAGAGCTCAAGGACTGGGCCAAGGATCTCAGCGTGCTCGGTCACCATCTCGACGTCGTCGGCTCCCCCGACTGGAAGCCCTTGGCCGTCCAGACTGCGATTGGCCTCGTCGGCATTGCGATCGGCCTGGTCGCCTACACCCGCCGCGACCTGCCCTCCTGACAACGAGCCCGCCCTCTCTCACCTCGTCATCTCGCCTTGCTCTCAGAGCACACAGGCAGCAGTACCCAGGTGAAGAAGGGCCACGACAAGAGGGAACGCAACCATTCCCGGCACGCGGTGCACGACACCGATAGCGGCGTCTCCGAGCTGGGCGACCGCCGCTGCGACCAGGACGAGCAAGGTCAGCGGCCGAGCAGGAGCCAACCAGACGACGGCAGCGACCAGCACTCCGAGCGGGACGCTCCGGGCCGCGTACATGGCCGGATAGAAACGTCCCCCGGACTCGCCGTCCCCGGAAGGGTCGAGCGTCTGCGGGCGGATCACCGCGACGACACCGAAGCCTGCTGAGATGATTCCCAGCGACGAGTTCAGCAGTGCGAGCCACCATGGCATGAGGACCACTCCCTCGTATCATTCAGAACTGAATCATTCCGCAGTGTACCGTTGACGTCATGGGAAGAGAAGACGGCCACGCGATCCTGTCCTCGACGTGCTTCCAACTCGGTATCGCAGGAGCCCAGATCACCCGATCGTTCTCACTGCTCATCCAGCACACCGGCCTCACCCACAAGCAGGTGGGCCTGCTCGCCGTCGTCGACACCGGAATGGCAAGTTCTCAGCGAGAGATCGCAACACATCTCGGTGTCGCCCCGAGCCTGGTGGTGTCGCTGGTTGACCAGCTCGTCAACATCGGCGCCGTGCGCAGGACCCGCAGCACAAGGGATCGTCGCGTGCAGGCCGTCGAGATCACCGACGAGGGGCACGGGCTGCTACGGCTCGCCACCAACGTCGTCGAGACGCTCGACGTCGACCTGCGCAAGCGCCTCTCCCCCGGCGACCTGCAGGACCTGGACAGACTCCTGCCTCTCCTCCTTCAGTCCTCCGCGACAGCGGGCAGGGACAGGACGTAGCACCGAGCCCACTCGCCGGCCTCACTGTGCAAGGACGATGCGTTTTCCGGCAGCCGACAGGTTCTCGGCGTCACGATGCGCCTCCGCAATTCGATCGAGTGGATAGGTCGCGGCGAGGATCGGCTTGAGCTCGCCGGTGTTGACCTTCGCAGCGAGCCAGGCCAGATCCTTGGCATTCGGCTTTCCCGATACCATGCGAATGACCGGTCCCGGCGAGAGCAGGGACTTCAGAATGTCCCAGAAGGCTCCAGGGGCGATGGCCGCCATACGCCCTCCGGGCCTGAGGAGCCCCCGATACGCAGACGCGTCAGTACCTGCAGTGTCGACAACGACGTCGTAGCGACCGGGTATGTCCGAGGGTTTCAGATCGTGGTAGTCGAACACCTGCTGCGCGCCAGCACCAGCGGCCACGCCACCACGGACACCGACCACGGCATCCACATCCGCTCCCATGATGCGGGCGACCTGAACCACCGTGGAACCGACGCCGCCGTTTCCACCCACCACAAGCACACGATCTCCCCGGCGGACCTTGAGAGGACGAAGGGCCTGCACAGCAGTTAGGCCCGCAAGAGGAAGGGCCGCGGCTTCAGTAAGGGCGATCGCACTGGGCGCAGAGGTGACCCGATCGGCACGGACTCGCACGTACTGCGCCCCCGCAGCCGCCCGCCCCGGAGGTTTCATCCCCAGGTATCCCCAGACTCGCGCCCCTACCCTTACTCCCCTGACCCGGTCGCCGACTTCATGCACGAGTCCAGCGAAGTCCACACCCGTTCCCTTCGGAAACCCCATTCCGTCGAACAGACGCATCTTTCCTCGTCTCGTCTGAAGGTCGACGGCATTGATGCTGAACGCGACAACCTCGACAACAATGTCCTTGGGGCCCGGACTCGGCATCGTGGCCGTTCCCACCTCAAGCACCTCCGGAGAGCCGTAGGAGCGGAACTGCACCGCCCACATCGTGTCCTGCGCGTTCATCATTCCTCCTCATGTAGACTACGCTACGTATCGTAGCGCAACACGAGGAAGACAGCCATGGGAACGCCCGTGTCCATGGTTCAGCTTCTCTGAACGGCTCCCAGTAGCGTCAGGAGGACCTCTGACAGCTCCCTTCGCAGAGAGTCGGGCCGCACGTGGCCAAGGAGATGTACATGCACATACGGAACGCCGAGCAGTGCAGCGTACAGATCGTCGACGTCGATGTTTCCCTCCACTTCACCCCGGGATACCGCGCGATCGATCATCGCCACGATGTCGGTGCGCACGGCCGAGACGACGCTCTGCTGCAGTCTTGAGGTGAGGTCAGGATCTCCAGCCATATCGGCCAGCAGACCGGGGAGCGCGCTTCTGCCCGGTTCGTCGGCGATGAGCTCAACCACTCGCCCAGCAAGCGTCTCAATGTCTCCGGAAAGAGACCCGGAGTCGGTGATCCCTTCAGTGCCGCCACGATGAATGACCAGGTCGAACACCATCTCCGCCTTCGACTGCCAACGCCGGTAGATCGTCGTCTTGGCCACACCGGATTGCCTGGCAACGCCCTCGATCGTCAGTCCCTGATAACCGCGAGAGCTCAGCTGCTCAAGAACCGCTGCGGACACTCTGGCATCGGTGTCGGCTCGACGCCGCGGAACAGGACTGTCCTCCTGCACGGCCTTGGACATGGAGCGCCTCCTTCGATTCACGAGGACGGGTGCCTGCCCCTCCCCGCCTCAACGTTAGGTCATCAGGCGCTGTCGTCCTGGTACCGCTCAAGCGTGCGCTCCAGGTATCTGACGAGGTCCTGACGCAGGGAAACGGGTGCGATGACACGGGCGTCCGGGCCGAGCCGGAGAAGAATCGTCATGGCATGGAGGTGGTCCATGAACTCCAGCTGGAAACAGGTCCATCCGTCATCTCCGGGGCGCTCGTCATCTTCATCGGTCGTCGTTGCGCGCAACGTCCACTCCTGCACGTCGCTCCAGCGCTCATCCCGCACCCAGGCGGTGGCGGTGATGGCCTCGAACCTCTCGAGAAACTCCTCACGCTGCTTCTGCCATGCCGTGGCCATGTCGAAGCCGGAGTCATTGGAGCACGCCTCAGTAAGTACATCAGCCTCCTCGATCCGAGAGAGCTTGGTGAATCGAACCTCGGCGCCGTGTGAGGCGCACAGGTACCAGCTGCGACTGGCGGCAACCATTCCGTGCGGATCGACGACCTCCTGCGTCGTCGTCCTTGACTTGTAACGGAAGACCATACGCAGCCGATGGCGCGTCAAGACCGCTTCCTGAACGGCGCGGAAGACGGCGTCGGCCCGCTCGCTCTCGGGAAGGGGAAGCCATCCTTGAGGATCAACCACGACGCGCGATGCAATGCTCATGGACCGGCTGCGATGGTTGTCGGGGACGGCGGCAAGCAGTTTGCGAGCGGCGGAGGCGAGGGCATCACCAAGGCCCAGATGCGCAGCGCCCCAACTGGTGAGACCGGCGAAGAGGGCTCGGCTCTCCTCACGGTTCAGTCCTGTCACGTCAATGCGAAAGCCGGGGTCGATTCTCACTCCACCGTGAGGTCCCCGCTCGCACCATACCGGCACTCCCGCAGCCGACAGCGCCTCGACGTCCCGCAGCACGGTACGCCGTGAGACCTCTAGCCGCTGCGCCAGGTCCGAGGCAGGCAGACGGCCGTGGGCACGCAGCAGCCAGATCATGGACAGCAAGCGGTCGGCACGCACCGACTCATCCTCGCACGTACGTGACACAAGGTGGCACCAATAGTCTCTAACCTCGATGCCGTCCGCCCGGGTTGTGTCCCGGTGAAGATCCTAGGAGCATCACTATGACTGCCTTCGTTCCCAACAGCGTCATCCTCTACGTCTCCGACGTCGAGGCGAGTACCGCTTTCTACAGCAGGATTCTCGGGCACGGACCGATTGAGACCTATCCAGGATTCAGCGTCTTCGCATTGTCCGACGACGTCACTCTCGGCCTGCAGGCGGCCGACGAGATTGAACCCGCCGCGGAACCGTGTGTGGGCGGAAGCGAGCTGAGCCTGAGCGACGTCGAGCACATCGATGTCGACCGCCTTTACGCGCAATGGAAGGCCCTGGGCATTCCCATGATCCTGGAGCCGACCGTGCTCGAGTTCGGTTACACCTTTGTGGCTACCGACCCCGATGGGCATCGCCTGCGTGTGTGCGCCACCGACACCTCAGGCTTCAACTGACCGGCTCCATTCCTTGGGAAGAGGCGGACAGCGCCGGTCCGCCCTCACCGGGTACGTGACTCGATGTACCTCGCCAGCGCCCCCAGGGCCCAGTTCACGATGACGTAGAGGACGGCGATGATGATGTAGGTCTGGAAGAAGACGGATAAGTGAACTTCCTTCTTGGCTTGACCGATCATCTGGGAGCCTCGGTACATGAGGTCGGGGTAGGCGAGCACGTAGGCGAGCGTGGTGCCCTTGATGATGGTGACCATCTGCGTGATGAGGGTCGGGAGCATGAGGCGCAGGGCCTGCGGCGCCAGGATGAGACGCATCGTCAGAGACCGACTCATCCCCAGGGCCAGGGAGGCCTCCGTCTGACCCCGATCCAGCGCCCGGACGCCGGAGCGGAAGACCTCCGCCGTCGTCGCCGAGGTGCACATGACGATAGGAAGGGCCAGCTTCCAGAAATCCGAGACGCCCACGAACCGAGGAACGACCAGCAGGAAGAAGTAGACGAGCAGCAGCATCGGCACCGCTCGCATGGCGTCGATCCACAGGCCCACCAGCCACCGCACGGGGCGGTTATCCAGCATGCGGAGCCAGCCCAGGACGATTCCCAGCGGGAAGGTGAGGACGGCCGCGACAGCACCTAGGGACAGAGTGTTGCCGGCCGCATCCAGGAGCTGGCTGACGACGGAGCGTCCCAGGAAGTAGCGCCACTCGGGGTAGTCGAGCTGGCCCGCGAGGTCCAGCCGGTAGAGGACCGCGCCCAGCAGCGCCGCGATTCCGAGAACCGCGAAGACCGATCCGACGGCGATCATGATGCGCCCACGCGGCCCCGGCTCATCGAAGAGCAACGCCGCGTCCGTCGCCCCATCCCTTTTGCCTCGCTTGGCGGGACGGGGGTCCGTCATGGGCGTGATGCGTGAGCTCATGCTCGCTCCTTCCCCATGAACTCGAGGCGTCTCTCAAGGAGCCCGCCGAGCTTCGTGGCGGCGAAGGCGATCGCCAGGTAGGTCAGCCCTGAGGTGAGGAAGGTGATGACGCCCTCGGCTCGATCCTGGTTGATTCTCTGCGTGACCGCCGTCAGCTCGACGACGCCGACCGCGGCGGCAAGCGAGGAACCGATGAGGCAGGCGATGAAGATGTTGACCAGCGGCTGAATCGTGCGCGCCAGCGCCTGGGGCAGGACGATGCCGCGAATGATGAGCCCGAAGGGCATCCCCAGAGCGCGGGCGGCCTCGATCTGTCCCTTCGACACCGAGTTGATTCCGCTGCGCACTGTCTCGCACACGAATCCGGACGAGGAGAAGATCAGCGCGACGATCACCGACCAGAACAGGGGGATCCTGATGCCAATGTTGGGAAGCGCTAGACCGATGAGCACCATGAGGCACAGGTTGGGGATATTGCAGGCCACCGTCACCCACGCCGCGCCCAGTGCCCGCAGCGGAGGAATGGGGCCGACCCGGAAGATGGCCATGAGCGATCCCAGGACCAGGCCACCCAGGTAGGACAGGACAGAGATCATCAGCGTGACCAGCAGCCCCGAACCGATATCAGCCAGATTGTCGGTAATGGCACTCACAAGTCGCCTCCTTGAAAGATACGGGTCGTCACCATGACGCGAACGCTGCCGGCTTCTCACGTCGCCGTCCCGGCGGGGGCACCGTTAGGTCGACGACGTGACGAGCCGGCGGGCAACGAGCTCGTTCAGGACTCCTTCGAAGCCGCCCCAGAACTCTGCTCGGAGGCCGGGGCGGAACCTCCCTCTGAGGTGGAAGTCTGCTGAGCGCCGTCGACACCGGCGGTCGAGGACCCGGGAACCGAGCCAATGGCCGGCGGCTGAGGGGCGTCGCCACCGAGGGACTTGCCGATCGTCGCATCCCAGATCCTCTTCCAGGTGCCGTCCGCCTCGATCGTCTTCAGGAAGGTGTTGACGAAGGCCTGTGCGCCGGAGTCCTTGGGAAGTCCGATGCCGTAGGGGTCCTCGGCAAAGGTGTCACCGACGATCTTGACCTTGTCATTGGACAGGACCTCGCTCTTGAGCAGGGACTGGTCCACAACGTAGGCCTTGACCTGCCCGCTCTCGACGGCGGCGACGCACTTGGCCTGGGTGTCGAAGGGCTTGGCGGTGGCCTTGGGGGCGTACTTCTTCAGCGCAGCGGCCGAGGAGGAGTTGGACTGGACCGCGACGTCCCCAGTGAGGGTGTCGACGCCGGTGATGTCCTTGTTATCGGCCTTGACCAGGATGGCCTGGCTGGAGGCGTAGTAGGGGCCGGCGAAGTCGATCTTCTTGGCCCGCTCCGGGGTGATCGTGTACGTGGCCACGACGGCCTTGACCGTACCATTGACCAGCACGGTCTCACGTGTGTCGGAGGTGACCTGCTGAACCTCCAGGAGGGAGCGGGCGTCGTCACCGCCGATGATGTAGCGGGCCAGTGCCTGGGCGATGGCCGCGTCGAAGCCGGAGATCTTCTTCGTCTTAGAGTCCTCCCAGGAGAAGACCTCCGAGGTCTTGGTCCCACCGGTCACGAGCTTGCCCGCCTGCTTCACGGCAGCGGCCCAGGCGGAGGCGGCCACGACGTCGTCGGGGGCCACCGGCCCGGAGTTGATGGCCTTGTCGTAGTCGGCGTCGGAGGCCGACGACGAGGCGACGGCCTTCCCGTCGGCGCCCGTATCGGCGCAGGCAGCCAACACGCCGGCCAGGGAGACGGCGCCGGTGGTGGCCAGGAGACCGCGGCGAGAGAGAGTGGTCATGGTGTTCCTTTCGTTCGGACGGGGACGGACCGTCCCAGGCTCGGGGCCTGCTGTGGTGGCCGCACCCGGGAGAAGGCGCGGTTCGGAGCTCAGTGGCTGAGCACCTTGGAGAGGAAGTCACGGGCACGCTCGGTGCGCGGAGAGGAGAAGAACTCATCCGGGCTGCCGGCCTCGACGATCTGCCCGCCGTCCATGAAGACGACGCTGTCGGCGACGGAACGGGCGAATCCCATCTCATGGGTGACGACGAGCATCGTCATGCCGGAGGAGGCCAGGTCCTTGATGACGTCGAGAACCTCGTTGATCATCTCCGGGTCCAGGGCGCTGGTGGGCTCATCGAAGAGCATGACCTTGGGGTCCATGGCCAGGGCGCGAGCAATGGCGACCCTTTGCTGCTGACCTCCCGAGAGCTGGGCGGGGCGCTTGTCTGCCTGGTCCTCCAGGCCGACCCGGGCGAGCAGCTCGTGCGCCCGCTCCTCGGCCTGCCCTCGGGGGATTCCGCGCACCTTGATGGGTGCCAGGGTGATGTTGTCCAGCACCGTTCGGTGCGGGAAGAGATTGAAGGACTGGAAGACCATCCCCACCTCGGCTCGCAGCTGTGCGAGCGCTCTTCCCTCCTGGGGCAGCGGAATCCCGTCGATCTCGATCTCACCCTCCTGGATCGGCTCCAGGCGGTTGACGGTACGGCACAGGGTCGACTTGCCCGAGCCGGAGGCACCGATAACTGCAACGACCTCGCCACGGTGGATGTCGAGCGAGACGTCGTCGAGAGCCTTGAAGCGGCCGTAGTACTTGGTGACGTGGCTGATGCGCACCAGTACGTCGCCGTCAATGGTGCGCTCGACGTCGTCCGTCGCGTCTGCGGCTGCCTGGCCCGGAGAAGGTGCGGATGTGGTCACGAGTACCTCGTCTCAACGTGGATATAGGAGCGATATCTGTCTCAGCGACAGCAACAGCAACACATCCACATGCGCACTACATTCCTCCTCAGCTCACATCGGCCTCAGCCTTGAGAAAATCGGGTCAAAATCCCTGCGCCTCCCGCAATCCCCTCACTTCCCGCGATAAGGACTCGTGGATAACAGGCCGCGCAGTTCTGACCTTTCGTCAGGAAGAGTAGCACCGCCCACATCCAGGACGTCAACCGAGTCTCATCACCGCGCCCCTACTGGGATCATGGTCACACGCCGCACAGAGCGCCTAACCGCGCAAGTCGACCATCCGGTCGTAGTCTCATGCGCATGAGCCCCGCGAATACAGCCGATCCGCGTCGCCGACTCCAGCCCGAGCAGCGTCGGGAGGAGCTGGTGAGAGTCGGGGTCGAGCTGTTCGCAGAAGGAACGCTCGACCGCACTCACGTCAACGAGATCATCAAGCGGGCCGGCGTCTCACGCACGCTCTTCTACCACTACTTCCCTTCCAAGATCGCCTTCGCCCGCGCCATCGTGGAGCACGAGATCCTTCACCTTCACGGCCTGGTCGAGCAGCAGGTCGAGCCGACACCAGAGGCTGCGATCTTCACCTTCGCGGGCTATGTGAAGGCCAGACCGAACAGCTTTCGGGCCCTGCACACCGGCGGCCTCGACCAGGACCCGGAGATCGCGGCCGCCCTGGCCACCAGCTTCGAGCGATACGGGCGCCTCGTCCTCATGCTAATGGGGGTCACGGAGCCTGATGAGCGCGCCATGTTCGCGACCAAAGTGTGGATCAGCACGATGATCGCTCTGTGCCTGGCCTGGTTGGATCACCCGGAGATCAGCCAGGAGACCATCACGAACATGTCCGCCCAGGCGCTGCGAAGCCTGGTCTCGCAGGTGCTGCAGGGCGATGCCCAGCCCCCGGAGCACACCTCGGTACACCCCCTGGAGCGATCGGACGAGTAGCCGCTGCGGACGTGCGTCGACCACCGTCGAGGCTCCTTCCGAAGCAGCCCGCCCCACAGAACCTGTCCACCCAATCCACCTTGCATGCATTCTTCCGGCATTCCAACCGCATCGTAAGAATGGCAACTGTGTAAGAATAGACGTGCTAGCCTCTCCTCCAGTTGTACGCGACGTGCAATAAGAGACGATGAGGGACCCTCTCACTGAGGCACCCCTCGCCCTTAGAGGGGGAGCTGATCATGCCTGAAGGCACTACTGGGTGCGCGGTGGCTGTAGGTAAAAGCACGTCGCGGGTTCTCTTCGCTCCAGAGACCTTCAACTTCGCCGAGGTGACCCGCGCCATTGAGGTGGCGCGCCGGATGCCTTCGAGCGTGGAGTGCGTCTTTGCGGGATTCTCGCGGCGCAACTCCGAGTACATCAAAGCGGCAGGCTTTGAGTTCCGCCTACTCACTCCGCACCTCAGCGACGAGGAGGGCCGGCTGGCGCTGGAATTCGACCAGGGACGCAGCCTGCGCCACCCGTTCACCGAGCAGATGCTCACCCAGAGAGTCGCGAGCGAGCGAGTACTACTGCGTTGCCTGCGTCCGGACGCTGTCGTTATCGGAGTAACTCCCAGCCAGTTTATTTCGGCCCGAGCCGAGTGCGTGCCACTGGTTTTCGTACGGCCCTTCGCATACTCGCTGGCCCACTTGGAGGCTACCCGCAAGGTGGGCGCCACCGGCTTTCTGCCCCGTACCACCCCTGAGGAGTGCCTGGTCGACGACGCGGCCGCCCACCTGCTCCACACGGTTGGAACCCGAGTGCCCCTGTCACGCGCCTTCCACCGAGTGGCCAAGGCCAACGGAGTGTCCCTGCCCCAGGGGCTGTTCGCCGGGCTCACCGCGGACCTCAACCTCATCGCCAGTGCTCCGCACCTCCTGCCCCGGTGGTTGGAGATGCCTGACGGGCACCAGGTGGTGGGACCGGTGTACGCCAACCTGCCTGGAGAGGTTCCCGAGTTCGTCACCGACCTGGCCGCCGGCCCCAAGCCCCTGGTGTACTTCGCAGTGGGCTCATCGGGGAACCGTGACCTCGTGCTTGACGTACTCAGAGGCCTGGGACGGGCGGACTGCCAGGTGCTGGCTCCGGTGCGCTCCCACCTCCACCAGGAGGACCTCGAGACGCTACCCCTCAACATCCATGTCACTGACTGGATCCCGACCCATCAGCTGGGCGACGCCGTCGACCTGGCCATCACCCACGGCGGAGAGGGGACGGTACAGACCAGCTGCGTGCAGGGGTGGCCCTTCATCGGGATCCCGTTGCAGCTCGAGCAGCGCTTCAATGTCCAGCGCTGCGTGGCCTTCGGCTCGGCTCGCCTCGTTTCCCAGAAGGAGGCTCGCAGGGCCGACTGGGCCGCTCTGGTGCGCGAGGCCCTGGCCGACGACGTCATGCGTTCTCGTGCTCGGCGCGTGGCCGAGCTCATGAAGGGCCTGGACGGCCCGGGCCGGGCGGCCGAGGCGATCTGCAAGCTGCTCTGAGTCAGCTGCGTCTGTCTGCTGCGGTCCGCCGGCCTGCGTCCTACGCCTGTGCCCGGGCGCTGGCGTAGAGGCAGACGGCTGCGGCGGCCGCGACGTTGAGCGACTCCGCCTTGCCGTAGATGGGAATGGAGACGACGGCGTCGGCCCGGCTCAGCGCCTCTGCGGGCAGCCCCCGGGCCTCGTTGCCGAGCAGCCAGGCGCTGGGCGCCTCCAGGAGAGACTCGGCCTCGAAGAGGTCGAAGTCCCCGCGTCCGTCGGCCGCCAGGACGGTGAGTCCGGCCTCGTGAAGGGCGGCCACGGCGTCGTCCAGGGCCACACCGGTGACGACGGGCAGGTGGAAGAGGCTTCCGGCGGTGGAGCGCACGACCTTCGGCGCGGTGGGATCCACGCTGCCCCGCACAAGGACGACGGCATCGGCTCCTGCGGCATCGGCGGCTCGGATGATGGCGCCGGCGTTTCCGGGGTCCTGGGCCTGGGTGAGGACGGCGACGAGCCTGGCCCCGTCCAGGGCGGTGGCCAGCGCCTCGGAGCCGGAGGCTTCCTCGATGGCGACGACGGCGAGGACGCCCTGGGCATCGGTGCTCATGGCGTCCATGACCTGCTCACTGGTGACGTGCACGTAGAGCTCGGCCGCCACAGCCTCATCCCAGATCTCGCTGTGACGCTCGACGGCGGCCTCGGTGAGGTAGACGTCGAGCACGCGCTCAGAAGCATGACGGATGGCCTCACGCACGCCCTGGGGGCCTTCGACGAGGAAGCGACGGTGCTTGGTCCGCACGTTTCGGCGGGACAGGCCCGCCACACGGGAGATACGGGCCGAGGCCGGGTTGTTCAGCACCTCGTGGCCGGTGGCCGGCCCCTCGCTGACGGTGCGCCGCCGCGGCCCACGAGCCTTGGGAAGATCGGCGGAGTCGTCGAAATACTCATCAGGGTCAGCGGAGAAAGTAGGGCACATGCCGTCAGCCTACGTGAGTGATCGGTGACAACGCCGAATCCTCGCCACAAACCGGCTCACGGCCTGTGACGAGGACTCGGTGACTATGTGTCAGTAGGGCTGACGCCCGGCTGCGCTGATGATTCAGACCTTGGGGGCGTTGACGTCCTCGGGGAGGGCCTTGCGGGCGACCTCCACAAGGGCCTTGAAGCCCTCGGGCTCGTTGACGGCCAGCTCGGCGAGCATGCGGCGGTCGATCTCCACGCCGGC
>ERZ772948.1269-NODE-1269-length-14970-cov-10.831244_pt1 | contig 14970 bp, 9 predicted proteins | sample MGYA00511945_ERZ772948 | MGnify/ENA primary metagenome ERZ772948 (study PRJEB29015, sample SAMEA2737927) | human oral metagenome | biome: human oral; feature: human-associated habitat; material: dental | place: China | collected 2141 ... | reverse complement strand
CCACTACCGCGACCTGTGCGACATCGAGTTCACCATCGAGCGCGGCAAGCTGTGGCTCCTGCAGACCCGTGTGGGCAAGCGCACCGCCGCGGCCGCCTTCCGTGTGGCCACCCAGCTGGTCGACGAGAAGCTCATTACTGCCGACGAGGCCCTCACCCGCGTCACCGGCGAGCAGCTTACCCAGCTCATGTTCCCCCAATTCGCCGACGTCGGGGACCGCGACCTGCTCACCCGCGCCATGCCGGCCTCCCCGGGCGCGGCCGTCGGTCACATCGTTTTCGACAATTCCGAGGCCATCGCGCGTTCGCAGGCCGGCGAGCCGGTTATCCTCGTGCGCCGTGAGACCAATCCCGACGATCTGCCCGGCATGGTCGCGGCCACCGGCGTGCTCACCTCCCGCGGGGGCAAGACCTCGCACGCCGCCGTCGTCGCCCGAGGCATGGGCAAGACCTGCGTGTGCGGCGCGGACGCCCTCGAGGTGGACGCCGAGGCCAGGACCGTGCGCGTCGCCGGACGCGAGGAGGTGCTCACCTCCGAGGCGATCATCGCCATCGACGGGCAGACGGGCGAGGTCTTCCTCGGCGAGGTCCCCGTCGTCGACTCCCCGGTCATGACCTACCTGCGCCGCGGCCTGGAGACGGCTCTGGACTACGCCGGGGACGTCGACACCCGCGAACTCGTCACCAGCGTGGACCGCCTCATGCGTCATGCGGATGAGGTCGGGCGTCTCCGGGTGCGGGCCAACGCCGACACCCCCGACGACGCCCGCCACGCCCTCCACCGCGGGGCCAGGGGCGTGGGCCTGTGCCGCACCGAGCACATGTTTCTTGGTGAGCGCAAGAAGTTCGTGCAGAACCTCATCCTCGCCGCCGACGACGCCGAACGGGAGGACGCTCTGGCGGCCCTGCTGCCCCTGCAGAAGGGCGACTTCGTCCAGATGCTCGCCACGATGGATGGCAGGCCCATGACGGTGCGCCTCATCGACCCGCCGCTGCACGAGTTTCTGCCGGACCTGACCGAGCTGAGCGTCAAGGTGGCTCTCGACCGCGAGCGCGGCGTCCTCGACAGCGCCGATGAGACGCTGCTCACCATCGTGCGCAAGAGTCACGAGGCCAACCCGATGCTCGGCCTGCGCGGCGTGCGCCTGCTGCTGATCATGCCGGGCCTCATCGAACTGCAGGTGAGGGCCATTGCCGAGGCCGCCGTCGAGCGCCTCGCGGCCGGCGGCGACCCCCATCCGGAGATCATGGTTCCGCTCATCGGCTCGGTTCGGGAGATGCAGATCGCCCGTGAGCGCGTCGAGGCCGTCCTCCGCGAGGTCTCGGCGGATTCCGGCTACGCGCTCGACTTCCCGATCGGGTGCATGATCGAGCTGCCGCGCGCCGCGCTGACCGCCGACCACATTGCCGAGGAGGCCGACTTCTTCTCCTTCGGCACCAACGATCTGACTCAGACCACGTGGGGCTTCTCCCGCGACGACGTTGAGTCCTCCTTCGTGGGTCGGTACATCGAGGGGGGCATTTTCGGGACCTCGCCGTTCGAGTCCATTGACGCCGACGGTGTGGGCGGCATGGTGCGTCTGGGTATCGAAGGCGGGCGCTCGACCAGACCGGGCATGACGATGGGCGTGTGCGGCGAGCACGGCGGCGATCCGGAGTCCATCGACTTCTTCCACCGGGCCGGGCTCGACTACGTGTCCTGCTCGCCGTTCCGTGTTCCGGTCGCCCGGTTGGAGGCCGGTCGCGCCGCGGTGGCGTTCCCGGGGACGGCTTCCGGAGTGAAGTGACGCCGGTACTGGCGGGCCGGGCTTCGCATTCGGCTCGCTGAGTCGGGCGGGCCGGACTTCGCATCCGGCCCGCCCGCTGCTGTCACCGTCCCGCCCGTCTTCGACCGGGCCTGCCGGGAATTCCGCTTCCACCCCGGCGTCATCGTCACCGATGAGCTCGATCGCGTCATCCCACGCATTCCCGAGGCGATCGCCGAACCCGGTCGAGCTCGTCGGGGCCTCGCCTCATGGGCCGTCGCCGGGCGCTTCTCGCAGAGCGCAGTGCCGCCCGGTCCGGCCAACGGGGCGGGTGATGCGGCGAGCGCGGATGCCCGCTCTCGCAACGACCTCGCCCGATGCGTCGAACGGACCGGGGAGCGCTCGTCTCTCGCGCGCCCCGCCGTCGCCGTCTGCTAGCACGTCTCGCCCCGGAATCCGTGGTGCCGCACCGGTGGCGAGCATGAGAGGATGGCCGGACGGATGGCGTCACCGCCCGGGGCCGCCGTTACGACCGAGTTGATCGAGATGATCCAGAGAGGCACGTTATGGCGCTGTTCGAGCTGACCGGCAACCGACTCGAGGCCACGGCCCTGGGGGAGCCCGCCGACGCTTCACAGCGAACCACCGTGCTGGGGGCCGTGCACGGCCAGCTCGTGGAGGTCCTGCGGCGTCCCGTCTTCCCCGTCGTCTGGGAGCGCGAGGGCGAGGTCGACGTGCTTACCGCCCTTGACGCCGCCTGCCAGGTGATGTGCGTTGAACTGCTCGATCACCTCGACGGCGCCGCGCTCGTGTCGGCGATGGCGCGCACCGCTGCCGCCGCGCAGAGCGGATGGGGGGATCTCGCCTCCCACTACCCGGGCGGCAGCACCGTCTTCCGGGAGGACTGGGAGGAGTTCCGCGAGACGGTCCCCGTCGGCGTCGGTCCGGGACCGCGACTGACTCTCATCGCCATGAGCGTCGACGACGACGTCCGCGCCGCTCTGGCCCTACTATGCGCGGGTATCGATGTGCACGAGGCTCAGGTGCGCACCACGGAGGAGGGGCGCACGCTGGTCGCGCTGGACCCGGTGCGCCACGACGCCCTGGACCCCCTGGGCGGCTCCGGCGCAGTCCTCGTGGCCCGGAATTCGCGCGCGAATCTCGGCCTCGGAGGGACGAGGAGGAATGACGAGGACGAGCGGGGCCCGGTCGCGGACAGGACGAATCCCGCCACCGTTCCGGTGCCGAGCGTGAGGCGGACGACCCGGACATCGCACTCGAGCAGGAAGGAGCACGCATCTCAGACCGGCGGCGCGCCCGCCGTCGCCGCGCAGACGGGCGGCGTGCGCACCGGCGGGGCCGGTGGCAGAGTCGAGGCGGCCCGTGCTCGCGCCGCGGGGCCGCGCGTCGACCGGTCCCGGGCCGGCGGGTCGGCCACCGCCGTCGCCGAATCGGAGACCACCGGTGCGATCGCCACCGCGAGTCCCGACGATGTGACTGCGCCCAGCGCGCGCCTGACGAGAACGCCGGACACCGACGCCGACCGCAACCACCGCGCCACCGCTCCGGTCCTCGGGGCGCAGCCGACCGTGCCCTCCGGCGGCCAGTCGGCGGCCGTGCTGGCCTCCGTCGCCGCCCGGATCGACACCCCGGTCACCCTCGTGTGGCAGCGGATGCGGCGCGGCATCCACCATGAGGCGGTGCTCAGCGCCGACGGCATCATCACTCTGTCCAACGGAATGCGTTTCCGCGACCCTTCCGCCGCGGCCAACGCCGCGCAGCACACCCAGGACATGGACGGGTGGCGCGTGTGGCGCATCGGTGCACAGGGACCCGCACTGCGCGATTTCATCGAGGATTGAGACGGGGTTGTTCCTGTCCTAATAGCGGTGAACGCTATGACAGTATTTTCTCGAGGAGATGTTACGACGATGAACGCGAAAGATCTTCCACCAACCGATCTGCTGTACAACGATGATCCTTATGCGGCTGAGTGCGAAGCCTCGGTTATCGCCGCGAGTGGTGACGATCTGGTTCTCGATAGAACCGTATTCTATCCCGAGGGCGGGGGTCAGGCGGCTGATTCGGGAACATTGAACGGCATCCCGGTACATCGACTCGAACGCGTGACCATCTCAGAGAGATCGACGCCCGAGGGGATACCCGTCCCCCTGGAGTCGACCGTAGTTCATACGGTACCCGATCACGGTCTCGTTGCTGGCGATCGGGCTCATCTTGTGCTCGATTGGGAGAGAAGATATGCCAATATGAAGATGCACACGGCCGCGCATCTGCTGTTCGCGGCGACCAGGGAGTTCCTTGAGGAGGAAGGACAATCCGCCGTTACTAAAGGGTGCCAGATCGAGGGTGCGTCGGCTCGCTTCGACTTCAGGGCGGACATCGGGACTGAAGCGATCGCCGGTATTGAGCGTCGAGTACGAGAATTGGCGCAGTCAGGACTCGAGGCGCACGTGGAGAGCGCTGACAACGGGTTGCGGACGTGGCACTTGGGAGAGATCGAGATCCCCTGCGGCGGGACTCACGTGCGGAGCATGACCGAGCTCGATGGTGAACCGCATGTGAAGCGCAGGCGCAAAGGAGCGGGATTGACCCGGCTTTACATCGCGCTCACCTGATTGCGGCCGGACGGTCCTCGGGGCGATATCAGACGTCCGGGACGATCCCTAGACGCCGGCCGAGCCAGTCCATCTGGTCCGCCATCGCCACCGACCACGTCGCCCAGGTGTGCCCGCCGGCGTACTCCCGCTGTGAGACACTCATCCCCGCCTGCGTCGTAGCGTCCACCAGCACGGGCACGACGGGCCTGTACTGCTTATCATCGCGCCCCACGGAGACGATCCCGGATACACCCGAATACCGCCCCGGGGGCGCGGACGCCATGATCGTCAGCGGATCGTTGGCCTCGTAGGACGCGCGGTCACCGTCGAAACCGACATTGATCGTCCGCTGCTCGGAGCCCAGGCTCGGATGCTCCTCCGCGCTCATCGCCAGAAAGTTCCGGTACACCTCCGGGGACCGCGCGGCCACCTGCAGCGCGCAGGTCCCGCCGTTGGACAGCCCCGCCACCGCCCAGTGCTCCGGGTCGAGGTCCACCTGCAGGTTCTGGCGGATCCAGTCCGGGACGTCGCGCTCCAAGTAGGTCGCCACCCTTCCCCCGCGCACGGTGTCCGAGCACAGAGGATTGCGGTAAGGACTGCCGAGCAGGTCGGCGACCACGACCACCGGCGCCAGGCCGTCGTGGGCAGCGGCGTAGGCGTCCATGGTGTCCTTCAGACCGCCCAACTCGAACCAGTCCGAGGGGCTTCCCGGCTGCCCGGTGAGCGCGACGACCACCGGCAGGGCCGGCCGCTCCTGGGTCAGATAAGCCGGCGGCAGGTAGATGACGGCGTCCCGGGGACTGAAACCCCTGGTGCCCGACTGATCGCCCGCGGGGATCGGTGCCGTGACGACCTGGCCGCGCGGAGGCATGTCATCGGGAGCGACCCACGTCGTCGACAGCGCCCCCTCCCCGCGCTGGGGCGCCTTGGCGTGGGGCGCCGCGGTGGGCAGCGCGGCCAGCGGCGTCGTCGCCACACCGAGGCCGAGAACGGCGGCCAGGGAGGGGAAGGCGGCGAAGAAGGCGTTGATGGCCAGCAGCGCCGCCGCCACCACCGCGACGACGCTCGCACCCGAGCCCGAGGCCCGCACCAGCCGCCGCTTCCAGGTTCGCACGCGCTCGCGGTCGGCCTCGGCGCTGCCGCCCAGCAGCACCTGGGCCACGACGAAAGCGGCCAGGCCCACCCACATCCACACCAGCGGGCCGATGCCGTCGGCCACCGGTCGCCAGACGACATCCACCGCGAGCCAGCAGCCCGCGCCGAGCGCAAGCCCGGCGGCGGGGGCCGCCAGCTGCCGCGGACGGGGCAGGTGCCGGGTCCGCGTCACCCACAGGACGGCTGCGAGGATCACGACGAGGGCCAGGCACGCACCGCCCATCCACGGCTGAAGCAGTCGTACCGAGCGCAGCGCCCCGGTCGCCGACTCAGTCATGGGTCACGAGCACCTGCGCGAAGCGCGCGGTCTGGGCCGGAGTCAGATCGGGCACGTAGGCATGGGCGATGGCCACCCCGACCGCGGGTAGATCCACGACGTCGGGCACGGCCAGGTACATGGGGACCTTGCGCGGTTTGAACTTGCGTTTGAAGGAGTGCAGGGAGGCGAAGCCGTAGGCCGGTTCGAGCAGCGAGGCGAGCAGATCGAGCAGCGGGTCGAAGCGCGAGGCGCCCACGTCGTCGACGCCGTCCCCGGTCAGGTCCCCGGAGATCCCCGATCGGGCCAGCGGGGCCCCCGACAGCGACATCACCTCGAGACCCTCCCCCTGAGCGTCCTGGGCGGCCCGGGCGATGAGGTACTCGATCGCCGGACGCCAGCCGCCCTCCCGACGCCGCATGAGATCCAGAGTCAGCCCGATCACCTCGCCGTCGCGGTGCACCGGCATCCAGGAGGTGACGGCGTGGACGGTGCCGCCCTCGTCGACGGCGAGCAGCAGGCGCGTGTCGTCGTCGTCGATCTCCCGCAAACCGCCGAGCGTGAAACCCATCTCGGGTAGAGCCTTCTCCCCGACCCACGCCTGCGAGATGGCGCGGATCTGGTCGCGGCGGCCCTCCGGGGCGGTGCGCCAGGTCGTCCATTCCGCCGTGATGCCCTCGCGACGGGCGTGATTGAGGGCGGTGCGCACATCCTGGAAGACCTTGCCCTTGAAAGCGAGCCCGGGCAGGTCGATGACGGCCTCCTCGGCGACCTGCAGGACCGTCCAGCCGTGCTCGCGAGCGACGAGCATCGTGGGCTCGTGCACGGAGTACAGCGCCGGCACGAGCCCGGCCTCGTGCGCGAAGGCGGTGAACCCCTCGACGGCCTCCTTGGTCTCCTCGGGACCGGCGGCGGCCGGGTCGCCCAGGGTCAGGGCGACACCGGAGCCGGCCCGGTAGGCGAAGCCGGTGCGCTTGTCGTCCGCGATCCAGGCGTCATTGCCGGGCCAGGTGAGCATCCAGCCCAGGGTGCCGGCTCCGCGCGCCCGGACAAGAGCGACGAGGTCCTCATGGTTGACGCTGGGAGTGATCGCGGGCTTGGTCATGGCCACCCACGCGCACACGATGGCGGAGACCCAGGCGAAGGTGGGGAAGAACCAGGTGGCGAGGCAGGCGAGCGGACCATGGGGTCGCAGGGTGGGGGCGAGCAGACCTTCGGCGGAGGTCGGCAGAAGCCTGACGAGGAAATCGGTGATCAGCACCGAAGGCGTCGCCTCGGGCTCGAAGTCGTGGGCGACGATTGTCCCCAGCACGACGCTGGCCGCGGCGCAGGCGAACGCGGTGATCGTCCAGGTCAGGATGGCTTTGCGCACGACCCCTGGGCGGGTGTGCAGTCTCAGGTGGTCGCGGTTCCACACGACCAGCAGCACGATGCCCGCGTTGAGCATGAGAGGCAGGGCCATGTGGTTCGAGATGTTCCAGGAGCTCGGCGGGCTGGAAACGGTCGGCGGCTCGGTGCCGTCCAGGGTGAATTCGGCATTGACCGACAGGACCGAGCATATGGCGAGGAAGAGCTGAAGGAGGATCGTGCCCACGGCGGCGGTGCGGCGCCCGCGGCGCAGCCCGTCCGCCAGGGCCAGCTGGAGCAGAAGCGGCATGAGGCTCAGGCCGAGGGCACCGGTGACGGGGTGGACGACCTCCCGTTCGGGGAACACGCCGTAGCGGGCGCTGGCGAGCGGGCCGAAGGCCGCCCGTGAAACGGCCGCCAGCGCCAGCATGAGCGACCAGCAGGCGACGACGAGCGCCAGGAGATTGCGGGACGTCCTGCGCGTGCGTGATAGCCGAGCGGAGGAGACGGACCCGCGCCAGGTGATCATTCCCACGAACAGGCCTGTGGTGGCGGCGCCCAGGCGGGCGAGGGCGCCGGGCGTTCCGGTCACCGCGGTCTCGACGAGGAGGAACCCGAGCACGAGCACACGAGTGCGGCGGCACCACAGATGATTCATCAGCGCTGTCGACGCCATGACGGGGCCGAGGAGAAGGAGTGGGATTCCCGAGATCGGGTGGCGGGTCATGGCGTGCCCCCACCCGGGTGCGACGGCGGTGATGAGCGGGTGAGCGACCAGGGCGGCGCCGATGCCGACGGCGTGGGATACGAAGGCGGAGATGAGGAAGGAACGCGAGCCGATGAATCGCTCGATGGCGATGCCGACGGTGAGCAGAACAACGACGCCGACGAAGGGACTTAGGTGGATAGTGCCGGTCCAGGCGGTCAGCAGGGACCACAGACGCATGGGATGGGCGGGCTCGGCGGCCAAGGGATTCTTCGGCAACCGCAGAGGCGAGGTGCGGTGGATGACGGCGAGCGCCACGGTGCTCAGGAGAAGGAGCCCGGCGAGGGCCGTGCAGACCCGCCCCTTGCGCAGCCAGGCGTGGGTGGTTCTGGCGCTGGCGGTCATGCGCGGTGACAGGTGCGCCGTGATGCGGGCGGTGTGCGGTGCGGCCTGGGACGACATGTGCATATCATGACTGACGCGGCGTGCCCCAACCTCCATCTGGCGGAGGAGGAGTGCGCGTCCTGATCCTGTCTCGGGCGGGGCGCGGCGGGCGAACGGTCGGATGCCGCCGTTCGGTCCTCCTCCCCGCCCGATGGCTCAGCGCAGGACGTAGCCGCCGAGCCAGCGACGCAGGGCCGCGAAGACCTGCTCGCGCACGGGCGGGGCGGACAACGTCAGATCGTGCACGCCGCCGTCGAAGCGCGCCACCGTCACCAGGGCGCCCAGGCCGATGGCGCGGCGGGCTGTTGCGTCGGCGTCGACGATCGTGTCGGCGCGCCGCGAGTGGGGCGTCCACGTGAGCGCCAGGTGACTGCGCGCCGAGCCCATCGACAGGATCGGGCAGCGGATGTCAAGGCCAGCGGCCACGCGCGCCTGCCCGGCCAGGATGCCCCGCAGCCAGCCGGGGCGGATCGGCGCGCAGGGCCGGGGCGACCATTCGGGCACGATGTCCCAGCCGGTGATGTAGGGGTCATCCGCCCAGGCGGGATCGGGAAGCTCGCCGTCCCGCTCCAGCCACCCGTCGGTGACGCGGAAGAGCGCCTCGGGGTCGTGGCTCGGGAGGGGGATCGGCATGCGCGGATCGCGCCGCGCCAGCGTCCGCACGACCGGCTCGCCGACCATGCGCACCGGTTCGGCCCCCTGATTCTCCAGCCATGCCGAGTTGAGCACGAGCGCGGCCAGGGCACCGGGATGGCGGTCGGCCCACAGGCAGCCGATGAGACCGCCGGTGGAGTGCCCGAGCAGGACGACGTCGCCGTCCCAGCCGTGCTCGGAGCGGATGACGGCCAGGGCCAGGCCGATCTCCTCGTCGTAGTCGGTCAGTGAGGTGATCCACCCGAGCATCTGTCCCTCGCGCAGGGAGCGTCCGTGGCGGCGCAGGTCCAGGGCGTAGAAGGCCCCGCCCAGGCGTGAAATCTCCCGGGCCAGGTGGGTTTGGAAGAAGTAGTCGTTCCAGCCGTGCAGGTACAGCGCGGCGAAGGTCGGGGTGGTGGGGGTGCCGGTCAGGGCCTGCGGGTCGGACGCGGGCATGTGCCGCACGAGAGTGGCAACGGCGTCGTCCTCCTCCTCGTCGGGCAGCAGTGGCAGGGTGCGCGCCTCGAAGCCGGGCCCCAGCAGGTCGGGTCCCCAGGCGTCCACCGGTGGCGCGCTCATGCGTCGGCCCGTGCTCCGTTCTCCGGGCCGTCCAGGAAGGAGCGCAGGATCGCGTTCATCTGCTCGGCCTCGATGAGGAAGCCGTCATGACCGTGCAGGGAGTGGACGGTCTCGCGGCGGGCCCCGGGGATGGCCTGGGCGAGCTCGGCGGCCTGGGCGGCCGGGAAGAGACGATCGGAATCGATGTCGATGACGAGGGCGCGGGCCGTGACCGCGTCCAGCGCGGCCGGGATGCCGCCGCGGCCGCTACCGACGTCGTGGACCATCATCGAATGGTTGACGATGAGGTAGGTGTTGGCGTCGAAGCGGGCCAGCAACTTGCCGGCGTGGTAGTCGAGGTAGGACTCGATCTGGTAGCGCCCGCCCACGGCCGGGTCCTCCTGCCCCTGGTGGGCCCGGCCGAAGCGGGCGTCGAGTTCGGCGGCGGAGCGGTACGTCGTATGGGCCAGGGCGCGTGCCAGCCCCAGGCCCCGCACGGGGCCGATGGGGTGGGAGTAGTAGTCGCCGTCGAAGAAGAAGGGGTCTCCGACGATGGCGAGCTCCTGGAGGTGGCACCAGGCGAGCTGGTCAGCGGTGGTGGAGGCACCGGTGGCCACGAGAGCCAGGTTGCGCACCCGTTCGGGGTGGGACACGGCCCATTCGATGGCGCGGTGCCCGCCCAGGCTGGCGCCGATGACCAGGTGGAAGGTCCCGATGCCCAGGGCGTCGGCCAGACGGGTCTCGGCTTCGACGGCGTCGCGTGTGGTCAGCCACGGGAAGCGCGAGCCCCAGGGTCGGCCGTCGGGGGCGGTGGAGGAGGGACCGGTCGAGCCCTGGCAGCCGCCGAGGATGTTGGCGGCCACGACGTAGTAGCGGTCGGTGTCGATGGCCCGGCCGGGGCCGACCACGGCGTTCCACCAGCCGGCGGCGGGGTGGCCGGGGCCGGCTTCGCCGGTCACGTGGGAGTCGCCGGTTAGCGCGTGCAGAACGAGGACGGCGTTGTCCCGCTCCGGGGTGAGCGCGCCCCAGGTCTCGAAGGCCAGGTGCGTATCGGGTAGGACCTCGCCGGATTCCAGGGGAAGATCGCCGATCTCCACGAAGCGGCGATTGCCGGGTTCATCGCCGGGGCGCCAGGCACCGGTGGGGGAGCCCGCTTTGCGGTCGACGAGCTTGAGGGCCGCGGTGCCGACGCCGGGGGCGGGGGAGGACGGGGCCGAGGTCATGACACTATCGTATGAGCGTCTCGGTGCCCGGCGCTCGTTCGCCGCGGCCCGCGGAGGGCCGGCGGCGAGGCGCTCACCAGCTCTCGCGGGCGCGCCGGGCCGAGCGCTGAGCGCGGACCGTCTCGCAGGCGACGGCCATGACGCACAGCCCTGCTCCGCAGGCGAGCATGATCCACCAGCCGCACCGCGCCGCCGTGGTGAAGGGCTCACCGGCGCCGATGCCGGCGTTGAGGCAGGCTCCGAGCACGGCCACGCCCAGGGCCTGGCCCACCTGGCGGGAGGTCGACGCCGTCGCCCCCGCGACCCCGGCGCGCTCGGGCGGCATGGCCGAGACGGCCGTGTTCGAGATGGGCGTGTTGATCAGCCCCATGGAGGCCCCCACGCACATGCCGGCGATGACGAACAGGGTCAGCGGTGACGTCGGCCCCAGGAGGGTCAGCAGCAGGATCGAGCCGACCGTCAAGCTCGCCGCCCCGGCGAGCATGGGTGTACGAGCGCCCGTGCGCCCGACGAGCCAGCCGGACACCGGCGCGGCGCAGGCGCTCGACAGGGCCATCGGCAGGGTGAGCAGTCCGGCGCGCAGGGGCCCCAGTCCCCGGGCGTCCTGGAGGTAGAGGGTGGCCACGAACATGAATCCCGCGTAGGCGATGAAGAGCGCCAGCGCCATGAGGGTCGCCAGGCTGAAGGGCGCCGAGCGGAAGAAGCGCAACTCGATCATGGGGTCGTTCGCGCGTCGCTCGGTGCCGATGAAGGCGGCGCCGGCCAGCAGTGCCACAGCGAAGGAGGTGAGGATGCCCGGGGCGGTGAAGGATGTCTCGCCGCCCTCGATGATGGCCAGGCTCAGGGCCGCCAGGGTGAGCACGGCCAGCAGCTGGCCGGGCGCGTCCGCCCCGCGGTGTGCCCGGGCGCGCGACTCGGGCACGACGGCCAGCACCGCGGGTACGGTGACGGCCAGGACCGGCAGGTTGATCCAGAACACCGCCCGCCAGTCGACGGCGTCGACGAGGGCGCCGCCCACGATCGGGCCCAGCGCCATGCCGACGCCGACGACCGCGCCCCATACACCGATGGCCTGGGCCCGCTCGCGCGGGTCGGTGAAGGTGTTGGTGATGATGGACAGGGCGACGGGGGCGAGCATGGAACCGCCGATCGCCTGGAGGGCGCGCATGGCGATGAGCATGAGCGGGTTGATCGATATCGAGCACAGGGCCGATCCCAGCCCGAAGATCAGCAGCCCGGAGACGAAGACGCGACGGCGGCCGGCGCGGTCGGCCAGCGCTCCGGAGAACATGAGGAGGGAGGCCAGGACCAGCAGATAGGAGTCGACGATCCACTGGAGTTCACCGGTGGTGGCGCGCAGGTCGCGGGCGACCGAGGGCAGGGCGAGGTTGACACCGGTGGAGTCTATTTGGGCGACGAGCATGGCGACCGTGCAGGCGGCGAGGATCGCCACGCGGCGGCGCCGGGACACAGGGGGTGAGTGCAGGACGGAGGGGCGCGACTGCCGGGGGTGGTTCCCGGGGGCGCCGGCGCGGCTGGTCACCCCGCGAGGGTAGCAAGGGGCGTGCGGGCGGGCTTCAGCCGGCGAGCGCCGCCAGGCCCCGCTCGAGGTCGGCGATGATGTCGTCGACGTGCTCGATGCCGATGCTCAGACGCATGGTGCCGGCGCTGATGCCGGCCCTGGCCAGACCGGCGTCGTCGAGCTGGGAGTGGGTCGTGGTGGCCGGATGGACGCACAGCGAGCGGACATCGCCGATATTGGCGAGGTTGGAGAACAGACTCAGGGCGTCGATGAAGGCGGCCCCCGCCTCACGCCCGCCGACCAGGTCGAAGGCGAAGACGGATCCCGCGCCGCGGGGGCAGTACGTGCGGTGGAGGTCGTAGTACGGGCTGGAGGGCAGGCCGGAATAGCGCACCTCGGCCACCTCCGGGCGATCGACCAACCACCGGGCCACCGCCAGGGCGTTGTCGACGTGGCGCTCCATGCGCAGCGAGAGCGTCTCCACGCCCTGGGCGATGAGGAAGGCGCCCAGCGGGGAGGCGGCGAAGCCGAGATCGCGCTGGCCCTGGGCGTGGGCCTTGAGGATGAAGGCCATGTTGGCGCCCATCGCGCCGCCGACGCCCATGTCGCGGGCGTAGACGAGGCCGTTGTAGGAGGGGTCGGGGGTGTTGAAGTCGGGGAAGCGCTCGGCGGCCGCGGCGTAGTCGAAGTTCCCCGAGTCGACGACGACGCCGGCCACCGACGAGCCGTGCCCGCCCAGGAACTTCGTGGCCGACTCGACGACGATGTCCGCACCCCACTCGATGGGGCGGGTCAGGTAGGGCGATGCCGTGGTGTTGTCGACGACGAGCGGGATGCCGAGCCGGTGCGCGGCTTCGGCGATGGGGGCGATGTCGAGGATGTCGCCCTTGGGGTTGGGGATCGATTCGCCGAAGAAGCAAATGGTGTGTTCGTCGGCGGCCGCGCTCCAGGCGGCCGGGTCGCCCGGGTCTTCGACGAAACGGGTCGTGATGCCGAGCTTGGGCAGGGTGCGGGTCAGGAGGTTGACGGAGCCGCCGTAGAGGGAGGGGGAGGAGACGATGCTGCTGCCCGCTCCGCCGAGGGTGAGGAAGGTCAGGGTCTCGGCGGCGAGCCCGGAGGCGACCAGATGCGCGCCGACGCCGCCTTCGAGGGAGGCGATGCGGGAGGCGACGATCTGGTTGGTGGGGTTGTCCAGGCGCGTGTAGATCGGGCCGAGCGATGCCAGGGCGAAGCGGTCTGCGGCTTCCGCGGCGTCGGGGAAGACGAAGGAGGTCGACTGGTAGATCGGGATGGCTCGCGCGCCGGTGACGGCGTCGGGGGTGTGCCCCGCCTGGACCTGTTTGGTCTCGAAGTGCCAGCCGTCCGGGTTCGCGGCGGTGGGAGGGGCGGGGTTGCCGGTGGACATGCGGCGCTCCTTCGCGTGGACGACGGTGTGCAGCGACACCGTAGCCCGTGCGGCCCGCTTCGACACCTTCTCGTCCACGAGCGGGGCTGCACGACTGGAGTCTATGGTGAAGATCACTGTGACGTGGGCGTGGCGCGCTTCCGCGGAATTGTGGCAAGCGCGAGGAGGCCGAGGCGTATGTGATTGTTGTGAATCGTGTTGTTTGTGTTTCTTCTTGAGGTTGGTGCGGCTAGTGTTCTCACTGAAACCGGGGGCGCGTCCGTCAAGGTGACGCGCCGCGACATGATGGAGAACTTGTGAGTCTTACCCATCGCACGCGAGGATCGCGCGGTGCCGTGCGCCTCACTGGGCGGACCAGTAGGCGCCTGAGTGCAGCACTGGCCACCCTGACCCTGGCTGTGGCCCTTGCGCCGGCCGCGGCTCCCATCGCCCTCGCCGACGACGTGACGCAGAACGACATCGATCGGTCCAAGGCGTCCGAGAACGCGACGTCGGTCTCGATCGCCGATCTGGAGAGCCAGGTCGCTCAGCTCAACGTCGACCTCAGGACCGCCCAGGTCAACGCCGCATCGGCCAACGAGGACTACCTCCTGGCGGTCCACGACCTCGACACCGCGACCGCGGAGGCCGAGACGGCTCAGCAGAACGCCGAGACGGCGGCCGCTGATGTGTCCTCCGCTCGTGAGGATCTGGGCGCTGTCGTTTCTCAGACGTATGAGGAGGGCAGCACAGGGCCGGTCGACTCCCTGACTCCGTATTTGACCAGCGAGTCGCTGTCCGACCTCACGGACAACGACGTCGCTCTGGAGCGCGCCGGCGGCGACACCGATGCCCGCGTCCAGAACGTCGAGGCGCTTCAGGCCACGGCCGACAACGCGCGGTCGCTGGCCGACCAAAAGGTCGAGGATAAGCAGACCGTGGCCGCGCAGGCCCAGACCGCCAAAGACGATGCCTCTTCTAAGGTCACATCCGCGCAGGACGCCGTCACGACCGCCGAGGCCAAGCGCACCAGTCTCATTGCGCAGCTGGCCGAGCAGCGCAACACCACCGTCGCACTGGAGACCCAGCGCCAGGACCAGATAGAGGCCGATCGCAAGGCCCGCGAGGAAACCGCCGCCAGGTCGGCCGCCAAGGCCAAGGCCGATGCCGCGGCGTCCGCCTCCACGACTCCAACGGCCGAACCGACGGCTTCTGCTGAGCCGTCCGCCGAGCCCACGGGCTCTGCTGAGCCGACCACTGGGCCCACGGCTTCTGCTGAGCCGTCCGCCGAGCCCACGGGCTCTGCTGAGCCGACCACTGGGCCCACGGCTTCTGCTGAGCCGTCCGCCGAGCCCACGGGCTCTGCTGAGCCGACCACTG
>ERZ772948.1266-NODE-1266-length-15000-cov-3.562797_pt1 | contig 15000 bp, 7 predicted proteins | sample MGYA00511945_ERZ772948 | MGnify/ENA primary metagenome ERZ772948 (study PRJEB29015, sample SAMEA2737927) | human oral metagenome | biome: human oral; feature: human-associated habitat; material: dental | place: China | collected 2141 ... | reverse complement strand
TCCTATTTCAAGATTATGTACTTTGTCTAAATCGTAGTCAGGATGTATATTAGGTGGGGTTACCGCTGCTCTTGTTGCTGCATCAGGTGCTCCTAAATCTTTTGAAGGAACTATTCCTGTTCTTTGACCAGATTTAGAATAAACTCCTACATTTCCAACCGAAGCAGACGTATTTCCTATATTTGCATTGGCATCTATTTCTCCTTGATATATACCAATTATACTTTTAGCCCAATTATCATTATTTCCTACTGGAGTTCTATTCCCATCCCAGTGTGGTGTTGCTGCTGATCCATATCTATTTCCAAAATATAGCACAGCATTTTTATCTCCATTAACATTGGTATTTGATAGTTGTATGCTTGGTGTCATATCAGGATCAACATTTGCATAAGGTTGATTTTGAATGCTTCCACTACCTCTAAGATTTTCCCAGTTAGGTGAGTATCCTAAACCTAAGTAAACTATATCGTTATTTGAATTTATATTATAAGTCCCTGTACTTTTAATTTTAAAAGCTCCTTGAACACCTAAAACTGTATAAATATAGTTATTTTTTTCATTTATATTAGCTTCTATTTTTAATATTTCTTTTTCTTCTAATTCTTTTATATCATTTTTTTTAAATTTTTCTTCTAATTTTTCTTTTTTTATAATAGTCTTTTTATAGAAATATTCAAATATTTCTTTATTTTCTTCTTTTAATTTATAAAAATTTTCTAAATTTATGCAAATATTATTTTCATCTTTAAATAAAATTTTTTTCTCTATTAAATTATCAATAACAGATTTTTTAAATTTACTTTTAGCTGTACTATAAGAAATTGTTGCCAAAGAAAAAATATGATTAATTATCTCATTATCCAAATATTCACTTAAAATATTAAGCTTATTGAGATTAATAATGTAAATATTGTTGTATGATATTTTTATTTTTTTTGGTATCATAGCTTTTATAACACTGTCATAAGAAGCTAAATAGTAATCTGTCATCCACTCTATAAGCTTTATTTGTTCATTTGATAATTTTAATGAATTTTTTACTTTAGATGAAATATTCAATACTTTGAAATTAAAATTCTCTTTTAAATTTTTTCTTATTATAAAACCTGATTTTTTAATATTTCTAAAAGGTACAATAACATTCTCACCAATTTCAAATTCATCATTTTTATCAGAGTAAGTATATATTCCTTTCATTGAATCTATATAAATATCAAAGTATTGCATATTCTCACCAACTAATTATTCCAATATAATTTTAACTTTTTTAATATTTTTTAAACTATCACCAGCAGCTGGTTTTTGTTCTTTAACAAGTCCTGTTCCAGTAACTTCTATATCTATATCTGTTTCTTTAAAAATCGCTAAAACTTCTTGAGGACTCATACCTTCTAAATCTGGCATTACATCTTCATAATTTATAGCATCTAGGCTAGATTTTACATTTTCTTCAGTTTCTTCTTTTGAACTTGAAACATTTATAGTTTCAACATTCTTAGCAAAGCCTTCTTCTTCTTTAATAATTCTTCTAATAACATTACCAACAACTGGTGCAGCAACAACTCCACCAAACTTATTAGCCTGTATATCAGCTTGAGGTCTCATAAACATTGCCATTACAACATACTTTGGCTTATCAGCTGGGAAGAAACCAATAAATGAAGATAAATACTCATTTCTGATATATCCTGACTTACCAGCACTTAATTGAGCTGTTCCTGTTTTTCCACCAACAGCATATCCTTCAATACGGGCTCTTTTTCCAGTTCCTTTATCAACAGTATCTTCCATAATACTTCTCATTTTTTCAGATACTTCTTCTGATATAACTTTTCTAACAGCAGTAGGGGTATTTCTCATAATAACAGTTCCTTCACTATCAGTTATCTTTTCAACTAAATATGGCTTATATAATGTTCCACCATTTACAACAGCAGAGAATGCAGTTATCATTTGAATAGGTGTAATTACAACTCCTTGACCAAATGCCATATTATTTTTCTTTAAACCATCCCAGTTTTTATATGAACTTGTATATGGTTTCAATTCATTTGGAAAATCTACTCCTGTTTTATCATATAGACCAAAAGCTTTTAAATATTCTTCAAAAAGAGCATTAGTAAAATAGTCACTAATAAGTACCATCCCAACATTACTTGACTTCATTATAACTTCTCTTGTAGTTATAACCCCTCTTGTAGATCTACTGCTTTCTCTGATTGTTTTTTTGAATCTTTGGATTTTTCCATCACCAACATCAAATTTAGTATTTTCATTTATAAATTTCTCATTCATTGCTGCTGCAACAATAAGAGGTTTAAATATTGAGCCAGGTTCATATTGGCTTTGGAATATATTGTTTCTTAATAAATTTTTATCTTTTGAAAAAGCAGCTACTGCCAAAATTTTCCCACTATTAGGATCCATAATAAGTCCATAAGCTTCATAAGCATTAGTATTTTTAAATTGTTCTTTTATTTCATCATTTAAAATAAAATTTAAGTCTGCATCTATTGTTAAATAAAGATTTTTTCCATTTAAATCTGAAAATAAAGTTTCTTTTGAAAGAGCTAAGATATTTTTTTTATTCAATCCATAAAGTTTTGGAATATCTCTTTTCTTTTCAACTAAATAATTTTGATATTCTTTTTCTAAACCAGAAATACCTAATCTTTCATCTCTAGATTCTTCTGTGAATCTTACCATACCTATTAATTTTTCATATTCATCTTGTTTATAATATTTTCTTTCAATAGATTTTTCAAATTGTAAAACTGTTTTATATTTAGGACTTCCCTTAACTTTAGTTCTTTCAATACTTGCTAATAACTCATCTATTTGAGCTTTTTGATCATCATCTATATCCTTAACAAGCCTTTTATATTTATTTCCTTCACTAGCTAATTTTAATAAATTTTCTAATACATTATCTTCTAATTTTACTATTTTACTATCTCTTATAGCTACAATATCCTTAATAATTTCATTATGTATTTTCTCATCATTTAAAAGAGAGGGATTTATAGAAATTGTATATTTTCTATTATTAAAGGCAAGCTTTTTTCCTTTATTATCATATATTAAACCTCTTTGTCCAATTTCTTTGTTAATACTTAACAGTTGTTCATTCATAAGAGCAACATACTTAGATTTTTGAAGATATTGGATTCCAAGTAATCTAAGTGCATAAACAATTAGAAAAAAGAGTATAATTAACAACATTATACTACTTCTCTTTGCAAATAATTGTTTTTCTCCCCAGTTGCTGACTACCGCAATAGAGAAAACAAGATATACTATTGAAAATAAGAAAAGTGTTAGAAGAAAAAAACTTTTATTGTAAATAAGATATCCAGATACACTTAGAACAAATAGTAAAAATAGGATTCCACCTATTTTAATTTTCTTCTGCACTTTCTCCTCCTAAACTCTTTAATGTTCTATCATAATCTCTATCTATTATAATTTTTTCTATATTATCAGTAATTTTACCATCTTGTAATATATAGATTTCTTCTCCTGTATTAGCAATAAAATTGTATATTTCTTTTAAAGAAATATCTTCTATATTTTTAGCTATACAAAAAACTTTTTCAGAATAGTCTCTACTACTAAGTATATAACCACCTCTAATTAAATCATCTAATACATTTCCAATCAAAAAAGGAGATGATGTTGTTACTTTTCTTAAATCACTCATATTAGGGGGAGATTGATTATTTAAGTATCTTTTTACAATTTCTTCTAGGACTTTAAATGTAATATATAATTTTGAATTAAAACTGATATTGATATTATCATTTTCTATATTTATATCAAAGTTAGCATTTTGAATTAAATATGCTATATGAGCCCCTAAAATTACTATGAACCAAGATATTCTTACCCATATTAAAAATATAAATATTACTGAGAAACTACCATAAACTGTACTATAACCTATTAATAGAAATTGTAACAAAATAAAGATATATTGAAACAATAAAAAAGCTATTGATACTATAAGTGATGCTATAAAAGCAGGAAGAACTTTTACCATAGTATTTGGCATAACTAAATAGATTGCCATAAAGAAAATTGTCATACTCATCAAAGGAAAAATATTTTTTACTAGATAATAAAGAAATGCAATTTCTCTTATTTTAGATAATAAAAATAATATAAGCCCATTTAAAATAATAAATACTAAGGGTAAAAAAATAAAAAATGATATATAGTCACTAATTTTTCTTATTAAGCTTCTTGATTTTTTTATGTGCCAAATCTCATTGAAAGACTCCTCAATAAGAGAAAACATTTGTATAAATGTCCAACCTAAAAATAAGAAACCAACCCCTGCTAAAACTCCACTTCTAGCATCCATTAATAAATTATTTGAAAAGTCAGTAAGCAACTCCAATGTTTCACCTTTTAAGGGAGCTATATCTTTAATATGATTTATTATGTAGTCTTCTGCTCCAAACCAACTACTTAAACTAACTAGAATGGCAAGCATTGGGACTATTGCTAGAATTGTATAAAAAGATAGAGATGTTACCCAAAAGCTAGAGTTAGCACTTTGATATTTTTCATATGCTCTTTTTAACATCAATTTTAAATTTTTAGTATTGAACTTCTTTGAACCAAAATTTTCAAATAAATTTTTCATACTCTGCTCCAATAATTATTTTTTTATAAAATTATTATTAAAATAACTTGAACTTGCTGAATCTATTGATGAAAAAGTCATAGGTGTTAAGATATAATCTCCTAATCTTACCATTTTCTTTTCTTTTGCTGAATTATAATAATAAAATGGATCATCTGTTGTATTTAGTGCTTTTAATACTTTATTATCAACTTTAATTGCCTTTACTTCTTGCCCATTTACTGTATAACTTTGTGCTTCTGTTAAAAGGGGTAAAACTTTTTCCATTACATAATACTCTGATAAAATTTCTGTTGCACCACAAGTCATAGATAATAGTGCTAATATTGCTAAAACTTTTTTCATTTTTATTCTCCTTATTTTTTACTTTTTATAAACTTTTAATGCTTCTTCAAGAACTTTCATTGCTTTTTCTATATCATTTTCTCCAACACAGAAAGAAAATCTTACTTCATTTTTTCCTAAACCTTCTGTTTCATAAAAACCTTCTCCAGGTGCAAGCATAACTGTTGAATTATCATATACAAAATCAGTTAAAAGCCATTTACAAAAATCTTCAGAACTTTCCACTGGTAATTTTGCAAAAGCGTAAATTGCGCCTTTTGGTGTTGAACAAGTCACTCCTTCTATTTTATTTAAAGAATTTACTATTATATCTCTTCTTCTTCTATAAATTTCTTTGATTTCTTTAAAATATTCCTTAGGAGCTTTCATTAAGCTAGCTACTGCATATTGTTCAACAGTTGGAGCAGCAAGTCTAGCTTGACAAAGTTTCATTATATATGTCATAAAATCTTTATTTTTTGATATTAAAAATCCAACTCTTGCTCCACAAGCACTATAATGTTTAGAAACACTATCTATGATAATAGTATTTTCTTTAGCTTTTTCTATATCTAATAAAGAATAGTGTTTATCTTTATCATCATATATAAATTCTCTATATGGTTCGTCTGCAATAACAAATAAGTCATTTTCTATTGCTAAATCAGCTAGTAACTTAACTTCATCTTCTGTATATACTTTTCCTGTTGGATTACAAGGATTAGAATAAAGAATAGCTTTTGTCTTAGAACTAATTAATTTTTGAATTACTTCTTTTTTAGGTAAAGCAAAATCATTTTCTATATCTGTTGGTATAGGAATAATTTTTGCTCCTGAAATATCTAAGAAACTTTTATAATTTGAATAAAAAGGTTCTGGAATTAAAACTTCATCATTAGGATTACAAATAGCAAGTATTGCAAATGTTAATGCTTCACTTCCACCTTCTGTAACAATTATATCTTCTTTTTTTAAAATATGTCCATCTCTTCCATAAACTTCAATAACCTGTTCTAATAATTCAGAAATTCCTCTAGAATCTGCATATCTTATAACATGATCTGGTATATTTCTTAAACCTTCAAAAAATAATTCAGGTGTTTCTATATTAGGTTGTCCAATATTTAATCTATAAACTTTTATTCCTTTTTTTTCTGCCTCAGTAGCTAAAGGAGCTAATTTTCTAACAGCTGAATATTTCATAATTTTTACTCTATCTGAAATTCTCATTTGTTTCCCTCCATTATATAATTTCTTTATTTACATTATATAATTATATAATATTTTCTAAAAAATGTATATAACTAATAATTTGATTTTTAATTTTTAATTCTTTTAGTAATTTAGAAAATATAGTATAATCTAATATCATTATATAAAATTATAATTAAGGTGATGATATGGATATAAGAGAGTTTTTATTTGAGGATAAAAAACTCATAAAAAAAATTTTTAAAATAGCAATTCCTTCACTTTTTGATTTACTTGCTCAAACATTAGTTTCAACCTCTGATATGATAATGGTGTCAAGTATAGGAGCTTCTGCAATAAGTTCTGTAGGAGTTGGAAGTGCAGCATTTAATGCAATTATTCCTGCATTAATAGCAGTAGCAATAGGGACAACTGCTATTTTAAGTAGGGCTTATGGTGCTAAAAATAAAGAGGAAGGACAGAAAGCTTTAATGCAAAGTTATTTTATAGCTATTCCTATTGGAATTATTTTAATGTTTTTATTCTTCTTTTTTGCTAAACCTATTATAGAAATTGTAGGAAATGCAAAAGACTTAAATTTAGAAGATGCTATTATATATCAAAAAACAACTGCTATTGGTTTTGTATTTTTATCTATTGGTATAACTACTTTTTATGCTTTTAGAGCCTTGGGAAAAAATAAAATTCCAATGATAGGAAATACTATGGTACTAATTGTAAATATCATATTTAACTATCTATTTATATATGTTTTTAAATGGGGAGTTTTTGGAGCAGCACTTGCTACATCAATAGCAAGAGGGTCTGTTGTAATTATGTGTGTATATTTAATTTTTATAAATAAAAGACAATGGCTTTCACTTAATATAAAAAAAATGAAGTTTGATTACTTTACAGCCAAAAGAATTATTAAAGTTGGAATACCTGCTGCTGTTGAGCAGTTAGCTTTAAGATTCGGTATGCTTATTTTTGAAATAATGGTTATATCACTAGGAAACTTAAACTATGCAGCACACAAAATTGCACTTACAGCAGAATCATTTTCATTTAATTTAGGTTTTGCTGTATCCCTTGCTGCTACTGCTTTAGTAGGACAAGAGTTAGGAAAAAACTCACCTAAAAATGCTTTAAAAAATGGATATCTCTGCACTCTTATTGGGCTTATAATTATGTCAACTATGGGACTTTTATTTTTTATAGCACCTAATTTATTGATTTCATTATTTACAGATGACCCACAAGTTGTTTCTTTATCAGCAATGGCACTAAGACTTGTTTCTATCTGTCAACCTTTCCTAGCCATATCAATGATATTATCTGGAGCATTGAGAGGAGCGGGAGCAACAAAATCTGTACTTTTTATTACATTTTTTGGAATATTCTTAGTAAGAATACCAACAACTTATGTATTTTTAAATATTTTTAATATGGGACTTGCTGGTGCTTGGATAGTAATGACAATAGATTTAATTTTTAGAAGCTCACTATGTTTTTACACATTTAAAAAAGGGAAATGGAAATACCTACAAGTATAGAAGGGGAGATTATGAATAAATTAATTTTTAATTATTTACCTTATAATAATCAAAATCAAAATGAACTATATTCAAAAATGGACAAAATCATAAATGAAGATAGTTCAAATGATACTCTTGTTGTTGTTGAAAGTGGAATGGCACAAAAACATTATTTTGCTTATGTGAATAAATCAAAACTATTAGTAAAAAATAATATTATCTCTTTTGAAGGTTTTTTAGATAGGATTTTTCTTTCAAATAAAAAAGTTTTAGGAGATATCAAAAGATTTTTTCTTTTTTATTCTTGTTTAAAAGAAGATATTAAAAAGAAATTAAACATAAATAATTACTTTGAATGTATAGAAATCGCAGACGACTTCTTTGAATTTTTTTCCTATATAAAAAATAAAGAGATGTTAAAATTCTTAAATTTATCTAAATGGCAGGAAGAAAAGTTTGAAATATTTTTTGAAATAAAAGAAGAAATAGATAAATTTTTAGATGTAAATTCATATATTCCAAGTGATTGGCTATATTCTTTGGAAAATTTAGATTTAACTTTTATAAAGAAATATAAAAAAATAGTTTTTTATGATATAGTTGATTTTCCACATAATTTTTTAGAGATAATAAACAGTATTCAATCTGTTTGTGAAGTAGAAATTCTTTTACAAATGGAAAATAAAGACTTTGATATGGAAAATTTAAAATTGAATAAAGTTAGTCTTCCTGATAAAAAAATAGATGTAAAACTTTCAAAATATACAAATGATTTAGAGTTACATACAATGATTAGAAATAATAAATATGATGGCTATTTTTCTATTGATTTAAATAAGGAAGATAGATATTCAATATTTACAAAATCTAATAAATTCTATTTGAATGATACAAAATTTTATCAAGTTATAGAAACTTACTTAAACCTTTTAAATGGAATAGACTATAAAAATAAAAAATATATAGATATTTTTCTTGTGAAAGAGAATATTTTTAAAAATGCCTTTATGAGTTTTTATGGTTTAGATATAGAAGATTATAGATGTTTTGAAAAAATAATTTCTAGTGATTATAGATATATTTCATTGGAGCTTTTAAATGAAGATTACTATTCATATTATTTGGAAGATAATGAAAATTTAAAAATTAAATTAAAATTGATATTTGAAACTTTAAATGATATAGAAAAAATAAAAGATATAAGTAGTTTAAATGATTTTTTATGTGATAAATTTTTTAGTTCAAAAACTGATATAGATTTTTTTATTGAAGAAAAATTTGATACTCTATATGACAAAATCTATGAAATTTTAGGACTTTTAAATTCAAATGAGAATATAGAGTTTTTTAAAAATTTCAATAACTTTTTTAAATCTAATTTAGGAAAAAATATTTTTACTCTATTTTTTAACTACCTTAATAGAATTATAATTTATTCTATACAAAAAAATAAAAATAAAGATAATGAGCTTAAAGACTTAGATTCAATAAAATATTCTGTTAAAAATATAGAAAATCCAGCTATTCTTTATACAGATAGTCAAACTTTACCAAAAATAAAAGTTAATAATAATTTGTTCACAGAACAACAAAAAATAAAATTAGGTCTAAAAACTAATGAAGATGAAATTTTAATTCAAAAATATAGATTTTTTCAAAATTTATTATCTTTAAATAAGGTAGATATTTATTCTATGGTAGATAAAGACAATAATATAGATTTTTCTGCTTTTGTCTATGAATTTATAAATAAATATTCAGCTTTAGAAAATAATACAGATAATTTAAAACAATACTTTAAGTCTATATATTCAAAAGAAAAAACAGAGAACTTCTCTAAAGATGAAGTTTTTTTTAGGGCTTACTTAAAAGAAAAAACTGATTTTAAAAATAATATATTAAAAATAGGTGCTTATGACTATATAGAGCTTAAAAAAAATGAAACTTTTTTCTTTTTAGATAAAATTTGTGGGATTGAAAGTTCTGATGAAATAGTAGCAGATATTGGAGTATCTGCAAAGGTTTTAGGGAATATTTTACATAAAACTTTGGAAGAAATTCTTAGAGAAAACTGGAAAAATATCTTACAATCTTCTGAAAACTTATTAATTTCAAATGATATTATTGAGAAATATTTAAAAAGAAATATCTGGAAAGAAGAATTAAAAATTGAAATATTTATGAAAAACTATATTAATGAAGTGCTAACTCCAAGGCTTGTATCTAATATAGAAAAGTTTTTTAAGGTTCTATATGAAGAATTAAAAGGAGAGAAAATTTTAAGAATTGAGGCAGAAAAGAAATCTAAAACTCAGGATAAGGCTTATTTAAAATATGACGAAATAGAAGTATTTTTAAATGGTAGAGCTGATTTATTAATAGAAACTTCTAAGGCAAGATATATTGTAGATTTTAAAACAGGTGGATATAAAAGAGAGCAATTAGAATTCTATGCAATAATGTTTTATGGTTCAGATAATTCTTTACCTGTTTATAGCACTGCCTATAATTTTTGGGATGAGCAAGAGTCAAAGAACTTTAAGTTTGAAAAACATTTAATAGATAAGTTGCCAGAAAAAGATGGTCAATTTAAAGAATTACTTATAGAATTTTTTAAGAATAAATATTATGTTTTACCTAAAAAATCTGTATTAAAAGAAAGTAAATATGATTTTAATGAATATTACAGATATAAAAATATAATCCCATTGGACAAAATGACAGGTGATATTGATGAATAAAATAAAAAATTTAGTTCTAAAAGCTAGTGCAGGAACAGGTAAAACTTATAGACTTTCACTTGAATATATAATTGCTTTATCTAAAAAGGGAGATATAGAGCTAATAGATTATAAAAATATCTTGGTTATGACCTTTACAAGAAAGGCAACTGCTGAAATAAAAGAGGGAATATTAAATAAACTTTCTGAATTTATGGAAATATATGAGATAAGTAAAAATTCTGAGCTTTCAGTTGTTGAAGCTATATCAAAGAGTAAATTAATTGATGATAAAAAGAAAAATAATTATCTTAATCTTATTGAAAGTATTAAAAATATTGAGCCAAATTTAGTTATAGATAATAATTTTTTGGAAAATTTATCAAAAGTTAATAAAGAAATTATCAAGAATAAAGAAAAATTAAAAATCTATACAATAGATGCCTTTTTCAATATTATCTTTAAAAATATTGTTACAAATTTAATGAAAATAAAATCATATACTATGTTAGATGAAGAAGATAATTCCATTTATTATAAAAAAGTCTTAGAGAATATTTTTAATAATGAGAAATTATTTAATGATTTTAAAAATTTCTTCACTGAAAATTCTGAAAAAAATATAGATAACTATATTTTAATAATTCAAAGATTAATTTCTTCAAGATGGAAATATATTTTATCTTTAAATGATAATCCTAGTCTTGCTAAAAAAGAAAAGTTTAATATTACTAAATCAAGTATAGAAATTTTAAGAGAAATTTTTTCATATATTGAAAATGATTGTAAAAAAGATTTAGATGATGTCTTGAAAAATGATTATAAAAAATATATTGGAAAAACTGAAAAAACTCAAAAAGAATTTTTATTTAAAGATTTTAAATTATTATTTAAAGATGGAACAGCTGGACTTATCTATAATGGAAATAAGTTAAAGAAAGCTAGTGATGCTGAACATAAAGAATATATAAATGCAAGGCACGAAGAATTAAGAGAAATTCTATCAAAAGAAATATTTAATGAGGTTTTAATTCCTTATGAAGAAAAGATATTTGAGTTGAGTTCAGAAATCTATAGTCTCTATGATAGTTTTAAAATTAGAGATAAAAAATTTACTTTTAGTGATATTGCAATCTATACTTATATGGCTATATTCAATAAAAATAATGCTTTAAGAGATGAAAATGGACTGACAGATATATTTTTTGAAACATTGGATATGAACATTGAAGCTATTTTTATTGATGAATTCCAAGATACAAGTATACTACAATGGAAAATTTTATATGAATTTACTAAAAAAGCTAAAACTGTAATCTGTGTTGGAGATGAAAAACAAAGTATCTATGGTTGGAGAGATGGAGAAAAAAGACTATTTGAAAATCTTGAAACAATTTTAGAGGCTAAGGAAGATAGTTTAGGTAAATCATATAGAAGTGATAGAAATATTGTTTCTTATTGCAATCAATTTTTTAAAACTATTGAAAAAATAGAAGATTGGAAATTTCCTATAAGTGAAGTCAATTCAAAAAATGATGGTTATGTAAAAGCCATTTGTATAAAAGATTTACGAGATAAAGTAGAAGATGAGGAGCAAAAGAAAGAACTTAATATCAATACTATACTATTACAAGAATTGAAAAAATTTGAACCTTATGATAATATTGCAATAATAGCAAGAACTAATGCTGAACTTTCAGAAATTGCTAATCTTTTAGAAGATGAGAAAATACCTTATATTCTAAATAATGAAAAGAATATTTCAGAATATTCTGGTATTTTTGAATGTTTTGAATTATTAAAATATTTGGTTTATGAAAATGAATTAGCACTATTTAATTTTATTTCTTCTCCTTTAAGCAATTTTGGAACTGATGAAATTGAGATTTTATTAAAAAATAAAAAAGAATTGTTTTCATATATAAATTTTTCACAGGATAATGATTTTATAAATTCCTTAGAGAATAAAAAAATTATAAGATTTTTAGAAAAAATTGTATTTTTAAAAAAGAATTATAAAAATTTTACTGTACAAGATTTAATTTTTGAAATTATAAAAAAATTTCAATTTATAGATTATTTCAATAAAGATAATGAAGTAAAAAATATTTATGATTTTTATTTATTAACAAAGTATTATTCTTCAATTTTAGAATTGTTAAATGATTACAAAGAAAATAAACTTTCTCTTTCAGATACAAACTCTGAAAAAAAAGGTGTTGAGTTAGTAACTATACATAAATCAAAAGGTTTAGAGTTTAAAACAACCTTTGTTATAAAAAATAGTAAAAAATCTAAAACTGATGATATAGATTTTTTATTTGAAATGAATGATAAATATGATGAAACAGTATTTTCACTATTTTGTAAAAAAGGTTATAAGAGTATTTTAGAAACTTGTTTTAAAGAAAGAATAGAAAATTATGATAAAAAAATAAAGGAAGAAGAAATAAATAATTTCTATGTTGCGTTAACAAGACCTAAAAATAATCTTATAGTTATATATGAAGATAGACTTTTTGAAGAGAAGTCTTTAAAAGAAATTAACTTAGAAGATATTAGCTTTGAAAAATCAGTTATTAATGATTTTTTTGATTGTAAAATAGGAGAACTTTCTTTTAGTGAGAAGAATTCTAATAGTGATGATACAGCAAAAGAAAATCTAGAAAGAGATTTGTTTAATTCTCAACCTTATTTTATTTCATCAATTTATAAAAATGAAGAAGAAACTGAAAATATTGAAGTTAATGATAGTAAATTTTTACTTGAAACAGAAGAAAAAAGAATGATAGGGATTTTAGTTCACTATTTCTTTGAAAATTTAAAATATGGAACTGATGAAGAAGTAGAATTTTCTAAAACTCTATGTTATAAAAAATATCTTTCATATTTTGGAGAAGAAAAATTAAATAAAATCTTTTCAAAAGAAAATATTGAAATATTTCTAACTAAGGATAAAGAAATTTTTTCTAAAAAATGGGACTATATTTACTCTGAATATGTTTTATATGACTATGAAGAAAAGAAAGAATATAGAATAGATAGACTTATGATAAAAGATAATGCTAATGGAACAGGTGAAATTTATATAGTTGATTTTAAAACTGGTGGAAAAAATCAAAATCAATTAGATATATATAGAGATGTATTGAAAAAAAATTTTGAAGAATTACAAAATTATAGTATAAAAACTAAATTTTTAGAATTTGATATTTAATAAAATAGGGCTATTGCATATTGCAATAGCCCATTTAAATTTATTAATTTGTTTGTTTCTTTTTAAATATTCCATTAAGAATAAGAGCTAAAGCTCCATCACCTGTAATATTACAAGCAGTTCCAAAGCTATCTTGTAAAGCAAATATTGTTATCATTAAAGCAGTTCCAGTTTCATCAAAACCTAAAACAGAAATTATAAGCCCTAGTGATGCAAGAACTGTTCCTCCTGGTACTCCTGGTGCTCCAACTGCAAATATTCCTAATAAAACAATAAATAATATCATTGTTCCAACAGGAGGTACATCTCCATAAAGTATTTTAGAAACTACCATAACAAAGAATGTTTCAGTTAAAACAGAACCACATAGGTGAGTAGTAGCACCTAATGGAATAGCAAAGTTAGTTATTTCTTCATCTAATACACCAGATTTTCTTACACATTTCAAGCTAACTGGTAAAGTTGCAGCTGATGACATTGTTCCAACAGCTGTCATATATGCTGGTCCATAATGTTTTAATAAAGACCAAGGATTTTTTCCAGAAACTATACCACCAATAGTATATAAAATTGCTATCCAAATATAGTGACCAACCAAAACAATTAAGATTACTTTTAAGAATACTGGTAATTGTTTTGTAATACTTCCTTCATAAGCAAGAGTTGCAAATGTTGTTGCTATAAATATTGGTAATATAGGAATTATTATTTTATTTACTATCATCAACATAATATTATTGAATTCATTCAATAATTCTTCTGTTCTTTTTGAGTTAGTCCATACAACAGCAAGTCCCATAAGCAAAGCTAATACCAAAGCTCCCATTACTGAAATTGCTGGTGGAATTTGAACCTTAAATAAAATTGCAGGTAATTCTTTTAAACCTTCAACATTAGAAACAATATTTAATTTTGGTATCAATATATATCCAGCAGTTGCAGAGAAAAATGCAGCTCCAATAGATGATAAATAAGATAAACCTAACATAGTTAATAACATCTTACTAGCATTTGATTTTAATTGAGTTATTGCAGGTGCAATAAAACCAATTATAATAAATGGCACAACAAAGAATATTAACTCTCCTAAAAAAAACTTAATTGGTAAAATTACAGAAATTATTTGTTCATTTGAAACTAATCCTATAATTATTCCAGCTATTACTCCAAGAACTAACTTAATTATCAGAGTATCTCCTTTTTTTTCGTTTTCCATACTATCCCTCCATAAATTATAATAAAATATATTTCTTTTTTCATTATATACTTTACTAAAACAAAAAGCAATATAAAAAATCAAAAATATTATTATGAACATATTTTTTTTGAATAGGGTATACTTTTTTTAAAATTTATTCT
>ERZ772948.1263-NODE-1263-length-15001-cov-32.825572_pt1 | contig 15001 bp, 9 predicted proteins | sample MGYA00511945_ERZ772948 | MGnify/ENA primary metagenome ERZ772948 (study PRJEB29015, sample SAMEA2737927) | human oral metagenome | biome: human oral; feature: human-associated habitat; material: dental | place: China | collected 2141 ... | reverse complement strand
CTCCGGCACCCCACCCCTAAGCTTGGGTTCCGGGAGACCGGCAACACGGCAATACAGCGACACCGATCTGGGCACGGCAATGCGCCAAAACCGGAACCCAAGCTTAGGAGGAGTGCTGGTGGATGTGCGTTCATGCAGCTGTGGGCTGCATATGTTCTAAGCATGGTGTTTGGAAATCGCTACCCTGAACCCCTAGGAGCCGACGCGTTCCCAGAGCAAACACCATGCTTAGAAGGTTTGCTGCTTGGATGGTCTGCCACAGCTATTGGGGGGTAGTAGATTCGATAAGCATGGTTTTGTTCTGATTGGCGTATTGATCCCAGGGGATTTGAACTATCGTTGATAGAAGTCCAAGCTTAGAACATGTGCTGGTGATGGCCGATCTGTGCACCTGATTGCTGCAAATGTTCTAAGCATGGTTTCCGCTCCGGGGGCATGTTGTTCCCAGGGGATTTGGGGTGGCGGATTTCAAACACCATGCTTATCAGACATGAAGCCACAACCTGAACTGTGGACGGACAAAACCCAAGCTTAAAACAGGTGCAGCTCATGATTATGATGCCAGGTATCACCTCAAATCCTTGATGTGGTATCGGCTTTTCTAAGCATGGTGTTTGGGCGTGGTGGAATGTGCCCCCAGGGGATATAGGCTGGTAAAAACGGAAACCATGCTTATCAGACATGATGTACGCGATACCTTGGTGGCAGCAGATTAGATAAGCATGGTTTCCGTTCCGAGGGTGTACTGACTCCTCCAGGTTGAACTGTCGCCAATAGAAGACCAAGCTTAGAACATATGCGGCAATCAGGTGTGCCGGTGACCAACCCATAGCACATGTTCTAAGCATGGTCTTTCCCTGGCGAGCACATTGGCTCCAGGGGATTCAGGTCAGCAGCCCTCAAACACCATGCTTATCAGACATGAAGCCATATTCATCCCGCCTGGCAGCACAACCTCTAAGCTGCAAAACCCCCTCCAGGTGCCCTGGAAGTTCACCCTTTTGAACGAAACCAAGCTTAGGGAAAACGCTACCAACAACCCAGGGCAGCGCTGCATATGTTCTAAGCATGGTTTCCACCCTGAGGGCATGTCGGTTCCTGGGGATTTGGGACGGCAAGACTCAAACACCATGCTTAGCATGTATGCTGCATACGGTACCTTGGGGCAGCAGGTTAGATAAGTATGGTTTCCGCTCTAGGCACACACCGGCTCCTGGGGGTTTGAACTGCCACCAATAGAAGACCAAGCTTAGAACATGTGCTAGGTGCTGGCCCACTCGCCTATCTAACTGCTGCATATGTTCTAAGCATGGTCTTTCCTTGGCGGGCATGTCGGTTCCTGGGGTGTTGGGGCAGCAGATTTTGAAAACCATGCTTAGAAGGTATGAAGCCCTAGGCGGTGCTGTGGCGTTACCGCTTTCAAAGAGGGTCGCAGGTTTGCTAAGCATGGTGTTTTATGCAAAGGCGACAAACCCCCAGGAGCTGGTGGCCATAGAAATGGGAAACCAAGCTTAGAACATGTGCAGCGCCGGGGGGAGGGGGTAGGGGGGCAGGCGCACAGAGGGGGCAGATGTGGGCTGGCAGGCGCGGGCAGACAGATGGGGTGGGGGAGGCGGAACGACGCCCACCGGGAGGTGAGCGTCATCAAGCGAAGGGCTAATTCAAATAATCCTTCTTATCCGTATCAATATTCTGGTGTCCTGGCGACCACCAACCCCACCGGGTCTTCGTGGTCCGGTCAATGCGCGCCACATCCGGCGTCTGGCCCTGCGAATTTGGGCGCAACGCATATAGCTCCAGGGAACCCCAGTCACGCAACCAGTCATCCTTGGCGTAACCCGGCAGTTCATAGGAATAATTCACGGACTCCGCGGTGCCCAACACGCCACCGCCATGATAATCCTCGAAGCTGGCGCCCGAACGCTTCCCCTTATAGTCCGGCAGGATACGGAACGTGGGAATCTCCGCAACACCCGCATAGTGGCTAAACGGCCGCTGGCACGTGAACTGCAACGGCACCGACCAGTCCAACAACCCCGGCTCCGTGCTACCAACCACCGAATTCAACGAATCCAGCTTCGGCACCCGCGGCGGCGTCACCACCAGCCACTGCTCCGGGTCGAGCGAATCATCCTCAGCATAGATACGCACCGCATCCGCCTCCTTCGGCAGCTCATCAATAGGAAGCCGCAGGTTACGCCACTTCTTCTTCGGGCCAATATCCAGCATCTGGGTTTCACCCAACTTATCCACCCCACCGGAAGCGTTCTTCTTGCCGTACTCCAGCAGCAACTTCCGGCCCTCCTGGGTGACACCATCGGCGTCAACACCCTCAATAATGCCCGCCGCCGACACCACAATCAGCGGCGCCTCCGGCGTGGACTTCGGCAAGTCATACCAGTCCGTGGTGATCTGCGCATAGTACTGGCGGCCCACCGTATACGAGCCCATCACCGGCACCTTCGCCGGATCCAGGTTAAACGGCAACACCCACTTCGAGCCATTCACACCCTTCGTGGTGCTGCGGCCGCCCTCCACATTCAGGCGATCCCCCGCACTCACCAGATCCGGCAGCTGGTCGCTCCCCAATTGGGGAATCCGATCCGGCTCAAAACCCCGGGTTTTCTTATCCACCTGGAGGGAATCCCCCAACTTACTGTTGAGCGGCTTCAAGAACGACTCGTTCGTGTTCGTCTCCACCAGCACGTAATCCGCCAGGCCACAGGTCTTCCCCACAACACTGTTCATATTCCCCAACCCCACCGAATACGCCGGATATTGGGTGATAAACGCCTTTGCGAACGACAACATGGAAAACAGGATCGCCACCAGGCAAAACGCCGCAATCGGGGCGGAGAATAATAACGTAAACCGGCTGGGTTTCCGATCCGCTTTCTTATAGGCTGCCGACGCATCATCCAACTCCGTGGCCAACCCCACCCGGAACGATTGCACAATACCAACCAGCAGCACAATCACGGAAATCACCATGACCACCGTGGACGCCTCAATCGCCTTGAACTGGATGGACTTATCCCACCACGGAATACCGTAACTGGACACATACCACCAGCCGTTCGTGCCCGACAGGGCGAACGCAAACATAAACAACAACCCGCCCAACACCAGGGTGCGGGTGTGCCGCGACCGGTTAGCGAACTCGCTCAAAGCAATCGCCCCCAGGCCACCCAAGGCCGCCGCAATACCGGCCCACACCCCAAAGTGGTGGGTCCACTTCGTCGGGGTGAAACTCATAAAGAACAGGGTGCCGATGAAAATCATCATCAGCCGCAGCGATGGGCCCCGGCTCGACCCCGGCACCTTACCGTTCCGCAGCATCGACGCGAACACAAACACAATGCTCATGAACGCAATCAACACCGCAAACCGGCGGGAGAACGACCCATCCACCTCCTGCTGGAACAGCACCTCGTAGCGCACCCACTCCTGGAACCACTGCAACGACGGGCCCTTATCCGCACGCACATAGGTGGACTCCCGCACATTCGCCAACGTTTGATCCCCGAACACGGCAATAAACACCGACGTGCCGGCCGCCATAAACGGCGCCAACATGGCAGTCCACCCGCTGATCCGCTGCCACCGGGTGGAATCCTCCGTCACCCCGAAATAGTCCAACCACCGGTTCATGATCCGAATCAGACTCGACAACGTCACCAGCAACGCCGACACCGCCATCAGGCCGGTCGGGCCACACGCCAAGGTGAACGCTGCAATGATCGTGCCAATAGCCGCCGGCGTCAACCGCTTCTGCTCGATGGAACGTTCGAACGACACCCAGGCGGTCAACGTGCCCAACGCAATGATTGGCTCCGGTCGTAAACCATTATTATAGGGAAGCCAAAACGCCAAAAACATGAGCGCCGCCGTCCAATGCGCAGCCCTACGGGCGGCAATCCCCGCACCCAGGCGCGGCAATACCTCCCGGGACACAATCAGCCAGATCAATAAGCCAGCCACCAGCGACGGCAGCCGCATCCACGTGGATGCGGTCGATACCCGGGTCATTAGCGCCAAGAAGTCATAATAGGGTGCACCGAACGGGGATTCGGGAACCCCAAACCACCGGTAATAGTTGGCCATATAGTCCGACTCCAACGACACCCGGGCCATGGTCAAAATAAACCCATCGTCCGACGTGTTCGCCCCGAAGAAATACCACAGCACCAACACCCCGGCCACCAGGCCATCCAAGGGGCGCGGCCGGAAAAAACCCTTCGGCCAGAACGGATACCGGCCCTTACCATCCAACCGGTCAATGCGGAACAGCGCCCACAACGCCACCAGGGTGCACAACACCCCGCCGATCATGGTGAAATATTTCAGCACGGTGGGGGAGGAGGTGTAGCGGGAATTGATCTCCACCTGCACATTGAGCCCAGCCCGGATGAGCGGCTCCGCATCCCCAGTCAGCTCGGTGTAAATACCGGAAATTTGGGGGCGCAGATCTTCTTTATCGTCCTTCTTATCGTTGGCCTTGCGCAGCGGTTGACCGTTGGCGTCGGTGGCGCCGGGGATTTCCACCCAGGTTTCTTTCAGCCCCGAGTGGATTTTCAGCACCGCATCCCGCGGCAGGGCGGCCACTTCCTCGGCATCCATTTGGAAGAACACGTTATCCCGCAGCACCACGTCCAGCGCGCCCTTGTCGGAGCGCACGAAGAGGCCACGTTCGGTTGCTTTTTCGCTTGTCGACGGCAGGGTGCTCACCACTGTGGTTTCGTCCTCACGCAGGGATTTCAGCGCGGAGATCGGCACCGTGATATCAAGGTTTTCCGGTGCATACGACACCAGGGGTGCGTTGACGCTATTGAGGTTCCCGTTTTGCGGCCAGGTCAGGGAGGACTGCACCTGGTCCACTGGCATGAATGGGGTGAGCATGAAAAGCACAAATCCCACCACACCGCTGATGGCGGCCACCCGTCGTAACATGGCGTTTTGCCGCCACACTTGGCGTCGCAAAGCGTCGCTTGCCTCGGGCGCGACTTGCGGGTCGATTGGGGTATCGCTCTGTTTCTCGTCTACGTTATCCATCTTCTACCTTGCGTTATCTCGCGAAGCTTCGTACTGCCACCACAAATGGGCCAATCTGTTTGACTTCCCACTCCGTGCCGTCGCCCACGAACACTTCCGGGTTGAACCGGAGCCCGTGGAACCGCACATTGGGATTATTCGGGTAAATGTCTTCGGCCAGGTCATACACCCACCCGCTGCTGTCTTTACCTGCGGCTTTGTCCTGCTTATAGGATTCCAGGTCCGCCCGGAACACGAATGCCTGCGGGGCTCGCCACTTTGCCTCCAGCATTTTTGCCAAGAATTTTTCGGGTGTGTTGGCGTTTTCCCAACTGCTCAACGCCCACTCCGTAATCGTTTGGTTGCGCACGTCAAATTCCCCCAGTGGGTTGGCATAGTGGCTGGTAAACGCCTGGAAACCCCGGTATGGGTAATACGACATGAAGTTTAATTCGTCCGTGAGTACCACGGTTTCATTGCGTTGTAACCCCATGTGCTTGTCGATGAACTCCGCCACCTGCTTGTAGTACTGGGTAGAATCCGGCGGATACCGGTCGGCCCGCTCCCCGTAACCATCCGTGTCCGAATATGCCCGTTCAATCGGGTCCGCATTCTGGTTCGGAATGTTTTGCGCATAGCTGAGGCCGCCTACCACGAGGATCGCCAGGAATACGCAGGTAATCATCCGCGACGTCTTCACATCGAACTCTTGGGGGAATAGCCACTGGTGGATCGCATAAATCCGCAGCTCGGCTACGCCCAACACGCCGGCCGTCGCCAGGGTAGTGGCAATCACCACATCCATGCGGAACCCAAGCAGCGTCGACCCTATGAGGGTAAACACCATGGAGAGCGCCACCCAGCCGTAGAACACCAGCAGCGCCACCCCCAGCATGCGCACATCATAATTACTGGACCGAACAATCAAATACACCAGGCCGATCAGGCATAACAGCCCAATCACCGACGGCGCCAACATGGGCAGTGGCACCCGCGTGCCCTCCAGGGGAAGATAATGCGAGGCGGTCGCCCCCGACACCGGGCGCCCCTGAAGAATGGCCAGGAAGTAGGGCGCCCACCAAATGGCTGCGATCGCCATGGACCCCACCCCGATAATGACCAATCGGATAATGGGGGTTATCGACTTCAACACCACCCCCGAGAATAGGGCGGCAATCACCATGGTGCTGAGCGCCACCACCGCCGTATATAAGGTATAGGACGACGCCGAACATCCCAGGTAGACAATCAACCCCACCATGGCCATGTTCCGACCCACCAACGCCCGGCGGGCGGCCACCACGGCGGCCGGCACGCCCAGGGAAATAATGGCGGCGTAGGGTTCCTCGGCGCTCATTACCAGGGTGACGCACGTGCTGACCAGGGCAATGGCGGTGGCCACCGGTAGGCTGCCCACCAGCCGTTGCCACACCGGCACCAGGGTGGAGCCGGCGGCGGCCAGGGATATCAACGCCCACGGCTGAAACACCTCCCAGCCCGGTATGCCCAAGAGGTTCGCCAGCCGGCCCCCGAACCAAAACCACATGGCCGGGTAGAAGGTAGGCATGTCAATATAGTTCATGTCCGACAGGCCCCAACCGTCGGCCATGCGGGTCATGAACTGGGTGCGGAATCCCTGGTCCACCGTGATGCCATCCAAATACAGCCGGGTGGCCGCCAAGTGAATGGCCAAAGTGGTGACGATCAATGCGGCGGGGGACAGGTAGCTGACCACATAGGTGATCCAGGTGCGCCACCGGGGGTGTGGCTGTTGCTTCTTCTCATCTAACACCCACAATAGGGTGAGCCCGGCCACCGTGAGCAAGACCAGCACGGTCCCAAACGTGCCAACAGCCTTAGTCACATTGGAGGGCCCAAAGGCCGGCAGGTGCGTGGTTTTCAACGCAAACCAGCACCCCAGCGTGAAGACCGCACCGCCTAGAGCTGCGGCAATAATGCCGACGACGGTGCGGGGGGTGCTCAAGACATCGGGACCATATTCCTGTAACCGTGAGGTATCAACGAAGTCCCGTTGACCTGATTCCGTTAAAGTCATACTCACTAGTCTTTCACATTGCTCATGACAAAGCCCCCTCGAACATTCCTAGCTGCGCTAGGAATATCCTCAAACGGGGGCGGAAAACCTTTAAGACGGCTTAAAACCGGTGAAAACCGGTTAGAACGGCAGTTTACGGAAAATCTTCTGCGGAATCACCTTAAACGCCAACGACACCGGCTGGAACAACGGGTGTACGAAGATTGCTTCCTTATGCGACACCACGGCGTCAACAACCGCCTTGGCCACATCTTCCTTGTTCACGGTCAACGGGGCCTCGGGCTCACCGGCAACGGTGGACATCTTGGTGCGCACCTGACCCGGCCGAACCACCAGCACATTCACGCCGACATCGCGCAGGGCCTCGCCCAGGTTCACATAGAAACCATCCATGCCGGCCTTGGCGGCACCATACACAAAATTCGACCGGCGAACCCGCTGGCCAGCCACCGAACTCAGCGCAATAATATTGCCGTGGCCCTGAGTCCGGAACTTCTCCGCCAACAGCACACCCACCGACACCGGGCCGGTGAAGTTGGTTTGCGCCGACTCCACGGCCAGCTTCTGGTCGTGCCACAGGGCCTCCTGGTCGCCCAGGGTGCCGAAAGCCACGATAGCGATGTCGATGTCGCCACCGGCAAATGCCTTGTCAATGACCTTCGGATGGTTGGCGAAATCGGTGGCGTCGAAATCAATGACCTCTACCTCGGAGGCGCCGGCGGCCTTCACCAAGGCGACAGAGTTGTCAAGCCGGGGCGAATTCTTCCGGGCAGCCAACACCACCTTGGCCGGGCCCTTCGACAGAAACTCCGTGACGATAGCTAGGCCGATCTCCGAGGTGCCGCCGAGCAATAGAATACTTTGGGCTTGACCCACAGCGTTCAACATTTTTACTTCACATGCCTTTCTTGTTAGTTCAGTTCCAGTCGACGGGACATATCGGAGGCGAACACCCCGGTGGGGTCGATCTCGTGCCGCAACTTCAACCAATCCTTCAAACCTGGATACATCTTATGGAAGTTCTCGGCGGAGGTACGGGACTCCTTAGCCAAATACAGCCGGCCACCAAACTCCATGACCCGGCGGTCCAGATCATCCAAGAATGCGCCCAGGCCCTTCTTGATGGGGAAGTCCACGCACACATTCCAGCCCGGCATTGGGTACGACAAGGGGGCACGGTTACCCGGGCCAAACAGCTTGAACACGTTCAGGGCCGAATAGTGGCCGGAGCGCTGAATATCGCGCACAATCTCCTTGAACGGCTCCACCGCATCGGTGGGCACCACGAACTGGTACTGCAAGAAGCCCTTGGAACCATAGCCACGGTTCCACTCCCCAATGAGGTCGAGTGGCTGGTAGAACTGGGTGAGGTTTTGCACCTTGTTCTTATAGGTGCCCGACTTGAGCCACCACAATTCCCCAATGGCAATCATGCTGAGTTTATTCATGGTGAAGGAGGGGAAAATATCCGGCACCGTCACCAATTGGGGAGCATTGAACTTCAGGGGTTCCTTGGCCAGCTTCGGTGCCAACTCCTCCAACTGGGCCAAGGTGGCGAGTGAACCGCGGGAAATGGCGGCCCGGCCCAGCTTCGGCTCCGGGGAAATCGCATCGAACCAGGCAGACGAATAGGTGTAGTTGTGCTCGGAACCATCCGAGTGGAAGGCCACGGTTTCATCCAGGTTGGCGGTGAGGTCGCCGTCGGCAATGAAGTAGGCGGTCTCGGTCTTGGTCATCTTGATGCGGGCCCGCAGAATGATGCCGGTCAACCCCATGCCACCAACGGTGGCCCAGAACAGGTCACCCTTAGGATCATCGGGGGTGCCCTCCGGTTCAAGATGCAGGATCCGGCCGTCGGCAACCAACAATTCCATCGACACCACATGGTCACCGAAGGAGCCGGCAGAGTGGTGGTTCTTACCGTGAATGTCAGGGCCAATGGCGCCACCAATGGTGACCTGGCGGGTGCCCGGCAGCACCGGAACCCACAGGCCATACGGCAGGGCAGCCTTCATCAATTGGTCAAGAGTGACACCACCATCCACGTCGACAATGGCGGTCTCCGGGTCGATGGAGTGAATGTGATTCACCGGCTGCATGTCAATGACCAGGCCGCCAGCGTTTTGGGTCGGGTCACCATAGGAGCGGCCCATGCCCCGGGCGATCACACCCCGCTTGAGGTAGTCGGGTTTATCGGCGTTGGATTCTGCCACCAGGGCAACCGCACGAGCAATCTCTTCCACGTCCGGGGTGGCAAGCACCTGGGCGGTGGTGGGGGCGGTCCGGCCCCAACCGGTGAGTTTCTGTGTGGTTGTGGAAAGGTTTGGACGTTGCGTCATTCGGGTCTAGCCCACCTTCTCTATGCTTCTTGGGTTAAGTTCAAATTTTTCTCACGCTCAACCCTACCTATTTTTTGGGTTTGACTACCGGGTAAGCGGGAGCATGAAAGCGAGATCACCTCAGCTCGCCTGCTGTCTGATTTCGGATTTCCTCCCCGTTTCGAGGGGTAGCACACAGCAGAACGTGACGTATCACTCATAAATGGGCGGATGAGTGGGACTACAGGTCCATGAGTTCACGGATCTCTGTGGGTAATTCTTCCTGGCTAGTGATGGTTGGTCCATCATAAGTGTTGAGAATCTCATACACCCGAATACGTGATGCGGAATCCAAGAATGGTAGCTCTTGTGCCATAAGGGTTGTCATAAAATTGTCGAGCGGCAGATTTGTGTGATCCGCGGCGGCATGGTCAGGGGAAATATTCTTCTTAAACAGGCCAAACATGATGTATATGCTATCTGGTGGTGGGAAACCATGGGCAAAAAGCGTCGAAAAGCTCGGCGGAAAGCCGCCATAAAATTGCCCCCATTTAACCCCGTAAGCAAGAGTGATAACACATGTTTCTTTTGTGTAATTCTCAGACTGTTTCGGCAATTTTCATTTTTCGCCACTACTGTGGGTACCATGTCCACCCCAGTAAGTAGTAGCCGTAGCGGCACTGCGGCAGCTACCTATGCGCAGTCAACGCTGATAATCCAAGCTCAGGTTGTATCCACCGACCACGAGATTATCCGCCATATCGGTGTTGATAGCGCCGTAACGGTGGCGGAATTCTATAACATCATTACGATTTGCTTCGACCTCGATAACCCAGAATTCGACCGTTATTGTTGCAACTTCGGGGGTACTACCTTAGATCCCGACAGTTTATTATGGGAGCATTTACAAGCCGATGGTGATGAATTTCATTGTGTGGTGGGTTTATGGCAAATCCGTATTCAACTTATTGAAATTATCGCCCGTGATAATGGTACCCCCACCGCATTATGTGTAGGCGGTTTTGGGTCCATGGCGGATCTCCTGTTTGACGACTTCGATGACCACGACGATTTCGACGATTTCTACGATGGTGACGCCGGCGGGCCGGGCGGTAGTCCTGGTGGTCCGGGTGGTTCCGGTCCCCCTGGCGGCCCCGGCACCCCCGGCGGCCCCGGCGCGTCGGTTGCTTCTGGGTTTGTGGGCGCCGTTGACGCCCACGGCAACCCAAGCGCTGCCCCCGCCGGCAATTCCGGCGCCATAGATCGCATGCGGTTATGTGCCACCTGCCAGGACAGTTTCGACCTCACAAGGATCAACACCCGGCTCACCGGCGCCGAAACCATCGAAACCGTGCTGGGACGCACCCGACCCGAGCCCGCTAACCTGATTCGGCGCTCCGGCATTTTGGACTTTGTGCCGCTGCTGCAGGCCATTGATTTTTCCCGCACCCCCGACATCGACCCGGAGGTTGCCATGATGTGCGCAGTGCTGCCGGTGGAGGAAGACCCGGTGCAGCAGGACGCGTTTTGGGCGGTGGTCCTGGGGCTCAGCTGCATGAGCGATGAGGAAGTGACCGATGCGATTATTGAAAGCATCGTGCAGGCCCTCGGTTGGAACAAAACAGCGAACGAGGTGCGCGCGCTGTGCCCAAACTCGCTGAAACATTTGCGGGATATTGGGGGGTTATCGTCCCCAGTAGAGCGCATTGAGATTTACCGGGAACTGCTCCGCCTGTAACCTGGTGGCTTATGACAGCAACCCCACCAGGCACTCCTACCACTTCAACATCCATGCCTTCCGAATCGCCCGAACAGCCTACGCAGCCAGCATCGTCGGCATCGCCGCAGTCGGTGCAGCAGTCCCAGTCCGATGGTTCGCTGCGCACCCAGCTTGTCCGGTTCATTGCGGTGGGCGTGGTGTGCGCCGTCATCGACTACGGCACGACCTTGCTACTGGACTATGTGTTGGGGGTGCCCCGGGGGTGGGCTAAAGCCGTGGGGTGGGTTGCTGGCACTACATCGGCCTATTTCATGAACGCGAAATGGACGTTCAATTCGAAAACTTCTGCGAAGGCAACCGTGGCCGTGGCCATCCTGTACCTGTCCACGTTTGCCGTTCAGAACATTCTGTACAAGGTGGTGCCGATGCCGCTGCACTCCTTCGAGCTGCCCAAGTTCGTCGTGGACACGATTTCCTTCGTCATCGCCCAAGGCGTGGCCACCGTGACGAACTTTGTCATGCAACGGGCATTTATTTTTAAACAACGCTAGCCCGCTTATCGACGCTTCCCGCGGTCGGATCATGCCCTGTTGCCGGAGAAAACCTAAACAGCCGTTTTGGCTGTTTAGGCAAGGTATCAATGTTCTAGGTCATGATGTCGTATAGACCACCTCCTTTCGTCATGTCGAGTACTCCATTTATGGAATGGTTTTTTGTACGAGTCGCATTGTGTGCAATAGGGTGGGTTGGCCTTTAGGTGAGATTGCTTTTATCCGTGCGCATTATGAATATTTGGACCGATACGCACCAGGGGATTTTTGCCTGCCTTTCCGGTGTTGACCGGTGGTTAATCCCTCATCAATCATCGCTCGTGACTTGGCCATTTCCTTGTAAGCTTGAGCTTCTAACTGCTCTAAGTTGAGAGGCTGCTTGCGGTTCCTCTTACCGGTTTTCTTCTTGGAAATCTTTTTTCTTGTAGTCATGGCCTTTAAATTTTAACCCTTGTAATTACAGTCAGCGAAGGTTCACAATGATTTAATAATTGGCGGTAAAAAGCATCTGGTGTGGCGACTCCTCTGCAGCGACTTCCTGTCTAACCTGGCCAAATCGCTGGCGGCGAAGATCATTAGCCTGTGGTTCGTTCTTGCGGTGTTTGGCGAGGAACGTTCCGTGCCGTGGGTGAGCGGGTTCCTGACCGTCATCGCGGTTGCCCAGCTGCTCGCCGGGCTGTTCACGGGCGCGGTGTCGAACCGCCACGACCCGATAGCCACCATGACCATGGCATGCCTGGTGCGGGCGGTTGCGAGCGCCGGGATTATTGCGATCCTGGCTTTCTGCCCGACCGGGGGCTTGGCGGCCGTTCTAGCGGTCATTGCCCTTGCCATCATCGAGGCCATGTGTGACACAGCCTATTTGCCGGCCGCCGCGTCGGTTTCCCACCGATTGGCGGACGGCCAGGAGCTTGTGCGGCTGCTCGGCTGGTTGCGGTTTTTCGCCTTGCTGGGGTCCATGGCGGGGCCAATTTTGGCTGGTATTGGTGCTGATCGGGGTTGGTTTGCCGGCACCATGGCGCTGGAAACCGTGGCATTGCTCGTGGCGGCGCTGATTCTCGCGCCCATTCGCCACAGTATAAGCCGACAAACCGCCGGGCTCGCCGAGGGGTTTTGGCTCGCGTGGAAAGCCGGGCTCCGCGCCATGGTCGGTTCGGAAAGCTACCGGGTGATGCTGCCCTTTGCGATCCTGGAGGCTGTCAGTTCGTCGGCGTTGAGCATGGTGGCCATTTATTTTTTCACCGCCACGCTGCATGTTTCGGCCACCTGGTATGGGGTGTGGAATGCCCTGGTTGCCGCAGGTTATGCGACAGGCTACCTCACCGCCCCATGGTTGTCGGAGCGCATGAGGTTTTTCAAGCTCCTGGCGCTCAGTAATCTTGCGGTGAGTCTCCTCCTAGCCATCATTTCGGTGACGGATTCCGCCCTGGTTGCCGTGGTTGTCGGTTTTAGCTTTGCGACGAGCCAAGGGGTGCTCAACCCACCATTTCAGACAATCTTCGTCCAGGCTGTTCCATCCGAAAAGGTCGGCCAGGCAATGTCGGTGTTCATCAGTGTTGTCGGTGCGGTGGGTGCCTTGGCCGTTCCCCTGTGGGGTGTGGTTGCCGACACGCTTGCTCGGCACCAGCCCACAACAGGGATTGATCCGTACCGAACCATCCTGCTCATCATTGTCGCAGTGCACGCCGCCATGGTGGTATGCGCCCTGACGAACCGGCGTGTGCGCGCCATCAGCATTGATTGAGGGCCGAATGTCGGGTGGACCTCAAACTTAGCGACCGTGCTCCTGCTGCGCTCCCACTGCTGTGCCTCCACCGCACCCGCGCGTAGCGCACCTGCTAAGCATGGTGTTTGAGGGCTGCCGGCCTGAATCCCCTGGAGCTAATGTGCTTACTAGGGAAAGACCATGCTTAGAACATGTGCTAGGGGCTGGTCGCCGAGACACCTGATTGCCGCATATGTTCTAAGCTTGGACTTCTATTGATGGCAGTTCAACTTCCAGGAGTCAGTATGCCCCGGAATGGAAACCATGCTTAGAGCATGTGCTGTCCCTATCTGGGTTGCTGTAGCATTTCCTCTAAGCTTGGTTTCGTTCAAAAGGGTGAACTTCCAGGGCACCTGGAGGGGGTTTTGTGGTTTAGGGGTTGTGCTGTGCTGATGTTGAGCTGGGGTTTGGGGTAGCAAAGATCTTACCTACTGGGAGTTAGGCGGGAGGAAGCATGAAGTCAAGCTCAGGGCTTGTGCTACCAGACGGAATGACTGGGGCTTCATGTCCGATAAGCATGGTTTTCAAAATCTGCCACCCTAAACCCCCAGGAGCCAACATACCCCAGAGCGGAAACCATGCTTAGAGCATGTGCGGCAGCCAAGTGGGCGGGTGGGCCATCACCAGCACATGTTCTAAGCTTGGACTTCTATCGGTGATGGTTCAAGCTGATATGCCCTTATGATAGAAACCATGCTTATCTAATCTGCTACCCCCAAGGGGCTGTGGGCTGCACACTTGATAAGCATGGTCTTTAAAGCAGGCCAGCTCAAACCTGCTGGACAAGCATCCAACCACAATCAAAGACCATGCTTATCTAACTTGCTATATTGCCGAGAGTATTAGGGCAGTACCAATAATCATGAGCAGCATATCTGATAAGCATGGTGTTTGAGATCTGGCCCATCAAGTCCCCTGGAGTCAATACGCTCGCCAGGGAAAGACCATGCTTAGAACATATGCGGCAGCTAAGTATATGGGCGGACCAGCCCCTAGGACATGTTCTAAGCATGGTTTCCCACCGACAATGCCTCAGCCGATACACCATCGGAACAGAAACCATGCTTATCAGGTGTGCTGCATACGGCATCTTGGGGTAACAGACTAGATAAGCATGGTTTTCAAAAATCACCACATCAAACCCCCAAGAGCTAACACGCCCCAGAATTAAAGACCATGCTTAGAACTTATGCAGCCAGGATTCGTGGGTAACTCAAGTAGCAGCACTTGTTCTAAGCATGGTTTCCTACTGGTCGCAGTTCAAACCTGCAGGAGCCGACTTGGCCTTAGGGTAGAAACCATGCTTATCTAACTTGCTACCTACAGCCAAGGGCCTTGGGTCCTGAGCTTCCATAGCAGCGTAATCAAGATCATCAACCATAAACCCCGCACCATGTCGGCGCATTACAGTGCGCATTACAGCGCGGGGGTTGTGGTGTGAGGTTCGAGGCTGTTTGCATTTATACCTTTGCCTTTATGGCCGGAAGAATCGCTCTTTGCGGCCTAACCGGTGGAGTTTCAGCCATTCCCAGAAACCTTTGGGGTCTTTTTGCTGCACCA
>ERZ772948.1259-NODE-1259-length-15019-cov-2.458033_pt1 | contig 15019 bp, 6 predicted proteins | sample MGYA00511945_ERZ772948 | MGnify/ENA primary metagenome ERZ772948 (study PRJEB29015, sample SAMEA2737927) | human oral metagenome | biome: human oral; feature: human-associated habitat; material: dental | place: China | collected 2141 ... | reverse complement strand
GTTTGTATTCACCCCGGCGATTTTTGACAAAGGAGACGGCGACACGATCGCCATGTAGGGCGGTCGATAGCGCACGTTCGGAGAGGGGCATCGGCTCCAACTCGGGATCATCGGGGATAAAGGAGGGGCGACCACCACGATAGTCGAAGCGTCCCTCTAGGCGGGCGGTGCGTGCACCACCACGGATGAAGCGCCCGGGCTCTACTTGTTCGATCTCTCCTGTCTCGGCCATCTCGACCAAAGCCTGATAGATCGCACGCTTCTGTCCCATGTTTGTCTTGCCGAAGGCATAGCAAACCTGCTTGTAGTTTAAGACTCGCCTTTCATTCTCCTCGAACACAAGGCGAGCAACTCGAAGGATATCCCTTCGATTGATTTGGCGACCTTCGCCCGAAGGTGTCTTACCCTTCTTGGGTTTCTTCGGCGAAGTGACGGTCTTATTTTTCTTACTCATCATTCTATTGTAATAAAGGTCGTACCCCGAAAGGGTACAAATGAGCCATCCCTCTAGCGTAGTGCGCTCTCTAGGAGAGGGCACTATGCCAGGGGATAGGCTCTAAGGGAGGATGTGTAGATGTCTGATGAGTAGAGAAGTCTGTCGTCCGTGGCGAGGCTAAGCTTCGACAGGGATGACCAACTTATAGCCCTTGCCGTGGACATTCTTGATCTCGACACGCTCATCGGCATCGAGCATACGGCGGAGCTTCGTCACATAGACATCCATACTTCGCTGACTGAACGAGCTATCATGCCCGCCAGTAGGCTCTGTGATTCCCCAGATGACGTTGAGCGCATGGCCACGCTCGAGCGTCTGATTGGCGAAAAGGCAGAGGAGCGACAGCAGTTCGCACTCCTTAGTAGTCAGACGACGGGACTGCTCACCAAGTGAGAGCGTCTGGGTCGTCGTGTTGAAGACGTAGCGTCCTATTTGATAGACACGCTGAGGTTCCTTGTCTCCATCGTGCTTGACGGTGCGTCTGAGGATCGCTTCGATACGAAGGAGGAGCTCCTCCATACTAAACGGCTTCGTGATGTAGTCGTCAGCGCCGGAGCGGAATCCCTCAAGTACGTTCTCCCTCATACCAAGAGCGGTGAGGAAGATAATGGGCACGTCGGCCGAAAGACTACGAATGTCCTTAGCCAGTGTCAGTCCATCTCGCTTGGGCATCATGATATCCAGGAGACAGAGATCGTACTTCGCGCTCTTGAAGGCTTCCCACCCTTGGTCACCATCGGTACAAAGGGTGACGGCGAACTTCTTACTCTGAAGGAGCTCCTGAAGGATTGTCCCTAGGTTCTCTTCATCCTCGCAGAGGAGGATCCTTATAGGTTCGTCCATAGTAGCAGTATTAACGTTCGTTAGTGAATATTACGCTGGAAATATATCTTATTAAGCTGTGCTAATATCTATGCTAAGTTCTTACATCTTATTCCACTATCTACTCCATCGCTGAAGCTGGTAGGCGGATGATCATCTTGGTGCCGACGCCGAGCGTACTCTCAGCGGTGATGGTGCCACCACACTGACGGATGACGGAGGTGACGTAGGCCAGGCCGAGACCAAAGCCTCTCACCTCGTATTTATTCCCCGACGAGACTCGGTAGAAGCGGTCGAAGACCCGCTTAAGTTCTTTCTTCTCCATCCCGATCCCATTATCTTCGACGATGATGCATATCATGCCCTCCTCGTCTTTAGTACGGATCGCCAGCTGAAGTGGCTGACCGGGCTTGCTGTACTTGACAGCATTGTCCAGCAGGTTGAAGAAGACGTTGGAGAGGTGAATGGAATTTCCCCGCACCCAGGTATTGATAGCATCGAGATCTAGAAGAAGATCGCCTCCCCGCTGCTGGGCGTGGAAGGTGTAGATCTCCGCTACGGGCAGGAGAAGTTCGTTGACATCGAGCTGCTCCAGCGGGAACTTCCCCGACTCACCATCTAAGAGGGAGAACTGAAGTACCTTGTCGATGAGGAACTTCATCCGCTGGGTCTCCAGCCCGATGATCGAGAGTGCCGCCTGCACTTTGGGATTTGCTCCCCCGCTCTCCGAGAGATTCTGCCCGAGCGAACGAGTAGAGAGCAGGATCGTACTGACAGGTGTCTTCAGCTCGTGCGTCATATTGTTGATGAAGCTCGTGCGCTGCGAGGCGAAACTCATATGCTTGAGCAGGACACCAAGGGCTGAAAAGCCGAGGATCAGCACGATGACCGTGGAGACTAAGCTCGGGAAAGCCAGGCGCATCACCTCTGCTTTCGTCGGAGCTATATCCATGGAGAGCTTCATGTAGGGGCGATCTTCGTTCGACCCATCGGTAGGGACGAAGAGGTGCTGCGTGATCGTATTCTTGTCCTCCCAGCTTTTCTCTGGATCCGCCATAGGAGGTCGGTACTCGTAGAGCAGGTTACCCTCGGAGTCGTAGAGGGACATCTGGTACGGACCACAGAGATTCTTGCTGTCGAGCTTCTCACGGATGAGGCTCTTGAGCAAGCGGATGTTCACCATCTGTGGGATACTATCCCGGGTGTAGCTGTCGTAGACGAACTTGAGGATATGGCGATCGAGGGAGTGAAGATTGGCGAAATAGGCGTGGATGAGCCAGTCCGACGGGCGGTAATCGAAGCGACAAGCGTCGCCCGTCTGAGGTATCTTCGTGTAGATCGGATTGCTCTCGATGGTCTTTTCGACCGCCAGCGTGTCGAGCTTTGTCCGTGTCCAGATATCGAAGTCAGCGACGGAGGTGGGGAGGAATTCGCTATCGACGAAGCGATCATTCTCTCGCTGGAGTCCGTGATTGAGGTAGCGGATGAGTTCGCGTACTTGAAGCTCTTGCGCCACACTACTCATGGCGTCCTTCATCTGCGAGCGCATGGTCTCCTTTCTGAGGGAGAGCACTCGTCCGTAGTACTCATACTGCACCCATGAGAGGAGTCCATAGGCCGAGATCAAGGCCGTGATGATGATCCAGATGACTCGTTTTCTCATGACTAATCCTTATGGAAGGCGGGCCTTCTGAAGGCTCCCTCGTCTATTAATATGCGCAAAGATAAGCATTTCTCTTTGCGTTTTAACATTTGACTGCCCGTAGTAAGTCCCCAAACCTCCTCCACTTCCGAGTGGAAGAAGCTGAAGGCGACGGGGGAAGTTCCTTGACTTTCGACGGAAAGTATCTGAACTTCCTAGAGCAAATTCCTTGGTTTCCGAAGCGAAGTTCGATTACCTTCGATCGAAGGTAATAAGACTTCCCTTCCGAAGTAATATAACATTCCCCGAAAAGTAATATTACTTCTCTCGGAATGTTATATTACTTTCGTCCGAATGTTATATTACTTTTCTCACGAACTTATAATACTTTCATTATGAGGTAATAAGACCTTGCCCCGAAACTCGCTGAAAATACTCTGGGAAGTACAACGACTTCGCCTTGAAAGAGCAAGGACTTTTCCCCGGAAGAGCAAGTACCTTCGACAGAAAGCAGGTGGGGCGGAGCAGCTACCTTCAGCCACCCCGCCCCACGAATAAGGATGATTCCGATCCGACCTTACTAGAAGATGTACTGCACTCGGAACTGAAGTGCGTCGACCTTCTTCGTCTCGGTCTGGCTCCACTGCTTGACATCCATGTGGTGGTAATTGAGACGCACGGTGACGTACTTATTGAAGAAGTACGAAAGCCCAGCACTGTAGTCGGTCATCTTGCCGGCGCCCGCCATGCCAGGTATATTCGAATGGGCCAGCGCATGCGTATCCCCGAGGTCGAGGAAGCCGTAGCCGAGCATCAGTTCGAGGTTATTCGAGCCCGGAGAATCAACACCCGAGGTCACGTAGTTGTACTTGTAGTCGACGGGATTGACGATGACACCACGTGCCGAGACGTAGAATCCCTTCGTGTCGTAAGCATTGCCACCGAGGCGATTGACGTGCGACCAGTAGTACTGACTACTGAGCTGGAAGTTGCGATAAATACCTTGGAACTCCGCCGTGAACTTGTTTTCCCAGCGAGCATCCGTCAGATCGACCGCAATAGCATTGCGCTTGTCGACGGCCGTCAGGTACTTCGACGCGTAAGCGATGTGTGATCCCTTCTTCAGATCCGATTCGGCCTTGACGTGCATCCCGCTGAGCCCGACGTGGAAGCCTGCACCTTCGCCCATCACTGGACGCAAGATCAGACGCCCCGCCATGGTGAAGCCCTGCGGACCAGACTTATCCGTGCTGGTGGTCAGAGCAGAATTGTCAGCGAAGATCCCGTATTGCCACCAGAGATGGTGATTGGAGATCGTGTGCATCAGCCCTATGCGACGACCGGGCTGATAGACATTCCCCTCGGGCTCTTCGAGGTATTCCTTCTTCGCAGACCCGTAAGCCGACGACAATCCAAAGGGAACGGTGTAGTGACCAGCACGAAGGAAGTTGTCCTTACTGAAATTGTACTGGACGTAGATATCCTTGAGCGAGACCTTATTATTAGCAAACGTGACGTCGCCACGGAAGAACCAGCTCGGCCCGTAATTGACCTTGAAGCCGATGCGCATATCACGGATGCCAGCACCACCGATCATCTCGCCGTCCTGTGTCTTGGCGGCGTCGTTCTGCGAATAGGTAGCTAGGTCGAAGAGTGCACGACCCGTGAGCTTGATATCCAGCTTTTCCTGAGCCTGGATGGCAGTCATCGCACCGAGCGAAGTGACTGCAAGGAGAAGACTATGTCTGATATTCATAATACATGTACTTCTTGGGGGTGGGGACAGAGATTGGTGACTAGAAGGTGTCTTCGATCTTGTCGTAGGCACGGATCGCTTCCATCAGACGGGTATTGACGTCACTCAGCAGGAAGAGTCCATCAGCATTGCGCTTGAGTCCCTTGAAGGAGAGCGGGTAGATCATCGGAGGATTCTTCAGATTGAGCTGTTGGATCTCCCGAAGTTGCTCGGTCGTCTGGTAGACTATATTGATGTCGCAGTAGAGCTTACCGTCCTTGCCTTCGTACTTCTCGAAGACTACCTTACTGCCGATCGGAGTCTTCTTCTCGATGGAATTAGGTAGTTCGTAGGATTCTCCGCCCAGCGCCGCCGTGACCGAAGCGATATTCGAGTCGTGACCGCAGAGGAAGGAGAACTTACGTCCCTTAGCATTCAGCTCGTCGTAGATATACGTCAGGAGCGGATGAGCTACATTGACCGCAACAATAGGCGCTGCGAAGAGCACATCTCCATAGACATCCTTGATGCGTGCTATCTGAGTCCAATCCTCGATGGTAAGATTGTGCCCGAAAGCTGCCTTCTTAGCGTCGGGCTCTTCATAGTACTGGAGGATGAAAGCATCCGAACAGGTATTCGCATCCTTTAGCGATCCCTTCATGCGTGGCTCTTCACCTCGCTCGAGAAGTATCTCTGTATCGTAGTTGTCAAAGGCACAAAGCTGGCCCGACTTACAGGCAGGCGAGTCCTTCAGATCCAGTGTGGCTGCGGTGATCTCATAGGCTTTCTTCAGATCTTCGTTGATCCCACGGATGCCCCGCTTACCACCCATGGCAGCGATCTGCTTCAGCGCTTCCTTCTTGAACGATTCGCTGACCTTCGTCAGACGAGGGAAGAAGACAGGATCCATCTTACTCGGCACGAAGCGGTGATTGACAGAGATGTCTGCGACAGGGAGGAAAGCGGTGGTGAAATATCGTGCCGTGGCGATGCATCGCTGCATGCTATTGGCGTAGATATTGACTTCGTCTTTCGTGGGATTAGCGTTTTCCTTGAAGAGGCCCGCGTCGACGGCCCACTTGCGGAAGTATAGTCCGAACTGATTCTCTAGTGCTCCGCCTCGGGAAGTCAGTTCGCTAGCTCCGGCGGTCCATTCAAACCAAGGGTGAGTAGTGACTTTCTCCAGGAGACTTCCCTTGGTAGAGAGAGGCGCTCTGATATTATGTCGGCTGAGGATGACCGCTTCAGAGAGCGTGTACTTGTCCTTGAATGCTTGGCTTCTTTGTTTCTGTGCCAAGAGCGATGGCGATACCGCGAGCAGCAAAAGTAGCGCCACGTAGTGTCTAAACTGTCTCATATGCTTATAGAAATAGGTCCCCTTTGTGAGGACGTTACCTAATTCATCAGTCATGGCTATCCGTCCGTGATAGCGCAATCGAAGTAAACCGGAAGATGCAGTTCTTTTAACTCGACTGAGACAAATGTAGTCAAATTTCCCTTTTACTAAAACAAACGAGACGGACATTTTAAAATAAGCACTCCCATTCGTAGATTTATCAAAAAGATTTAATAAGCAATCACTCGACTTCTATCATAATACGGGCGGGAGAGCTTCGTTTCATTTCCTCCCCGTCTTCAGGACAGCTGGGTGGGGAATAGCCCATAGTAAGGAGCGAAGTAGCATAAAGGGAGGCGGAGACTTCCCGTAAAGACGAAGCGCATTGCCTGTAGTGAGGGGCGTCCTTAGCTGTAATGAGAGGAGCAATTACGGGACAAAGCTGGCTGAAGAGCCTTCCCCATAGACAGAGCTCTAAGGCTAAGAGCTTGGTGGATACAAAAGGAGCGAGGCTACACCCACTGGGGGTATAGCCTCGCTCGCTATATCAAGGGATGCTACCTAGCGCTAACGCTTGATGAAGCGTACCACACCCTGAGCGGTGCGTGCTAGATAGACGCCACTAGGTAAGCCTGCGACGGAGAGCGCTTGTCCTGCTCTGTAGCCTTCGACACGTAGGACTCGCTGACCCGAGAGGTTGTAGATCTCCAGATCTCCACTGACAGAGACGTAGATCTCTGTCGTAGCGGGATTAGGATAAACCTTCAGTTCGCTCTGTTCCTTAGGATGTTCGCCCGGCTCCTTCGGATCTACCACGGGTGGCTTAGGAGTAACTGTCCCCGTGACTACGATGGGTAGACGGAGATATTCGGAGCGCCCGCCCTGACGCAGACGAAGAAGCAGGTGCTTCTCCCCAGCCGATGCCCCTGTGAGCTCCAGGCGACCTGCCTCCAGACGAGCCGTGACGATCTCACCGCCATCACGCACGAGGCTATACTCGGGACTGGGAGTCGTCTGCTTCAATAGGCCAGCGTCGGTGAAGAGCTTCGATACATCCTGAGTAGATTGTCCCTTGACGGCAAGCGTGAGTGGCGCTGATTCGGTAGCAATGACTTCGCCACCGAAGTTGTCTAGACAGAAGTAAGCAGGGATCGTCGTCCCGCCATTAGCTTGGCGACTACCCTTCATCGAGAAGCGAACTTCCTCTACTTCGCCGAGAGCCGTCAAGTCGAACCACTGCCAGCTATCGATGACATAGTGCTCACGTGCATCGTCAGCTCGGTAGTCAATGAGTGGGAATTCCAGGCTCTTCTTACCGTCCTTCGTGCTAGCAACTAGTAGTAAATAGTCTCCCTTGTGGAAGGGCTTGTCGGGCTCATTACCCATCTTCGTGCCCTCCTGTGTGACCTTCTTCACCCAAGCGGTATTGGTGACGTAGAAGCCGGGGAAGGTCACTCGGGGAGCATTCGTGGGCTTCACCTCGATGGGCTTGCCGTAGGCATAGGCCACGCCATAGGTCTTCGAGTCAGCGACTCCATGCCCGACGCTACTATTGAACTGGTCAGGGAAGAGCTGGGAGAAGTCAGTCTTCGTCTGATTGCTATAGGCGAAGCCCATCCATGTCCTGAGGTTCTTAGCTGAGCTATTCGAGAAGGCGTAGGTACCACTGTAGAAAGTAGACTCCACGAAGTCGTCCGGATCCTCTCCATCTCGGCCATACCAAGCACTCTCAGGTGCTAGAGCGAGGTCTTCGAAGGTAGCAACTACGGAGGGACCACCTGTCACCTTGAGCAAGACGTCACGTGAGAGCTTCTGATCCCAAGCGTCAGTGACCTCGAGTGTCACGTAAGTCGTGCGCTCAGCCTTCAGGGTGTAAGCCTCCTTATCAGATACTTGCTTGCCCGATGCATCACGCCACAGGAAGGTATAGGGCCAGACGCCACCCTCGGGGATACGCACGAGCGTGACTTCCTCGCCGTACTTAGCACCTCGAGACCAAGAAAGTAACTGTAGAGGTAGCGGGTCAGCCGTGAAGTCATCCATCGAAGCTTCGCCCTCAGGATCGATCTGTAGTGAAGTCAGTGCACCGAGATCCCTGAGACTGACGTAGCGCCAGAGGCCTTCGGTAGAGGGGATGGTCGTCATCAGATTGATCGTAGAGCCTCCGTAGGCAGTCACCTTCACAGGAGCAGTACTCTGGAGATAGAAGCCCGAGAGTGTCACTGCATCAACGGTATTGGTCGGGCTCACGATCGTACCAGCAGAGAGCTTGACAGCACGCTTACTTGTCCGCTTGTAGGGGGAATTAGGCTCATAGACAGTTGCTCCAGAGAAGTGGTAGGTACCACTCGTGAAGTCCGTCGCTCCTACGGCAAGATCTTCAAAGTCTGCAGGTGCTGAGGGGAGACCATCCGTAAAGAAGTCATAAGTCAGTGCTCCTGTAGCATAAGCCCCATCTAGCCCCTGAGGCAGGAGGTAGAGACGGTAAGCCGTCTGCTCCTTCAGCGGAGGAAGGGTGAGCATCTCGGAGCGCTGAGGGTAGAGTGTCAGCTTGAGCTCTGATGCCTTGAGGTCAGCCACCGAGGGAGCAGCCTCACCCTTGGGTCGGGCGATGCAGTAGAAGGCTCCGAAGTCGGTCGCCTTCACCTCCAGCTCTACCCCTCCGGCACGCAGAGATCGTGGCTTGGGGTAGCCCGGGACTAAGGCTGGGAGGCCGTGCTTAGCCTCTTCGTATGCCCCGACAGATACCTCAGTCTTGGGGCGTGCCACGCCAAGGATATCTCGAGGTACTTCAGCCAGTGCAGGCGCAAAGCGTAGTACGGAGAAGTCCTGTGGCAGAAGTGCCCGTGCTGGATCTACAAAGTCGACCTTAGCTACTTGGCTGGATGTGTCAAATCCCCTGTCCGTCCAAGAGCCAAGATCCAGAGTCGCCCCACCCAGCTCAGCGAAGGCACTACCAGCCGTATAGCTGAGGTTGCTTGCGAAGACGTGCCCCTCCAGGATAACAGCCTTAGCGAAGGAATAGATGAGCCCCTTAGTCGCATTCTGCCAGAGGTTGTTCTTCACCACGAGCCCCGACAGCACTCCCCCACCTCGTGTGAGGACGGCGACTGGAGCAGTGGCCTTGCCGGCGTAATCGCCCGAGATGAGCACGGAGTTGTGCAGGAGATAGACGTCGGTCATATTAGCCTCGCTGAAGTAGAAGCCATAGACCTCACGGATCTGAGCAGGTGCAGTGAGGATGAGCTCATTGTTGATCAAGCTACTTGCCTTCTTCTCCTGCTGGGCTCGCTCTGTAGTCTGGCGGAGATAGACGGCCTGCACGGAGGTCTTCGTCCCCGTAAAGGCACCGAGGTGGATGCGGTTAGCCTGAGCGGTGATCCCATCACCGAGGGTCAAGTCTAGGGCATGATAGTCATAGGAAGCTGTACCCTCGGCTTGGATCTCATTGGATCGGATCACGACATCCGAGACACAGCGGACATAGATCCCCTTAGAGCCCTGCGAAGAGAAGGTATTCCCCTCGATCGTGAGCCCCTGCTGGTTGGGAAGGGCCACATTGGAGAGACCGTCCATATGGACACCTACGTAGCCACCCGTGAGCTTGGAGCGGGTGAGCGTCAGGTGATCATTGTTGGGATAAGCTTCCTCTCCACGATTGGTCTTGATGAGCGCCAGATCGCCTTCATTATACTGAGTAGTCTTAGGCGCTGTGAAGCTACAGCCGTCGATGGTGATACGCTGGCTCGCATTGCGGATAAGTAGGAGGGCTGGAGCTTCACTCTTGGTCGTGAGGAAGCTAAGTGCACGGAGCGTCACATAGTCTGCTCCATCCAGAGTGAAGTAGCCCGGCTTATCATCTCCATAGAGTGCCTTCTTGTACTGCTTGTTCTCGAGTGTGACATCACCGAGGCGACCCGTCGTGGGCTCGATGACAAGAGGATTAGTTAGGGATAAGCCTGGGATAGCTGGTAGCACAAGGGGCTCGGTGTAGTGCCCAGGGCTGAGGCGTAGACGGACGGGGCCGTCGACACCACGTGTCTTGAGCGCCTCGATAGCTTCAGAGATCGTCTTGAAGTGAGCTCCCGACTCGGTACCGATCGTGAAGTCTCCGTGGAGTCCTGCCTGTAGTTCGTAGTCCGTGGTAGGAGGTTCGGTGAACTTCACCTCTTCGCCAGAGACCATGATGCTACGAGGGCTGACGGTGATCTTCCCTCCCGCTGGAGCCTTAGTACTAACACTGGCAGCGAGGAAGAAGTAATAAGTACCAGGAGCGCTGTAGCGGACTGATCCAGCGAAGCTACTCCCCTCAGTGGGGTTGATGCTCGCATAGTGCTCCTTCGTGGAGAAGGTCTCCGAAGTACCCGTCTTGTAGAGGCGAAGTGTGCCGAGGGATTCGGATCCTGCGCTCTGGAAGGGAGCGAAGTCAAAGCGCTCCAGATCGACGGATCCTTGTTCGCCGACGAGCTTGACAGCGATCTTGAGGAGGGGTACATCGCTAGCGCCCTTCATCAGGCGAGCACCGGGGATAGCCTCTGCCTTGACTGACTCCACATGCACAGGGACAGGGCGCTCCGAGCGAACCTCTATCTCCCAGCCGAAGTCAGAGAACTTGCTGGAGAAGGTGACGGTCATAGAGCCATCGGCGGCAGTAGATACCAGTTCGTCAGACACCTTCTTGTAGCCCGTGAACTTCTGCAGGAGCTTGTCCTCCTCGACCTTCATCCCATGATAGAAGGAGAGGGCATCGAGGCGGTGCAGACGTAGCGAATGGATACGACAGCGGATGACTTCACCTGGGCGAGGGACGAAGTGCACCGTCCCCGAGAAACCCTTGGTGTACTTACCATCAGCGCCTCCATCATCGTAGAAGGTGATCGGAGCGGAGACAGAGATCGTCTCTTCGCCCGACTTCATCGAGTAGAAGCGACGGGCTGTACGTGAGCCGTCGGGATCAGGAGAGGCGACAGCCGTCTGCTCCCCTGAGAGGGTGAGCGAGGGTAAGGCGAGATCAAGAGCAACGCCAGCCTCGACCGTCTCAGTGAGGTCTGCGGTGAAGTAGTAGTAGCTCTTCCCTTCCTTCAGCTCTAGGGGCTCGGTGAGCGTCAGTGTCACCTCATCACTTGCGGGCGAAGTGATCTCCCCGAGGAGCTTCCGATCCTTGTATGCCTTAGGTGAAGGGAGCGAATAGAGAGCGACACGAGCGAAGGAGCTAGCACCACCCTTGAGACGAAGACCTACGGCTTCGAGCTTCTTAGGCTCTAGATAGCCCTTAGTCTCCAGCGTGAGGTCGAGGAACTCTAGGTCTTTGGCTCCGACAGCGACTACTTCGGTAGAGGCCTGCTCCACGAGGGTCGAGACGAGCTTCATAGGGCTAGGCACGAGGCTACGCACCGTAGCTTCCCAGCCCTTCTTCTGCCTTCCCGAGGTCGTAGCCTTAGGATTGAAGACCACAGTCAGTGCACCATCGGCGCTGGAGGAGTGGATCAGTCCAGGCGTCCCGCCTATCGTCTTCTCATCGAGCTTCCAGAGGAGCTTACCTGAGCGCCCCTTACCCTCATAGATCTCGAAGGTCGCCTTCGTCCCAGTAGAGGACTGCTGATAGAGTACTTCGAAGCTGTGGAAATCAAGCTGGATGACTTCACCCGTCCTACCGGGAGTGAAGATCGTAACCTGATCGGTATTGCCTGGGGAATAGTGCCCATAGGTCATCGTCGGCGTGAAGGTCCAGTCCGAATAGACTGGGATCTCCTGCTCTCCCTCATGACTGCGATGCGTGTTCTTGACTACATAAGGCGTACCCTGTGGGGTGAGGCTGAGGCTCTCCTTCTTACCCGAGAGGGTGATGGCCTGGAGCACAAGGGAGATCTTGTCCCCTGTCTTAGCCTCGGGTGAGACGTCACCCGTGAGGAGGAAGGTATTCCCTCCGAAGGAAAGCGTCTTAGCCTCTGTCAGCTGGAGCTGGACAGTCGTCCCTGTGATCTCGACTTCGCCGATCTTGGCCGAGGGCTCAGCACGGGTACCAGCGTAGAGGGTGAGGTGCTTCAGTACACCTGCTGTCGAGGCCTCAGTGCTGAGCTCAAGGGACTGAAGGGAGAGCGGATCAATGACCCCTTCTGTCTGAAGGGTGAAGGCTAAGAGTTCCTTGCCCTTGCCACCAGCAGCGACGGGCTCCTTCTCCTTAGGATAGGTAGCGGTAGCCGAGACGAAGTGCATCGGCTGGGGATCTACGGCCTTCACCCGAGCTACAAAGCCATCCTTGGGGACGCCCGTAGTACTCTTGAGCGAGACGGTGAGCGATCCATCCGCCGCTCCCGAGAGGAGGGTCACAGGGACGGGGTCCGTCAGGAGGCGCTTGAGGAGCTGGGCGGGGTCTTCACTCCGCCCATTATATACGTTGAGCTGGTCATTCCTAGCGGGGTTGGTGGAGAAGAGGTCAAGCTTCTCGAAGGTGATCTGGATACGCTGGCCCGTACGCTCAGGGATGAAGGTCACCGAGCCCTCGAACTGCTCTGAGATCTTCCCCTCAGGCCCCCCATCATCATAGAAGGCGATGGGAGAGGTACCGACCTGGACATCACGAGGCCCGACGACCATATATACCGAGCCAGCGGGCTCCTGAGGTACAGGCTGGTCGGTGGCGATCTTGTCGACACTCTTGACCTCAGCCTTCCACCCAGCGCCCGAGGGACTAGCTCCCACGAAGACGAAGGTCAAGGCTCCCTCGGGAGTCGTAGCATGGAAGGTCTTCGTCGTGAGATCACTCCCCCGAAGGGCAAAGAGCTCCTTGACACGAGGCTTGGAGTAGGTCGTCTCCTCAGCCTCGTCATCATACTCCTCGACGAGCTTCTGGCGTCCCTCATAGACATAGAGGACGCCAGAGCCTAGGTCGAGCTCAGAGAAAGTGACTTCGATCGCCTGCCCATAGCGAGGGGTGAAGACCACAGCGGTCGTCCCTGTAGTGGGGAGCTTTGGCGCTCACTCCGCCCGCATCGTAGAAGGTCTCCGAGGTGCGGACGAGGACAGACTGCTGCTTGCCATTGGTGCGAGGCATGAGGATCTCTGCCGAGAGGCTCAGCGCACAGATGAGTAGGCATAGTAGGGATGATAAGAATCGTCTCATCGTCAATTGTGGTTAGTAGTTGATCGGTATGGATCGAGATAGAGACTGGTGTATCAGGTCTTGGCTCGGTGCGTTACACAGAGCAAACTTACAGAGAAATAGGGGAATAAACAAGGCAGTAAAGCACCGGTGGGCAGGGAGGTATCACCTCTCTGCCCGCCGACTCGACGGTAGCCCCCTTCTTAGGAGGCTAAGCCCCCCAGACTAGAAGGGATAACCGATGGCTAGATGGAAGCCCAAGGCATCTCGGAAGCGGGGGATGTTGTACCACCCCTTGCGAGAGGTCTCGTAGGGAAGGTGTAGCCCTACCCCGACGTCGAAGCGCACCACGAGGAAGGAGAGGTCATAGCGTACACCTACTCCCGTCCCTACAGCTATCTGCCGAGCGAAGTCAGCTATGGAGGTGAGCTCGGGGAGCGAGGCTCCGACACGGGAGCTATCCCGACGTAGGAGCCACACATTGCCCGCATCGAGGAAAACCGCTCCGTAGCAGTCCCCGAAGAGCCTGCCACGATACTCCACGTTGGCCTCTAGCTTCATCTCGCCGACCCGATCCATGAAGGAGTAGGCGCTCTCCTGCTGCGTCCTGAAGCGCCCAGGGCCGATACTGCGTACCGTGAAGGCACGTATGCTATTCGCACCACCGACGAAGAACTGCTCGATATAGGGAGCTGTCGTGACATTACCGAAGGAATAGATCGCCCCGGTGGCGAAGCGTGTGGCGAGGGTCTGGTTGCGGTCGATCCGCCATGAGTAACGTAGGTCAAAGGCAGCCTTGACGAACTGGGCGAAGGGCACCCCAAGCATCGTCTTCGTCTCGGTGTAGCGTCGCCCGAAGGCCGTCATGAGCCCATTCGATAGGTTGCCCGCCTCGCTAACCTCGCCAAAGAGCTGGAAGAAGTGTGGGCTCTCCTCCCGCTGTCGTGTGTAGGTGAAGTAGTAGCCTACCTTAGGGATGAACTGGTTACGAAGGCTGAGCCCAAGGGCTGGATTATCCACGAGGAGCTTGTCGAAGGCTGCTGTGGTGCGGGTCAGCTGGGTGTAGTTCAGACTAAGCGGAGTGATACGGTGCGTCCATCTCGAGGAGGGCTGGAAGCTATAGTCCATCGTGAAGGAGAGCGAGCGTAGGGTATAGAAGCGGGCATGATTGATGGCCTGCATCCCGACCTTGAAGCTCGTGGAGGTCGGGTACTTGTAGTAGCTATTTGTCCACTTCGGGAAGAGGATGAAGGGGAAGGTAATCCCGAGGTCTCCCCCGAGCTGGTAGCTATTGATGGATATGGAGTTCCCCTCTATGGGACTGCGCCCCGTCTGCCACTCATAGGAGCCGTAGACATTCGCCGAGAGACGCTCCCCTCCGCCGAAGAGGTTGCTCCGCTCGATAGAGGCCGAGAGCCCAGGGCCGATGTAGTTATTGGACTTCTTCATGAAGGCAGCCCCGAGGTAAGCATTCCACGGCTTGTCGGGGCGAAGGAGGATCGTGAGATCCAGCGTCCCGAGGGTATCGGCTGCCTGCATCGTGAACTCAGGATGTGGGGTGTCGCCTAGGCTGTCACTCGGGAGTACAGTGATGAGGCTATCGGTGCGGGTGCTGTCGTCCGTCTCTCGCTTGGCGAAGTAGAACTCCACCGAGGAGAAGGCACCGAGGTTGGTCAAGGCACTTAGTGTCCTCTCCTCGTCCTTGTGGCGGTAGATCTCTCCTTCCTTCATCCGAATACGTGTCCTGAGGACAGCAGGACGCACGAGGGTCTTGTCCCGATAGTAGAGCATGATGCTGTCACTTAGGGCAAGGCTATCGTTAGCTACTACCGATCCGCCGTCACTCTCCCGTCCCATCAGACGGAGTTGCACCCGCCCAATCTTCC
>ERZ772948.1251-NODE-1251-length-15066-cov-32.956432_pt1 | contig 15066 bp, 16 predicted proteins | sample MGYA00511945_ERZ772948 | MGnify/ENA primary metagenome ERZ772948 (study PRJEB29015, sample SAMEA2737927) | human oral metagenome | biome: human oral; feature: human-associated habitat; material: dental | place: China | collected 2141 ... | reverse complement strand
TGTTCGCTAGCTACGTTACGCCACAGATACTTAACCTTCCTATCATGATGACGCTAATTATTGGCCTGCTCATAGTCTTCATGATCTGGTTGGCAGTTTATCTTAGCAGCAAGGACGAAAGGAAACAGGCAGAGAAGCAACTGAAGGAGAAAACGAAGCAGGCTGATGATGCCTACAAGTATGCGGACAATTATGGCCTTGGTCAAGTCAAGGCTATAACGGAGAAGCTGAGGAGGATGAAGAGGTAAGCTCGATTTTAAAAGTAATGGTCTGATATGTGTGCGAAAGATACTTTCGCTTGCGAGTACTTGATAATTCTAATCAACAGGTTGACGGTGGGTATATCGTCGGTTTGCCGTAGCGGAGCTAGCATTAGTTCATTCCAAGCATTCGCCCAAGCCACGTCGCTAAAGTTCCGCCAGCAACAGCAATAGCCGTATCAGCTGCCGCGCTTCTTACTGGTAGATTCACGCGCCTGTTGTAATCCAACAGTTCTGATATACCCCAATTTGGATTTTCGTTACCACGTTCCAGATCGATGCTAATGCGGTGTACGACCTCATTCAGCGAAAGCGTTTCCACCCCATGACGACGATCTGATAGAGGACCAGATGCAACAGAACTCCAGTCGATAGATGGCTCACCATAGTTGTCGTAGATGGCTCGCACCACCATGATAGTTGGCCGTCCGTCGTAGACGAATCGACCTCGGCTCATCTTCTCCACCCGTCTGCGCATGGTATCAAAGTCCTTGGCATTAAAATACCAGTTCGACAGAAAACCATCACCAACTGGCGTAGACCCAGGCAGAAATACTTTATCGTCGCTTGATGCTGTCTGAAAATAACCAGGGAAAAACACGTCCCATCGATTGCCGGAGCGTAGATTCAACACCACACCGTTGCCTGCCAGTAACTCTAGCGCATCAGCTGGCTGAGTAATAAATGCGAGCACAACAATGGTTTCCCATTTTGGCCCACTTTGCGAGGTTGACGCATCGTTGATTCGATAGCGTTCCCTGAGTCGCCCCATGACTGACCAGCTATGACAATAATCTGGAAGTCTGTCGAGGGTGTTCTTACTCGGTTCGTTCCAAGAACTGATGTCCCAATACTGTGCCGGACGCATTCCATCAGTATATAGTTGGGCGCCCACTTTCTCCAGTAGCTATGTCTTCCAGTCCGCAGGCCTACACGGTGTCTGTCGACCCCAACATAGTTGATCGACGAACTATTCCAGCATGAGCGTGGGGATAGCCAGGACGCTTCAGAAGCAACGACAATTCTCTGTCACTACATATAATTGAGATACCGCAGTAGCGCTGCATTGATAACCATCTTTTAATGACAGTTCTCTAGTTTTCTCGCTGATCACGCGGTAAGATGCGTTGAGGATGTTGCGGCCGACGGCTGCACTACGATGCAGATAATCCTACCGGGGGACTTGCATGTTTAATTTGATCGTTGGATCTCGTGAAGGAGGAATCGCCAAAGAGCGTTTCCTCGAATCGACGTCACAAGAGGTTCGTAGCGTTTTAGGTGAAGGTTTACATTGCGAACTTACGAAGTTTCCAGCGCTCATCATGCCCGAGATAGGCGACAGCACCGCTGAGCAAATTGCACAGATCGGACGAATTGTCAGCATAACGGAAGTTGGCAAGGATATCATTTTCGAATTCCAGCCAGACTCCTCCATTCCGCCAATCGCCACCGGAGTCATAGAGGAACTCACCACTGCTCTTGACGCTGATTCAGATTGCTGGGGTTGGAATCGGACACGCTGGTCGGTCAAGGATGTTGACCTATATGAAGTGCTTCTGAAGCACGTGTTTTTGGCAGCCACAACGAGCGGCTCTGAGGGTTCCAGCGCGATTAGCTTCCCAACTACCGAGGCTCGGGATTCGTCCCTCGTGGCAGTGATGATGCCGTTCGACACAGAATATGATGCTGTTTACGATGCTATTAAGGAAGCCGTCTCCGATGCAGGGCTATACTGCCGACGCGTTGATGACATTTGGGACAGTGACCACATCATGGCCGATGTAGCCTCTCTGCTGTGGCGTGCGGAAGTCATCGTGGCCGACCTAACTGGCCGCAATCCGAATGTTTTCTATGAAGTCGGACTGTCCCACGCACTTCCGCGTAAAACCGTCATGCTGACGCAAGATTCTAGTGATGTCCCGTTTGACCTTCAGTCGATTCGCTACTTGAAGTACGACATGGAGGACATTAGTACCCATGATGGCTTTGATTTGAAACGCGATCTCAAGAAGCGACTTCGGAGACTGACGAATAAGTGATGCTCGACGGCGCTTCAGTGCGACGAGGGAATACGTGACAGCAGCGCTGCCAGAGCGAAGATCTATCCCCATCCACCACAACCCCGCTCTCCCAACCCCTTCAACCCTGCACTACCTCTGCAGGAGCGTCAGTACCTCCACCCCAATCTGCTCTGCCATCTTCTCCAGGCTCTTGAGGGTGAGGTTGCGTTCGCCGCGTTCGACACCGCCCATGTAGGTGCGGTGGACGCCAAGTTGGTCTGCGAAGGCTTCTTGGCTCAGGCCTCTCTCCAGCCGGTAGGCACGCAGGTTCCTGCCCACCGTCTTCTGGAGATCACCAACAGCCACATCTCTCAGCCTGGCCACCTGCTACTTGAAGGTCTACAGACTGATGAGTAGCATCAAGGTCGCGACGCCAACCGAGCGGTGGGGAGGTGAGAGCGATGAGCGGCGGAGAGTGACTGCAATCCATCAGGCAGCCTCACGGTGCTCGGCGCCGTGGGGCAGCTCTGCTTCGAGCGTCCAAGTCACAGCAAAGCCGGTCTTGGGCAGGAGCCAGCCACGAGCGTTGAGGGATATGACCTTGCCAACGGCCGCCTCGGGCGTGCGGACGAGTTGGGAAGGCTGGAAGGTAGCAACGGTGTCGCTGACACGGATGTCGGCTATGGGCGAGTTGGTGTAGTCCACTGCCAGCGACATGTTTCGCGCAGGTTGTGGCAGCTCGAAGAACAGCCGGTGGCCCCAGGCAGGCGTGCTGGTACGGAAGATCTGCCGGATCCTCACCGGCTCACCGCTCTGCGCCGCGTCATCCAGCTGGACGCGGTAGGTCTGTCCAGTCGCCTGGACAGTGCGGCGGATCGGCTGTGGCCGGCCATCGACCGTTAGCTCGAGCAACTCGTAGGACTCATGGCTGCGGGCGTCCATGCCACGGCGTGGTGCCATGAACCAGGTGGAGGTAGCAGGGACGTCGCCGCGCAGTGCGTTGTACGCCGCTCGATCGGATACGCAGGCAAAGCGGCGCTCACTACCACTGGGCACGGTGGTGTACTCCCACTCCACCGTCACGTCGAGCAGAGGAGTACCTGCGGTACTCCTCTCTACTGCAGTAGAGAGCCGAACGCGCGCCTCGACGTCGTACCACCGCTCGGCAGCGCGGATGGCCTGGTCGCGGATGTCGGCATATATCTCGCGAGCGAACTGCGCATCGCCCAGGCGCTGCGCCATGATGGCCGCAGCTGCGTCGTCGAGCCGTTCGGGTGTAGTCAGGCGAGCCAGCTCTGCGGGGTGGTGGGCAAGGCCCTCGCACAAGACGCTCCACAACTTGGCCGGCGACAGATCAAGGATGGCTTGCTGGGTGCGCTGGATGGCGACGTCCTCTTGGTCGCGCCGGTAGGAGTAGTCCAGGATGGTAGAGACCAGACCAGCCCCAAGCAATGGGCCACCGACCTCATCCAGCGGCAGATGATGCAGCCAGCTCCAGTCGCCCAGACTCAGCGTTGCCAGCCAGGCGTTGAGCATGATGAGCAGAATACCGACCAAGGTGAAGGAGACGGCCAGCAACGCTGCTTTGGTCTTGAGCAGCCGACGATACAGTGGCAGGACGTCTTTGCTGGCCATGAATAAATATAGTATAACAAAACATGAACAAAAAGAACAAACGCGAGCAGTATTACTTGAGTATCGCAAGTGGTACGCAGATAAAGTCGGCCAGCAGAGCGAGACGCCGCAAACAATCCATCTGCAAAGGGTGTCGATAGAAGAGCACTCATACGCGGCAACTCCCCGCATCTGCGCAGGTCAGCGCCAGTTTTGAATGCGACAGAAATGAACGCCTCAACATTGTTTGCATGCCCGCTTTGTGTTTAAATAGAAATATGACGAATGAAGAACTCTCACAGCAAATCACAGCACTCACAACAACCGTAACCGAGAAATTCAACGAGATCGACAAGCGGTTCGAACAAATAGACAAACGCCTCGAACAGATTGACACGAGGTTTGAAGGAATCGATGGACGTCTCGACAAGTTGCAGGCAGGGCAGGATGACCTGCGCACTAAGTACGACGAGCTGAACGAGAAGCAAGGCCACATCGTCAACGCTCAGAAGACCATCGTCAAGATGCAAGAAGATCTACACCATATGGTGGAAGAGCAGGCTGCCAAGGTAGAAGAGGACTTCACCGATATGAAAGCGACCCAGGCAGTCATCCAGCACGACATTGCACGCATCAACCGCAAGATGATCATCGACGCCGGCGTGCGCGACACGATGCATGAGAGCGTCTTCACCACGCAAGACAGCCACTACCGCGACCTTGACCGTCGTCTCCGCCTGGTGGAAGCCCGCTTGCCCGAGCTGGGGCAGCAGGGAGCATAAGTACTGCTGGAGCTAGTTCAACGACGCGCGGCTTTGGTGTCCATCACCTGGCCAATCGCCCACCTCAGCCGCTGCGCCGTCTCGGGGCTGACCTCCAGCCCGTAGCGCCCGTCACCGAGGTAGAGCCACTCGTCCGCCTCACCGGCGTACTGGTAGCGCACCAGGTAGAGCTCGGTTGCCACTGCCTGTCGCTCGGGCTCACCGTCGCCGCCGTTCCCGTACTGGGGGACGACGCCTGCCATGGGGAGATGCACACTCTCGTGGACGACACCATCAAACTCATCGCTCGCCACATCATGGTTGACGACGCACCACGCAGGGCAGCGCTCCAGTCCACCTGCTGGCTGCTCAGGTCGCATGCTGCCTCCTTTCCCCAAGCACCGTCTGCTTGCACGACCGCAGCCAACCGCAACGCGAGGTGCGAAGGCCAGACCAACGGCAGCAGCCAACGGAGAACAGCCATGGAGGGATGAGAAGCAGAGAACAGGGAGCAGCTGGTCGCCACCGACCATCCACTCCCCCGTGCTCATCTCCTCACGCTCCAATGATGCGCGCCAGCACCAGCATGTCCAGGTACTGGCCATCCACCAGGTAGCGCTGCGTCAGCCGGCCTTCTTCGACGAAGCCGAGGCTGCGGAAGAGCCCGAGCGACGCACCGTTGCTCGTCAGGATCCATGCCTCCAGGCGATGCAGCCCCAAGTGGCCAACCGCCCAGTCGATGACAGCCCGGCTGCCCGCCGCGCCATAGCCTTTGCTCCGATCGCTTGGCCGCCAGATGCAGATGCCCACCTGAGCGACGCGGCTGCGCCAGTCGATGGCATGGATCGAAGCCTCGCCGACCAGCCGCCCATCGCTATCTGCCAGGATGAAGCTGTAGGCGGTGGCGGGCTGCGGGCCCGCTGTATCGGCGATCTTGCGACGCAGCTCCCCGCTGCTCCTCGGCCGCCAGTACGGCGGGCCATACTGCGCCAGCTCTGGCCAGTCCGCGCACGCCTCGAGGATGGTGGGGATGTGCGCCTCGGCCAGCGCCTGGAGCGAGATGACCATGGCGTTCCTCCCCTCTACTACCGCGCATCGTGTACCGCTCGCTCGGCTTGATGCTACTCATCAGTCTGTAGACCTTCAAGTAGCAGGTGGCCAGGCTGAGAGATGTGGCTGTTGGTGATCTCCAGAAGACGGTGGGCAGGAACCTGCGTGCCTACCGGCTGGAGAGAGGCCTGAGCCAAGAAGCCTTCGCAGACCAACTTGGCGTCCACCGCACCTACATGGGCGGTGTCGAACGCGGCGAACGCAACCTCACCCTCAAGAGCCTAGAACGACTGGCCGAGCAGATTGGGGTGGAGGCGAGGGAGTTGCTGGAGAAGTAGGGCGAAGAAGTAGCCTCGCCTCCTTAATCGACTACCATGGCGCCATGTGCAGCAGCAAAGCCACCTTCCCGCCATGTTGAACTCGCGCGAAGAAGCAACCATTACGTTAGTGGCACTAATCGTCGCTATCGCCTTACTCAGAGATCGACGCAGACTAGTGCAAGCCTGGCTACCAGCAATTAAGGCCACGACTAGCCCGACAATTCTTTGGGTTTTGCTATTTTACAGCACCGCAGTCGCCACGTTGACCTTTATCGCAAGCAAGTTCGGAATATGGGATCGATCACTCACAAAAGACACCATCATTCTGGCAGCATTTTCAGGGATCCCAACGCTCATTGCACAGCCCCTAAAAGCCAACAGCAGCGCGCAGCTAGCCAAAAATATCCTCAAGGCAACACTTGGCATATCACCAATTATCACAGCATACATAAACATCACATCGCTCCCTTATCCAGCTGAACTATTACTGCAAGTAATTCTCGGGTTCGCGATCATCGGGAGTCAAATCGGAAAACGGAACTCAGAAGACTCCTCCACAATAAGACTGTATCATTACATACAAGTTGGGGTAGGCGCATTTTTAATGTTCTACGTGACAAAGTACGTAATCAACGATATCACAAGTAGCGAAGCTTCCCAGCAGCTACGGTTGTTTGCGTTCTCCGTATTTCTCCCAATTGCTTTGATCCCATTCTCATACACGCTCGCGTTCATTGCCGCAGCAGAAACGAAACTGAAGTTGCTCTCGATACACAATAAAAATATCAGTTACTCGACTAAGTTCGCCGTCCTTCTCGGATTCCACTGGAGCCTCCAGAACGTAAGAGAATTCTATGGTCAGCAACTTCTCGACGCTGCAAATGCCGCTAACTCTCGCGAACTGTCCAATGTCATGCAAAGACATCGTGAAGTAGTGAAAAGAAATGGGCGTCTGAACCGGCAGCGGAACAAGCGGCTTAAGCAGCTCGCAGGCGTTCCGGGGCGAGATCAGCGCGGCGCCTGGATCGATCGTCGCGAGTTTCACGAAACCAAAAATGCACTCACTAGTATCTACTGCACTGAGCTGGGATTGTACCGCAACCGCCCCGAACACCACTATTACAAGGACACCTCCATCATATTCAATCAATTGACTATCGGCAACCTTCCTGCGCCACATGGCATCCACCTTGAAGTACAAGATGACTTGCAAGCATGGTACGCCTGGCGACGAACAATTGGCGGGTGCTATCTCGCGATCGGCGGGTCTAGTCGCATCGAAGCCAGATGGCACTATTCGGGCGAAACTACACCGGACTACTTTCCCTGCGACAATATTCCTGAGTGGATCGACAGTGAGCGCGACACTGACAACGTTGATTGGAGCACTGATGACGGGCCAGCGTACGAACCGTACTAGTCTTAGCGTGCGATATGCAGTAAGTACCAGTGCTTCAGACAGGCGGCCCTGCCGATAGCGGCAGCTAGGGAGCTTGCTGATTTCTACATCAACGACTAGACTGTCCGCCTCACCCACTGAGCATTACCACTCAGTCCCCTTTCAGCAACGGACGGTAAACGAACATTATTTTCTCGACAAACAATCGGATAGTTTACATAAACCAACGATATAGTTATAATACTATTCATGATACATGGAGGTGAATGCTGCTATGGGTGCAGGCGAGTATCGACCGACTGAACCGTCGCGGTCGGAAGTCGTCATCATTGCCGATGGCTGGCGAAAGTCTACATTCATAGATCTGCTTGAACGCGGGGAACTTCCTGAAATTCAAGAGCATTACCTCCAGCCAGACACCGGAGCACTCCTCGAGAATGTTATCTCCAACGTTCCTTCGGTGAGTATTGCTTCTCACGCGTCGATTCTAACCGGCTCATTCCAAGACGAACACCATATTCCTGGCCATCGATGGCAAGCAGCAGACTGCAGTTGCTGCCGTAATTATTTGAGCTTGCGTGGCCCATTTGACGTGAATCGTGACTTGTCGAGTGAGGTTACGACCTTTTTGGAAGATGCGCCTGCTGGCATGGCTCGGATTGCAGTGCAAAGCGTCGTTCGTCGTGGAGCGGAAATTCAATCATCCTTCCTATCGCAGCACCCAGAGCGTATTCTGAATAAGCTCGGACAACTGATCATCGACAATCCACATTCGCGTTCGGTCGCGTGGCTACCCCGCGTCGACTCGCTCTCTCATCTTGAAGGTCCTGACTCACCACGCGTTTATGAAGAAATGAAACGAACGGCGCAAGCTCTTGGCAAGCTCGCATGCACACTCAAGAATGCTGGAATATGGGATAACGCCTCGATACTGATCGCGCCAGACCATGGGCATCGACCAATCCAGTACCATACCTCGTTAAAACAGGTCATGAAGCGAACCAATATCGCATCTTCTGTTAACTCACGGTACATCGACCAGAACCGCGTTAACATCCGAACAAGTGGCGATGGATCGGCCTATGTTTACTTACCCAAAAGCGAAAAGCCCCATTCACTAGAAATTACTGAGTTTCTTGCTAGTAACCCTGAAATATCTCTTGCATGTTACCGCGAGGGAACAGACACTCACGTGCTTTCTGATGACGGCTATGGTTTATTGCATGATAACGGCGAAGATGGGCTGACATATGAAGTACGGAGTGGCTCCGATCCATTGGCATTAACCTCGGCAGAAGCTCCGACATTGGCTATTCCTTCTGTCCCTCTTATGGGTAAGTACCCAGACTTTTTGCATCAGTATTCACGATCGTACGTCGAAGGGCGATCTGCTGACATTCTGCTGTTCGCCGATAATGATACTCATTTTGGTTCTGTTCCTCGCCTGGGTTGGCGGTTTGGCTACCATCGTGGCACACATGGCGGTCCCTCTGTTGACGAAGTAGTCGTCTCTGCGATATACAAGGGGCAAGTGAGCAACATGGATCGAGTCAAGCCAATCCGTTCCGCCGACCTACTTCAAGAACTGGGATTAAAATCTCTCTCGATAAGTGGGGTGTCAGATAATGACCTTCATCGCTCATCTCAACTATCTGCCCTTGTCAATCATCGCGGGCGTCGTAATAATTGACCTTGTATTACGGTATTTCATTTTCGGTCGCCTCGAATCAGCCGCTATCGACATTGCGTTATTTACAACCATTTACTGCATAGTCGAGGTAGCGCGTTCTTTCGGAGAAGAATCATTCAATCGACACGAGTTGGCATATTGGTGCATCAAACTGACCATATCTGCCATAAGCATGATTATTCTCGGAGCTTTCCACATGCGTTCAGAGAGAGAGCTAGAGCGTGTTGTAGAGGATGTCATTAACGACACGAGAAATAAGACTAAAGACGCTAAGGCAAAGCAACTGCTAGACGCCGCCAAACCTCTCATCACACGCTCAATTCTTGTTAGCTTCACGCCACCCGAGAGCATGCTTCGTTTAGGGAAAAGAAATTGGCGAGCAGAGGCTGCTCATCTCATGAACTTAATATCGGAATTAAAGAGCAAAGACGCGTTGCAACAAGAAGACTTAACCTTGCCGCAGTCTACCCGATACTCTGGACTTATCTTATTTGGCCTTCTTAGTGCGCTCTGCGTGCTTATCGTTGGCATTCCCCACTGAGAAGCAGCCTACCACCCAACTGTTACTTACCGTCATACGCAGACTCAGCAGCATAGCCAATATATCCCATCTGCCAGTAACGAGACTTGTTTTGATCTCGCCATCTCTTGTCAATGACGACTTCTTTCGAGCGACGCGCTACACTATGCTCATGAGAGCGGACCTCGCCATCAAGGAGCTTGAGTTACTCAAGGAAGAAGCACAACACCTAAATGTCGTACACGAAAGCGAGGGTCTCTCGACCTGGGACGGAAAAGTTCGAGTCGTTCTTAGCGGGTATTTCGGCGACCAGGACTATCTAGTTACACAGCAGACGTCGGTTAGTTATTGCCCCGCATGGGTCGTAGGCGGCGATGACTCCGCCTATATAAATGCGAGACAATCCGGCATTAAAGAGTGCTGTAGTATTATCGATGCGGCAATATATAAGATTCGTCTTGAATTGGATGACGACGATTCAGTGGTTACCCCTACCGATTATGACCCAGAGCTATGGGAACATGTTAAGACGCTTGTTCAGCGCGAAGAATGGGATAAGGTTCCGGCTCAAGTGTCGATATTTGTAGAAAGCAAGGTCCGAGAGTGGGCGGGCACTCCAACCGACAAGAACGGCCAGCGCTTAATTGGTAAGTCACTGATGGCGAAAGTTTTCGGCGATAACGGCCAACTGCGCCTTGGCTCTCAAAGCAATGAGACTGAAGGCTGGCGCAGCCTGGCTATCGGTTTTACGCAGGCAATCTCTAATGCAGTACGGCACGGGGTATCGGAACGTGACGATGCAAGGCAGTACGCGATAGGAGTTCTTGGGTTAGCTAGTCTTCTCTTTACGGAAGTACGGCACGAATATGGCAACACACTCACGGACAAGTAGTACGATAGTACGTTGCAGCCAAAGACAGGTAGGGGTTTCCTGCCCATGCCGTACCCGAAGCCAAGCACCAAGTTGATCTCGAGATAAGCGTAGGGCGTCGACATCTCTTCCAACAGTGGTTGAGCATCGAAGGGCTTCTGAGAGCGGCGTTGTGCTGGACGGAGTGAAGTCTTCGCCGTGGTTGGGAGCGGACGTTACGTCCCGCTTGAAGCCTCGCAACGCAACCGTGACCATCCGCCTGTCGTGCACGGCACCCTCCGACTGAGATACTGACATAATCGTCGCGCTAGCACTGGCCTACGACGATGGGGTCGTCCATGCGAACGTTGGCTGAAGACGCTGAAGTTAGTCCGTTCGTCGACGGTAACCCATCCGCGAGCCAGCACCGCCGCTGGCCTGCACTCCCCGAGCCGACAGGACGGTCATGCTGAATACGGTTGCCAACTGGGCCACGATCGTCAGCGCGGTTCCTGTGGCGATTGCGCTATCGTCTTCCTGCTTCGGACGATCCCCACCGCTATCCGTCAGCCCAGAGGGCTTCGCCTCGCCCTTGAGTCAGCGGTGGGCGACCCAGGCTGCTGCGTCCACGTCACCAATTACGGCCCCGTTGATCACTTCATCAGCCGGGTGGGTGCCATGCCCGCCCGGTTGCGGCCACTGTGGTCTGTCTACACTAGACGCATCAATCCCAAGGGCGATCTCCGAAAGTCGCTCGCCATCTCCACCGTGTGGGCGACAATCGATCGAACTATCGAGCCTGGCCGTCACCTCTCACTGCTCGTACCGCAGCCACTTCCGCTCGATAGAGAACTCCCCGACTATGAACTTGAGAATCGGCGAGGTATCACCAGGAGGTACTACGAGTGGCTCAAGAAGGATCGACCAGGTGGGCCGCTCCCCCTGGTGCCGTAAGTCATCCTCGGCGACGGCAGTGTCGTGTTCAGCAAGAAGACACGGGTCAGCAGCAGACAGCCCTCAGCCATAGAGCCAGTTTGTAAATGCGGCCACCGTATGACGCAACACGTCGCGTATCAGCGCAAACGCCTCGCTGCCATCATGACGGTGTATCGACACTGCGAAGAGTGCTGGTGTCTCTGGTTCAGGCGGTCGGACAAACAATCGGAAGCAAATGAGACCACTTCCAGCGCAACTTCCCTAAACGCTGCCACAATTCTTCGCGATTCTCGTATAATAGAAGAATCGGTGAATAGCGAAACGGTTGAGGATAGCGCAAAGACGGCCGGTCCTCCCATGCAAAACACACCACCCAAGCAAAGCATAATTGACCTAAAGGAATCACGATGACAGAGCACAGCGAACTGGACGACGACGAACGTGAACAGATAAGGGATCGGCTCAAGCAAGAGCGGATGATCGAATCCGCTTTCATCAACGGTGATGGCCCGTGGACAGTCGTGTACGACGACTGGCACCTCGACAATGATAACAACGGCGGTCGCTACATGGCGTTTGCTCAGCCAAGGATGCGCGACAAAATTCTTTCAGACGCTGGCTGGGACTTCACGAGGGGCGACGGAATTCCTGGATTTTCAACTAGCGGAGATGAAATCTCGTATACGAGAAGCAATAAACTGCCAGACTTCGAACCATTGATTATCTTTCACCAATTTCACGGCGTTGTACCAGACGCTTGGATAGTGTCCGAAGAATTCAGACTCCTGATGAACCTGTGGCAGGATCCAAAGTCCGGCAACTACTACGAAGTCAAAAATGACGGATCAAAAAATCTTGCTATCAGATTTCAGGAAGAAAGAATAGAAGTACGGACACCTATACTAAAGCGCTACATGGCTGCGCGGCAACTCGACGCAGCTCTATTCGTCGATTCCGTTACTTTCATACCATGCAACGAAAACTCAACTAAGTTCTCCGATCTCGAGTTTGAGCACTACAGTAACATCGACCTACTTTTTGCCTCGTTGAATGTTGGTCAGATATCAGGAGAAGAGAGACGAGTCTTCTCTCGAGTGTTAGCAAAACGAATTATTCCCGCTCCACCCCAAGACACCTGCGGAATCTGGCCTTGGGACGAGGCTGATCCTGCGGACTACCCAGAGTTCATCATCGGCGAAGACGAACACGGCAAGCTAGTCAAGTATACATGCGATCCAGATCGTCTTGCCAACTACTTCGGAAAAAATCCGGACGCGCCTCATTATCTCACGCCAGTGTTCTTTAATCCTGAGGTGCTCCAGCGATACTATGACGATTCCGAGCTGTACACGGTGAGTGACGGGTACCTATCGTGTTCCCACCTGTGGGGCGTTAAAATAGACAACGAGTTCTTCGACGTCATATCGGTGTTTCTTGGAGACATTGGTCGAGATATCCCATCAGAGCACTGGACTCATTGGCTTGCCTATAATGTTCCTCCGACACAGAAAATGAGTGAAGTAGCTTTTCGTCGGGCATTCCTTAACCAGCCAACCAACAGCAAGAACCCAGAACACTGCTTTAAACTGGCGTACAACCAATTGCAGAGCTCGTGAGACGAGCACTGGGGATGGCGGCTCCATCGCAAAGCAGAAGGGCCAGACGCTGGCGTGCTTCAGCGTCTGCGCATCCCCGTCAATGACACCGATGCAGAACTTCGCACGCAGTCGATAAACCTCGCACTCGTCTTGGTAGATTGTCTCAACGAGAAAAAGTTGGCCTCGTACCTTTCGGACACCAAGGGCGATAAAGGTATCGCCAAGCTCAAGAAATTCCTCGAGGCCCAGTCATACCAACACACCGAACGCGACGTCCGTCTTCTGCAAAGAATCCAGAGGATGCGTTCACGCATTGCGGCACACTCATCAGGCAGCAGTGGACAGGCCTATCTAGAGGAAGAGCTCGGAAATGATACGCCACAGGAGTACATCGCACGCCTCATGACTGAAGCAACGCAAATGCTGGATAACCTCAGGGAGTTTATAGAAGAGCGGCCGTTGCATGACTCGGACTCATAACCATCGAAGAAGTTGTCTTCTTTGGAAAAGGCATTGTTGGTGGCCTTCTCATAGGCATGCAATCATTGTATACTGATTGAAGTAATGCATGTCTATACATCGAAATATTCGCGTTTGTCTGGATCATCCTATGATGAAGTATTAAAGCGGGCTCGAGCCGAGTATCATGTCGTCGCACAATCGAGCAAACGACAACCATATGTGAGGTCGAAATATTTCAATAGCAGCAAGATCTTTCTCGACGTATTTTGGACTCACCTGATGCAGAAGCACCCAAGGGAGCGGCGGAAGCGGCTGCGCTTCTACAAAGCGGCTATCGAACTGCTGCGTAGCTCGCGAGAAGTACCAGAAGTTTCCTTCAGTGCAGACGATAGGACTTTCGTGCTTTATCGCTTCTATGGAATGACGAAAGATGGTGAGCACTTTTGCGTCCAAGTCAAGGAAGACAAGCGGAGTAGCCGAAGAGACTTCATGTCGGTATTTGCACGAAAGCCGCAATAATTCAAATCAAACAAAAATCTCCCGCAGTGTGACCTGAAAACCACTCGCCGGAGATTCTGGTGACACGGTGTTGGCCTGTGTCTACTTACGATTATATGCTTTCCAGTCTAGATGTCAATAGCGACTTTTAAGATTTGATACTTCGTGCACAAACTTAGGAACCCTTACCTGACTCCAGACTTCATTACGCCCTATTCTGCTACACCCACATTGATCAACCTCAGTGTAAATGAGATCTATCCGCTGCTATCTTGACTGCTGTCCTCGAGCATCTCTGTCGGAGAACCAACATGATCACAGCAGCCATCGGCGCAATGGGCGTTATCATTGGTGCAGTGGGAGCCGCCACTATCAATTTCTTTTTGGAAGTCTACCGCCGTAAACTCGATCACCGAGCGGCACGCCGACTCGTTTGTAGCGAGCTGCTTCGCATTATCGCCATTAGTGCACCCGTCCGGCAGTCCGGACAATGGGGAACAGAACGCCGGTCGCTCTCCAGCGACGTTCTAAGAGAGCAGGCTATCATCATGGCACGGCGACTTCCGCCTAAAAAATGGAAGATGCTTGACAATTCTATTCTTGGCATCGATCGTCTGGAGCTGATACGTCAGCAATGCGTCGATGAACAGCGGGAGCCGTCGGCAGATGAAGTAGATGACTTCAAACGTATAGGCGACTACATCATACAAACGATCGATATGCTGGATACAGAAGCATCGGCCAGCGACGAAGTTGGCGAGGAAATACGTGATATTCATCAGAAGGCAGTACAGGAGGTTGGTGACGGGGAGTGAACTATCACCGTTCACGTGGTGCCGTTGCTGACGGCCAGCCTTGAGGAGCAGGATGTCAGGGGCCGCTCAACATGGCTCACCCACTCGATGCAATACCTCTCAGAAGGAGACACACACGATAGGCCTCAACAGCTTCACGGACCTAGCTACCATCGGTTACCAGCCTGATCGACACGGCAGTGATCAACCGCAAGATATCGACGAAGCCACCGCGCGCAGCGTTCTATTCTTAGCTACGACCGTTGTTGGTTGGCTACGAGACGGGACACTGAGAACGATCGACAGCATTGAGA
>ERZ772948.1247-NODE-1247-length-15089-cov-2.921245_pt1 | contig 15089 bp, 12 predicted proteins | sample MGYA00511945_ERZ772948 | MGnify/ENA primary metagenome ERZ772948 (study PRJEB29015, sample SAMEA2737927) | human oral metagenome | biome: human oral; feature: human-associated habitat; material: dental | place: China | collected 2141 ... | reverse complement strand
TTTTACTAAAAAGTATCCTAGCAAAAGTACAAAGCCAGCTAAGGCAAGAGTTTCATAGGTATTAAAATTCATAGAATAACCTCTTTATGATGATTATTTATACAAAATCATTACTAATGATTTGATATAAAATAAATTTATGCGAAGGATAAAAATTTCTATCAATCACAAAAGGAATTTAAATTTAACAGAAAAAAAACATTGCTTCTACAAAAAACTCAAAAAGATTTTCTCAAGTTCTAACTATTTAGCCAAAATGTGACCGGCCCCTCATTTACTAGACTCACTTGCATATCCGCTGCAAATCGGCCGCATTCCACTTTCACTTTTTCACCGCACTTTTGTGTAAAATATTCATAAAGTTCGTTTGCTAACGATGGTGTTGCGCCTTTGGAAAAACTCGGGCGAAGCCCTTTTTGGGTATCCGCCACCAAGGTAAATTGCGACACCACCAAGACTTCGCCAGCCACTTGTTGCACGTTCAAATTCATCTTGTCATCTGCATCGCTGAAAACACGATAATTCAGGACTTTCTCTGCCAACTTATCTGCCTTTTGTCGGTCATCATCCTTTTCCACGCCTAACAGCACCAGCAGACCTTTGCCAATTTGCCCAACGATTTCACCGTCAACGTCCACTTTTGCACTGGAGACACGCTGAATTAATGCGATCATTTTGTTTCCTCACTTTGTTCCAAATTCATCATTTTTTTCGACCGCACTTCCGCCAACACGGCGGCTAATTGCGCGCCGAGCAACACGACCGTCCAGCTTAACTGAATCCACAGCAACATAATTGGCAGGGTGGCCATCGCACCATAAATTAACTGATAAGAGGGAAACGTCACGATATACCAAGTAAAGGCTTGCTTACCCAACGTAAAAAACACAGCGGCAATCAGCGCACCTGCGGCAGAATGTTTAATACTAACTTTTTGATTCGGTACCACCATGTAAATCAGGGTAAAAATAAACCACGTGGATAAAAACGGCACAAAACTTAACAGTTTCAGTCCAAAAGAAAAACTGGCTGCGCTCTCAAACATGATTTTAACATAAGTGCTGGCAGCGATACTGACACCCACTAACAGCGGGCCAAGCGTCAGAATCAACCAATAAATCGCAAAAGACGTAAAAATTGGTCGCGTTTCGGTGTCATGCCAAATGCTGTTTAGCGTGCGATCGATAGAATTAATCAACATCAATGCCACGACAATCAAGCTGATAATCCCCACCGCACTCATTTTTTTGGAATTATTCACAAATTCATCAATGTACTGTCCCACCATGTCGCTTGCCGACGGGGCAAAATTGGTGAAAATAAACGCTTTCAATGCTCCCGTTACTTCATTAAACACCGGAAATGCCGAGAAAATAGAAAACACCACCATAATTAACGGCACAATGGCAAGCATGGTGCTGTAAGTTAAATAACCGGCGGCTTGGGTTAATTTATTCTGATTAAAACGCTGCCAAAAGATCGTACCAAACGTTTTCCAGTCAATCATAAAAAGCCTCCGCAACAATGCTTAAATTTTTTGCCGGAACCGCACACGCAAGGTTGTTTCATCGTCGGTAGCGGCACCGTTGGATCGACAAAATACCAACGATCATCAATTTTCACAAAAATCGACCGTTCATGATGCGTCTGCTCCCCTTCCTCCCCTTGAAAAACGGCGTTAAATTCCACCACACTTTGGAACTTGCTCAACGTCTCTGTCTTTAAAATCTGCAAACCAAGCCATTGGGTATTTTCTGCCCAAGCTTGAATGGCTTGTACGTTGAGTAACGCCTGTTGACTCGGTACGGTAGTGTCCACAATATAAGGCACATTTTTCAGTACATAAGCGGCATAACGGGAACGCATGAGTTGCTCGGCGGTTTCCGGAAATTGCGCATGTGTATGAAAACGCCCACAACAATCCTCGTAAGATTTATTCGATTGACAAGGGCAAGCTGAATCTAAAAGTGCGGTCATATTTAGCTCTGTTTTTCTTGTAATTTCATCAGTTTTGAATTTAACGAACGCTTAAATGCCGGGGCTAATTCTTCAATAGCGAGGGCTTGTTCCAATTCCGCCATGCTCGGTTTATCGGATAATAAACGATTTAAATAACGAATGGTAAATTGCGGATACGGACGCTGTTGCAAAATTATCTCATCGCCCTTGTGAATCTCACCGGTTTCAATTACGCGGACATACCAGCCCGTCCAACCTGATTGATGCACAATTTTCTGCGTATTTTCATTTTCGGTATTTTTCGACAACCGTTCGCAAGGTTTACGCGGTTGAGATACTTCCAATAGCACCGAACCGATTTTAAATCGATCGCCCACGCATACAGAATCTTCATTAAATCCCGATACCACAAAATTTTCGCCATAAATTGCCGTATTATCGTAAGTAAAATTTTCGCCTAACAAGGCATTTAATGCCGGAAAAGACACGTCAGACATAAAAAATAAGGCTTTATCCGGCCCGCCATGATGCGCTTTTAACCCAACATCATTGCCTTCCGCCCCCAACGCATGAATTTTCACCGACGCGACCGGCTGCTTACGAATCGCACTTTCATATTGCGATCCATCGGCAAAGGTCAATTGTGCAACTTCCCCAATTTTTATGATTAAAACTTCTGCTTTTGACATACCTCACTCCAAATCGCACTAATAAATTAATAAACTAATAAAATGTGGCAGATTATAACGTAAAAATACTGAAATTTTTGACCGCACTGTGTTTTTTAAATATCATGCCTCGCTTAATACGCAATCAATTAGGAATGAAAATATGCAATATTTACTTGCCCAAACCAGCCAAAACCAACAACTTGGTATTACCGCGAAAATGGCCAACCGCCACGGTTTAATTGCCGGTGCCACCGGTACAGGAAAAACCGTCACATTACGCAAAATGGCGGAAGCCTTTAGTGACGATGGCGTGCCGGTGTTTTTAGTGGATGTGAAAGGCGACCTTTCTGGTTTAGTACAGCCGGGTGCGATGCAAGGCAAAATTGCTGAGCGTATTGAACAATTCAATTTAGGCGGTGAAAGCTATTTAAGCGGCTACCCAGTCTCCTTCTGGGATGTGTTCGGCGAAACCGGCATTCCGCTCCGTACCACCATTTCCGAAATGGGGCCGTTGTTGCTCTCCCGTTTATTAAACCTCAACGCGACGCAAGAAGGCTTGCTCAATCTTGTGTTCCGCGTTGCGGATGACAAAGGCTTATTGCTTATCGACCTAAAAGACTTGCGTGCCATGCTGAAATATGTGGCAGAAAATGCCAGAACCTTCCAAGTGGAATATGGCAACGTGTCCGCCGCCAGCGTAGGCGCCATTCAACGTGCCTTATTAACCTTAGAAAACGAAGGCGCGGCAAATTTATTCGGCGAACCGGCGCTTAACTTAGATGACTGGCTACAAACCCGTGACGGACGCGGCGTCATCAATGTGCTTAATTCGGAAAAATTAATTAACTCCCCACGCATGTACAGCGCGTTCTTGCTTTGGTTAATGGCGGAATTGTTTGAACAATTGCCGGAAGTGGGCGACCCTGATAAACCAAAGTTTGTGATGTTCTTTGATGAAGCACATTTACTGTTTGACGGCGCACCAAGTGTATTAGTGGATAAAGTGGAACAGGTTGTGCGTTTGATTCGTTCCAAAGGCGTGGGCATTTATTTCGTGACCCAAAACCCATTGGATTTACCGGATACCGTGCTCGGTCAATTAGGCAACCGCGTACAACACGCCTTGCGCGCCTTTACACCGCGCGATCAAAAGGCCGTGAAATCAGCCGCGGAAACCTTCCGTTCTAACCCGAACATTAATGTGGTTGAAACCATTTCAACACTCGGCGTAGGCCAGGCATTAGTCTCGTTCTTAGATGAAAAAGGCATGCCAACACCGGTGGAGATTGCTTACATTTTCCCACCGAAAAGCCAACTCGCGCCAATTACTGCCGAACAGCGCACCGCTTGGGTGAAAGACGACGATTTATACGCTTTCTATAAAGATTATGTGGATAACGAATCAGCATTTGAAGTCTTAAACGCACAGGCGGATTTGGCTACTGTGGCACAAAAACAAGCGGAACAAGCCAAGCAGGAAGAAGAAAACGGCATTATGGGTAGCCTTAGCCGTATGATTTTCGGTACGAAAAAACGCGGTGAGCAATTAACCGTGACGGAAGAATTAGTCAGCGGTGTCGCCAAAGCCGTAGGACGCAACATCCGCAGCCAAATCACCAAACAAATTATGCGAGGAATTTTAGGCGCATTTAAGAAATAAAATTCCTCCGAAAAAAGCACCGCACTTTTTAATATTCACTGACAATATTCACTTAAAAAGTGCGGTCATTTTTTTTAATGTTTTTCACCCTTCATTACCCAGTCTTTAATTAAGAATAATTCTCACCTATAATCACAACTATTAAAGAGAAACAACTTTCCCTCGACGGCAGTTTACGTCGTACTGCGCGCCATAGCTTTATTTCACTGCAAACAAGCAGGATAAACATAAGGAGTAACTATGTTTCAAATTCAAGATGCGGTCAGTGAAACCCTGCTTATTCCGCTATATATGCGCTATCAAGAATCATTAAAACCCAATCCGATTATTCATGATGAATCGGCTCTGCGTCTAGTACCGCAAATCGATTATGATTTCAGTAAATTTGATACTGCTGTGCACAGTTCCGTCGGTTCAGCAATTCGCGCTACATATCTGGATAACGTGACTAAAGACTTTATTCAACACCATCAACAACCGATTATTGTTATAATCGGCTGCGGGTTAGATGCACGATGCGAACGTGTTGGTGATATCGGCAAAAACATTCCTTTCTATGAACTGGATTTGCCTGATGTCATTGCATTACGCAAGCAAATGATGCCTCCGGCGGAAAACGAAATTTTATTGCCCGCTTCAGCTTTTGAAACGGATTGGATGGACGGATTAAAAACACGATACCCGTATGCTTCGTTTTTATTTGTTATTGAAGGCGTATTGATGTATTTCAATGAAGCACTAGTAAAAAAACTATTTAAAGATTTAGCCGCCCGTTTTAGCGGTGGTGAAATCGCTTTTGATATCGGTAGCACTTGGATGAGCCGCAATTCGAAAAAACATCATGACGTAATAAAACATATGCGGGCACAGTTTGATTATGGTTGCGATAATGATCATGAAATGGAGCCTTGGGCAAATAATTTGCAACTGATTTCAGCAAAATATATGTTCGACTTTCCGGCTTGGAAACGCATTGGTTTATTGAAAGCCGCCATCATGTGGATATTCCCCAAAGCCCGCAAATCTTATCGATTCTTACGGTATCGGATTATTTAAAATTTGAGGAAAAAAAGACCGCACTTTGATTTTATCATTCAAAGTGCGGTCAGAATTTCAGGCGTTTTGAGAGATTATTCCACGGTAACCGCTTTCGCCAAGTTACGAGGCTGATCCACATCGGTGCCTTTAATCAGGGCAATGTGATAAGCCAACAGCTGCATCGGCACGGTGTAATAAATCGGTGCGGTAATATCATTTACCGTTGGCATAGTGATGATTTTCATGCCTTCCGCCTCACTAAAACCAGCCTCTTTATCGGCAAACACATACAATTGACCGCCACGGGCGCGCACTTCTTCTATGTTGGATTTGATTTTTTCCAGCAATTCATTGTTTGGTGCGACCACAATCACCGGCATATCGGCATCAATTAAGGCTAACGGACCGTGTTTTAGCTCACCGGCGGCATAGGCTTCTGCATGAATGTAGGAAATTTCTTTTAACTTTAACGAGGCCTCCATCGCAATGGGGTAGAACTCGCCGCGACCTAAAAATAACGCATGGTTCTTTTCGGCAAAATCTTCCGCCAAGGTTTCAATGTATTTATCGAACGCTAAAGCCTTTTCAATCTCTGCCGGCAGCGCTTGCAATGCTTTCACAATTTCCTGTTCTTTCTCAGTGGAAAGGGTCTGTTTGGCTTTACCAACCGCCACGACTAACATTAACAATGCGGCTAATTGCGTTGTAAAGGCTTTGGTGGAGGCTACCCCGATTTCCACGCCGGCGCGGGTCATGAATGCCAGATCCGATTCGCGCACGAGGGACGAGCCGGCTACGTTACAAATCGTCATCGCCGCCATATAGCCTTTTTCTTTCGCTAAACGTAAGGCGGCTAGGGTATCCGCCGTTTCACCGGATTGGGAAATCGTAATCAATAAACTGTTTGGGCGTACTACAAATTTGCGGTAACGAAATTCAGAGGCAATTTCCACATCACAACTCACGCCGGCCACGCTTTCAAACCAATAACGAGACACCATACCGGAATTGTAAGATGTACCACAAGCCACGATTTGAATGTGTTCCACTTTTTCGAGAATGTCTTTCGCGCCGTTACCGATCGCTTCCACCACCACGTTATTGTGGGTTACACGACCTTCCATCGTGTTGATAAGTGCGGTTGGTTGTTCGTAAATTTCTTTTTGCATGAAGTGGCGGTGTTTGCCTTTTTCCGCCGCATCGTTTTCTAAATTGGAATCATGCGCCTCACGCTCGACTTTATGACCATCGCGATCGTAAATATCCACGGAACGGCGAGTAATTTCTGCAATGTCGCCCTCTTCTAAGAAAATAAAGCGGCGGGTAACGCTTAACAAAGCAAGTTGATCCGAAGCAAGGAAGTTTTCGCCGATGCCCAAACCGATCACCAATGGGCTGCCGGAGCGCGCTGCCACAAGATGTTCCGGATGCATACGATCTATCACGACCATACCATAGGCGCCGGTTAATTGTTTTACGACGTTCTGCACGGCTTCCAATAAACTGCCTGTGCTGCGCATTTCCCATTCCACCAAATGCGCAATGACTTCCGTATCTGTTTGGGAGGTAAACACATAACCACGCGCTTTCAACAACGCACGCAATTCTTCATAGTTTTCGATAATGCCGTTATGCACCACCGCAAAATTACCGGAAACGTGCGGATGGGCGTTATCTTCGGAAGGTGCGCCGTGGGTAGCCCAACGGGTGTGCGCAATGCCGGTGCCACCGATAAGCGGTGATTTTTCCACTGCCTCATTCAACGCTTTCACTTTGCCTAAGCAACGTACACGTTGTAATTCATGTTGTAAATTGACTACCGCCAATCCTGCGGAGTCATAACCACGGTATTCAAGGCGATGTAATCCATTAATTAAAATTTCTGCCACATCACGTTGTGCAACGGCACCAACAATTCCACACATAACTTTTTGCTCTCCTGAAATAAGCTAAAAAAACATTATTTAAAATAACCGCACTTTTAAGCACAAATGACGTCTACGCCATGGGCTTCAATGCGTTTTTTACTGTCTTCTGACAACAAATTATCGGTAATCAATACATCAATTTGTTGCCATACCAATTCAACGTTAGGCATCTTTCGCCCAATCTTTTGAGATTCCACCATCACAATCACTTCGCGCGCCACATCCGCCATCACTTGGCTTAAGCCAACCAATTCGTTGAATGTGGTCGTTCCACGATCAAAATCAATTCCATCGGCACCAATAAACAGCTGGTCGAAGTTATAGGAACGCAATACTTGCTCCGCCACTTTGCCTTGAAAAGACTCAGAAGCCTTATCCCATGTACCACCGGTCATTAACAACGTTGGCTCATTTTCGAGGGAACGCAGCTCGTTCGCTACATACATAGAATTGGTCATCACCACCAACCCTTGCTTGTTGTTCAACTGTTTAATCAATGCCGCCGTGGTAGTGCCGCTATCAATAATAATACGGTTGTGATCTAAAATACGTTCGGCTGCCCGTTTAGCAATCGCCAACTTTCGTTCCGAAAGAAAATCTTCCTGTTCGTCCTCAATGAGTTCTTGCGGCATCAAGATCGCGCCGCCGTAACGACGCACTAAGAAACCGTTATTTTCTAACACCGTTAAGTCTTTACGAATCGTGACTTCCGAAGTATCAAACAACTGAACAAGCTGATCAACGCTCACCTCTCCACGCTCCAGCAATAATTGCATGATGCCGTGACGACGTTGTTGGGTATTGCGAGGCTGAATGTGTCGTTTAGTCATTTCCAAACCCAAATAGTTCCAGTTAAATTTCGGTTCGAAAGTTTATAGCGATTTAGGAAGGATGTAAATAAAAAGATAGGCAACAAAAAACCCTGTTTACTAGAAACAGGGTTTGAAGATTAAATATCAGAACTAATTATTTAACAGCATCTTTTAATGCTTTACCAGAAACGAATGCTGGCACTTTAGAAGCCGCAATTTTAATTTCTGCACCGGTTTGTGGGTTACGACCAGTACGAGCTTTACGCGCGTTTACTTTAAATGTACCGAAACCGATTAATTGTACAGCTTCACCTTTTTTCAAACTACCGGTAATTGCGTCTAAAGTTGCTTCTAAAGCTGCTTTAGCTTGTTTTTTATTTAATTCAGCGGCGCTTGCAATAGCATCAATTAAGTCTGTTTTGTTCATGGATTAGTACCTTCTTTTTAAGAAATTTAACAGTGGCTGAATAAGTATTTTAAGATACCTTATTCAATAAACCAGAATCACTGCAGTGAGTGCAGGCAAAGCTTAATCTAAGTTGCCTTGAAAACAAAGCAGGATTTTTAAAATTTGTGGAAAAAATCACACTATTGATTAATTTTTATACAAATATTTGAGATCCCCACCTCACGTAACTCATTTTTCAAGTCAGAAATCAATTCAATGCTGTATTTTTCTGCCTCTTTTAATGTACGATAAATTTGCCATTGCACGTCTAATTCCTGCTGAATTTCTTCCGTTTCCTTTAATTCTACTTCGGATAATTCACGCCCATTTTGCTCGACTAATAAATCAGCCACCGTTCCCAATGACAGTTGACTCACTTTCACCGCTTGCTCCAATGACGCGCCGGCAATGATGGTATGCAACACTTCCGCCAGCCCTTCACAAGCATCTAATGCCGGCACAACACCGTAAAAATCATAGTCATTCACATCCGGAATAATGTTTTCCAGTTTTTCTAACTGATTTTCAAAATTAATGTTGGCCTCTTTAACCGTTAAATATTCCCACACCAAATTCAAAATATTGTGATACACCTTGGCGTTTTGTGGTTGTTCTGTGATTTGGCAGAATAAATGGTAGTTGGGATACATTCGCTCACACAAGCACGCCATAAAAGTTAAATGCTGCCAAGTGGCGAGATTTTCTAAACGTTTATGAATCGGATTTCGCATATTATTTTTACCGCACTTTAGAGATGATAAGGCTTGGATAGCTGGTGCACCGCATCCACCAACACTTTCGGGCTTTCTTCCGGCACGTCCTGATGAATGCCATGCCCAAGGTTAAATACATGGCCGCTCCCTTCACCAAACGCCGCCAAAATCGACCGCACTTCCTCTTCAATTCGGTTAGCGGGCGCATATAACACACTCGGATCCATGTTGCCTTGTAATGCCACTTTATGCCCAACGCGACGACGTGCCTCCGCAATATCCACCGTCCAATCTAATCCCACGGCATCACAGCCTGTGTCAGCCATGGCTTCTAACCATAATCCACCGCCTTTGGTAAATAAGGTAACCGGCACACGGCGTCCTTCATGTTCACGAATCAAACCATCCACGATTTTGTGCATATAACGCAAAGAAAACGCCGGATACTCACGATGCGCCAACACGCCGCCCCACGTATCAAACACCATAACCGCCTGCGCACCGGCTTTAATTTGCGCATTTAAATAAAGAATCACGCTGTCAGCCAGTTTATCTAACAAGGCGTGCAATAAGTGCGGTTCGCTATACAGCATTTTTTTAATTTTCGTAAAGGCTTTAGAAGAACCGCCTTCCACCATATAAGTGGCCAATGTCCACGGGCTCCCGGAAAAGCCGATAAGTGGCACTTCACCATTGAGTTCACGGCGAATCGTGCGCACCGCATTCATCACATATTGCAGTTCTTGCTCCGGATCCGGAATAGGTAAATTTTCTACCGCACTTTTGCTGTCGATAACCCGTTCAAATTTCGGCCCTTCACCGGCGCCAAAACTTAAGCCAAGCCCCATGGCATCGGGAATCGTTAAAATATCGGAAAATAAAATTGCCGCATCTAATGCATAACGGCGCAACGGTTGTAATGTCACCTCACAGGCCAAATCCGCATTACGACACAAGGACATAAAATCACCGGCTTGCGCACGAGTGGCTTTGTATTCCGGCAAGTACCGCCCCGCTTGGCGCATCATCCAAATCGGCGTCATATCCACAGGTTGACGTAAAAGGGCTCTTAAATAGCGGTCATTTTTTAATGTGGTCATAAAATCTCTCGTTATTATGATGTTGTTGACACAATGCCAGTGTCGCTTCAATAAGTTTACGCGCAATCGTGCCATGGGGCGGCAGCTCAGGTAACGGCTGGTCATAATCAAACCATTGCGCGTCATGAATTTCTTCCGGCTGAATTTGAATCTCACCGCCGGCGTAATCGGCTAAAAACCCGACCATTTGTGAATTGGGAAATGCCCAAGGCTGGCTACCAAAGTAGCGTAAATTTTGCACATGAATATGGGTTTCTTCGTAAACTTCTCGCCGCACGGCTTCCTCAAAGGTTTCCCCCACTTCCACAAAGCCTGCCAGCGTTGTGTACATACCGCCTTTATGGCGACTATGATTTGCTAACAAAATTTGTGAACCACGCCGAACGGCAACAATAATTGATGGGCAAATGACAGGATAAGTCCGAAAGCCGCAAGCTTGGCATTGTACTGCCCATTCATCCGACATTTGTTCCGTTTTTCCACCGCACTTGCCGCAAAATTGATGCGTTTGGTAAAAATGATTGAGCTCCACGCCACGGCTGAGCAAATTAAATTGTTCCAACGGCAATGATAGCTGATCACGCAAGGAAAAATACGCACGCCCATCATCTGTTTGGGATTCCACCAAATACAGTGGTTGTCCTGCCCACTCGCCAATACGCATGGCGTGAAGTCCGGTTAATCCTAACTCATCGGCACGACCAAAAGGAAGTTTGCCATCCACCCAATGAATCGATGACGCTTGCGTAAAAAGCCAAAAGCCCCGTTTGTCAGGCTCAATTCGTTTCATTTTTAACACCTGTTGCAATACGCAGAAAATACGTCCATTTTCTACCGCACTTTGTGGTTCCGAGAAGAAAAAAGTGCGGTCATTATAAAAGGTATTTGTTCATTTAGCGAATGATCCCCATAAAAAAACCCGAGACTTCGCTCGGGTTTCTTCTTGCAGAAATATTATTCTGCGTGATCGTCTTCTTCTACCATATTTAACATTTCAGCTAAACTGGCCTCGGCATCTTCAGAGGTCATGACGAATTCAGAAGCAATCTCTTCTTCATCCATCGCCGATAGTCTTACCGGCACCTCTTCATCTGCGATAACTGACGCGTTTTTATGACGATTTTGATGATACGCAAAACCGGTACCTGCCGGAATCAAACGACCTACGATGACGTTTTCTTTCAAGCCGCGTAATTCATCGCGTTTACCTGCTACTGCTGCTTCCGTTAACACACGTGTGGTTTCTTGGAAGGATGCCGCAGAGATGAAGGACTCGGTTGCCAAGGACGCTTTGGTAATACCCAATAATTCGCGTTCAAATTCCACCGGTGGTTTGCCTTCCGCTTCACGTTTACGGTTAACGATTTTCACGCGAGCTACTTCCACTTGTTCCCCTTCAAGGAATTCGGAGTCGTAAGCTTTGGTAACAATCGCTTTACGCAACATTTGGCGTACGATAACTTCGATGTGTTTATCGTTAATTTTTACCCCTTGTAAGCGGTAAACTTCTTGGACTTCATTCACGATATATTCGGTTACCGCGTGTACACCGCGTAAACGTAAGATGTCATGTGGCGTTTCTGCACCGTCGGAGATTAAATCACCGCGTTCTACCATTTCACCTTCGAATACGTTCAATTGACGCCATTTTGGAATCATTTCTTCGTACACTTCGCCTTCTGCCGGCGTAATCAACAAGCGGCGTTTACCTTTGGTTTCTTTACCGAAGGACACGATACCGGAGATTTCCGCCAAAATGGCAGGCTCTTTCGGCTTACGCGCTTCAAACAAGTCTGCCACGCGTGGAAGACCACCGGTAATATCTTTCGTTCCTACAGATTCTTGCGGAATACGTGCTAACGGATCACCGATATGCACTTCTGCGCCGTCATCTAAGGTCACGATAGCTTTACTTGGTAAGAAGTATTGCGCCACTACGTCAGTACCCGGAACAACAACATCGTTGCCTTTGTCATCTACCAGTTTGATTGCCGGACGTAAGTCTTTACCAGCGGTTGCACGTTCACCCACATCTTGCACTACGATAGAAGAAAGACCGGTTAATTCATCGGTTTGACGGGTTACTGTTAAACCGTCCACGATATCCACGAATTTTACAAAACCACTCACTTCAGAGATAACCGGCATAGTATGCGGATCCCAGTTAGCGATAGTTTCGCCGGCATTCACCTCTTGCTGATCACCTTTGTTCAAGATAGCACCATAAGGCACTTTATAGTGTTCTTTCGTACGACCGAAGGTATCCACAACGGTTAATTCGGTATTACGAGATGTTAACACCAATTTGCCTTCGTTATTCGTAACGAATTTCGCATTAGCTAAACGTAATGTCCCGTTGTTTTTTACTTGTACGCTAGACTCTTTGGCTGCTGCAGATGCCGCACCACCAATGTGGAACGTACGCATGGTTAACTGTGTTCCCGGCTCACCGATAGATTGAGCCGCAATAACCCCCACAGCTTCACCTTGGTTAATCAAGTGACCGCGTGCTAAGTCACGACCGTAACATTTCGCACACACACCGAAGTCGGTATTACAGGTTACAACAGAACGGACTTTCACGCTGTCTACAGAGTTTTCATCTAATACATCACACAATTTTTCATCTAATAAGGTATTGCGTGGAATTAATACTTCTTCTGTACCTGGTTTTAAGATGTCTTCTGCCGCAACACGACCTAAAACTTGTTCGCGTAGAGGCACTTTTTCATCGCCACCCTCAATTAACGGGGTCATCACGATACCTTCGTGTGTACCACAGTCATCTTCTACGATAACGAGGTCTTGTGCGACGTCAACCAAACGACGAGTTAAGTAACCGGAGTTCGCTGTTTTCAACGCCGTATCCGCCAAACCTTTACGCGCACCGTGAGTAGAAATAAAGTATTGTAAAACGTTCAAACCTTCACGGAAGTTCGCGGTAATTGGCGTTTCGATAATGGAACCATCCGGACGTGCCATCAAACCACGCATACCGGCTAACTGACGAATCTGTGCTGCAGAACCACGCGCACCGGAATCTGCCATCATAAAGATGCTGTTGAAAGAAGCTTGTTTTTCCGGTTTACCTTCACGGTTAATGACTTCTTCCGTAGAAAGATTTTCCATCATAGCTTTCGCCACACGTTCGTTGGCAGCAGCCCAAATATCGATCACTTTGTTATAGCGCTCACCGGCAGTCACAAGACCGGATTGGAATTGTTCCTGAATTTCAGCCACTTCTTCTTCCGCGGCAGAAATAATTTCGTATTTCTTCGCCGGAATCACCATATCGTCAATACCAACAGAAGAACCGGAACGTGCCGCATAAGCAAAACCGGTGTACATGATTTGGTCAGCAAACATCACACTGGCTTTCAAGCCTAAACGACGATAGCTTTCGTTAATTAACTTAGAAATCGCCTTTTTGCCAAGGGTTTGGTTAAACAAGCTAAACGGCATTCCTTTCGGCGCGATCATCCATAAAATGGCACGACCGATAGTCGTATCTGTTAATGTGGTTTTTGATTCAAACTCACCCGCTTCATTTTTCACATATTCGGTAATACGGACTTTCACACGAGAATGCAATTCTGCTTGACCGGTACGATAGGCTTTTTCTGCTTCACGTGGGTCTTGCAATAACATGCCTTCACCTTTACCGTTCACTTTTTCACGAGTCATGTAGTAAAGACCCAACACCACGTCTTGTGATGGAACGATAATCGGATCACCGTTTGCCGGAGAAAGAATGTTGTTCGTAGACATCATTAACGCACGAGCTTCTAATTGCGCTTCCAACGTTAACGGTACGTGTACCGCCATTTGGTCACCGTCGAAGTCCGCGTTGAACGCCGCACAAACAAGTGGATGTAACTGAATCGCTTTACCTTCGATTAAGATCGGTTCAAAGGCTTGAATACCCAAACGGTGCAATGTTGGCGCACGGTTTAACAGAATTGGGTGTTCGCGGATAACTTCAGCCAAGATATCCCAAACAATCGCGTCTTCACGCTCCACCATTTTCTTCGCGGCTTTAATCGTGGTTGCATAACCACGGCTTTCTAATTTTGCATAGATAAACGGACGGAATAATTCCAATGCCATTTTCTTCGGCAAACCGCATTGGTGTAAGTGCAAGTATGGACCTACGGTGATTACGGAACGACCGGAGTAGTCAACACGTTTACCCAACAAGTTTTGACGGAAACGTCCTTGTTTACCTTTGATCATATCCGCCAATGATTTTAACGGACGACGGTTAGAACCTGTAATTGCACGACCACGGCGACCGTTATCTAACAACGCATCAACAGATTCTTGTAACATCCGTTTTTCGTTACGCACGATAATATCCGGTGCGATTAAATCCAATAAACGTTTTAAACGGTTGTTACGGTTGATGACGCGACGGTATAAATCGTTCAAGTCAGAAGTCGCAAAACGACCGCCATCTAACGGCACTAACGGACGTAAATCCGGTGGAAGCACCGGTAATACGGTCATCACCATCCATTCCGGTTTATTGCCGGATTGTAAGAAAGCTTCTAATAATTTTAAGCGTTTAGTGATTTTCTTACGTTTGGTTTCGGAATTAGTTTCTTGTAATTCTTCGCGTAAATTTTCGCATTCCGCTTCCAAATCGATACCGCGCAATAAGGCTTGAATGGCTTCCGCTCCCATTTTGGCTTCGAATTCATCTTGCCAACGGTCTTCGGCATCAAGATATTGTTCTTCGGTTAACAACTGACCGCGCTCAA
>ERZ772948.1241-NODE-1241-length-15136-cov-4.105895_pt1 | contig 15136 bp, 16 predicted proteins | sample MGYA00511945_ERZ772948 | MGnify/ENA primary metagenome ERZ772948 (study PRJEB29015, sample SAMEA2737927) | human oral metagenome | biome: human oral; feature: human-associated habitat; material: dental | place: China | collected 2141 ... | reverse complement strand
GAGCAGACGAATCTCCTCGCTTTGAATGCCGCCATCGAGGCGGCGCGCGCCGGCGAGAACGGACGCGGCTTTGCCGTCGTCGCCGAGGAAGTCCGAAAGCTCGCCGAGGAATCCCAGCAGGCAGCACAGCAGATCGGCGACCTCATCAGTTCCATCCAGACCGAGACAGAGCAAGCAGTCAGCGCCATGAAGGACGGCCGCGAACAGGCTGAGAAGGGGCTGGAGAATGTCTCTTCGACAGGCCAGGGCTTCTCGCGTATCCTAGAGCTCATCCGCATCTGCAGCGACGACAGCGCACAGATCACCGACACAATGCAGATCCTCGACGGACGCATCCACACGATCGTGAACCTCAGCGAGAACGTGAACAACTCCGCGAAACGCGCGAGCGACGCCTCGCAGAATGTATCTGCCGCCACCGAAGAGCAGGCCGCGGGCATGGAAGAAATCGCCGCAAGCTCGCGTGGCCTTGCAGACTCCGCGAAGAATCTGAAGGAAGAATCCGTCAAATTCAAGGTGTGAGGCATCCCGTAGTCTGAAGAATATATCTAAGGAAAACGGCATCACCATACGTTACGGTGATGCCGTTTTCTCATTTGCAAATCCTACTCCTGAATCGTATCCAGATATGCGGCGATTTCCTCGACGACCTTGTCCATTCCAATACCCGTAATGAAGGCCAAGCCTTGGAATCGCCTGATGCCCCGCAATACAGAGTCGGAAATCGTCGTCGTCGGCACTACGGCATGCGGTTGGAACGTATCCAATTTCGCCGGTACATCCAAAGCGTTACATTCCACCACATCCACATCATAGCCCTTGTCATTGAGCATCTGGCGCATTTTTTCTGCTGCTACTGTAGATGTCGCAATGCCTGAACCACAGATCGTCAAAATTCTGTACTTCATGTTTTTCCCCTTTCTTTTCCCCCTAAATCAAGCGTTGATTTTTTTCGACATCCGCTCGGTCAATTCCTCTTTCGTCTTTGCCTGCAAAACGCTATCGACAAAGGCAACATCTTGCAAAGTCTCAATCAAGCGTGAAAGGAGCGCCAGCTGAAACTCACTGTTTTTCATCGCCAGCATAACGATCATTTCCACATCCACGGATTGCGCCGCATCGCCCATGTTTTGGAATTTTATCGGTTTTTCCAAAACAGCGACGGCAATGATCGGTTTGATGACATGGTCAACATCTGTATGCGGCAAGGCGATCCCCGTACGTTCAAATGGCAGTCCCGTCGGATATGTCTTTTCCCTGTCTAAGACGGCATCGACGAAGCTGTCTTTTACATAACCAGCCGCACAAAGCGCATCTCCCATTTCACGGATGGCGGCTTCCGTCGAGGCGGCCGTCAATCCCAATCGATTCACCTGCGGATCAAATGCAAACAGCATACCTACCCCTCATTTCCTTTGATCGCTCAGATTCATCTCGGTACAAAGCGCCACCAATCGCTTGATCTCTGGATGGCTCGGAATATCCTCATAAAGAATCCGATAAAGCCCCGCCAGCAGCGGCAGCTCCTCCAGCTTGATCTTTTCTTCTTTTGCAAGTGCTTGCACCAATTCCCAACCAAAACGGATTGCAGGATAGCCTTCTACCGTGATATCCTTTTCTCGCATCTCCTTCACAGCGTCCGTAGCAGATTTTCCACCACCCAAGACTTCACCCAACGTGCGATTACGCCCTGCTTCACCAGTAAGCTCCAAATCACCTATGCCCGGCAAACCTAGAACCGGTCCCCATGTTCCCCCCAAGGCTTGGGAAAGGAGACCCATTTCTTGAACAGCATAGGTGAACAATGCGCCCTTTGTATTCTTATGCAGAAATCCGCCTTTTTGCTTTGGAAATCCTTCTGCCATGCCAAGCCCCACACAATAGGCATTCTTCATCGCTGCACAGGTCTCTGTACCAATGACGTCCGTTGTCACATCAATGTTGTAAACATCCGTTTGAGCCACCTTTTGCAATTTCTTCGCCGCTTCTATATTTCTGCTGGCATACGTCACCGATGTCGGAACCTTCCAAAGAACTTCAACTGCCTTGCAGGGACCAGCAACAAAGACAAAGTCGATTTTTCCGTGCAATTCCGCCGGCAGTCTCTCTTCCAAAATGTTCGGTAATAATGCGACCGCACCTGACTGATCATAATCAAAACCTTTGGATACGCTACCGACGATCATGCCCGGACGCAAGCAGGACGCCACTTGCTCGAATACACTTCCCAAAGCGTCTGACGTCACAGCCATCACGATCATTTCCGCATCCTTGACCGCATCAGCAAACTCTCTGTGGTAAAACGGCTGTACCGCTTTCGGCAAAGGATACTTATGTTTGGGATGATCCCTTCCCGCTTTAAGCTCATCAATAATGTGATCGTCCAGATGCGTCCCCCAAAGGCGAACATCGTTTCCATTATCTGCCAACGGCTGGCAAAAAGCACTTCCCATAGCCCCCGCACCAATCACTGCAATCCTTGCCATCTTCGTCACCCCTTCTTTTCAAACTCCATTTGCCGCCCGGTTCCGCTGCGATTCTTATAAAACAGCCATGCCGCACCGCCAATGACGACGAGCGTGTTCCATACATCCTGGTTTTCGCAATACCAATCGATGAGGCTTCCAAGATAAGGCCCCGCCATGATATGCATCATTTGATCAAAGAACATTTGCAGCACCTCAATAAACGAACTCGACGATCTTATAAATGATGTACGAGATGAAATGCGAACCGCCATCTAGAGAGGAAACCTCCAGCGTCCCCTCCGGGAACGGGAAGCCGACCTCGTGTGCCATCGTCGTGCTGACCGCCGCAATATCCGTGCCGATCCACAGAATGAATACCATAAGAATCGTGCTGATGATCAGTCCACGGAACACATTGCCGTTCGTCGCTCCTACAGACCACATGAGGCAGAAGCATAGCCCCGCCAAATCTGTAAAGGGAAGCATGCGATTCCCCGGCAGGACAGCAGCCAAAATCAAGGTAATCGGTATCATCAAGATGCAGACGGACATGACCGACGGATGCCCCACCACCACAGCGGTGTCAAGACCAATGAAAACCTCCTTGCCCGGGAATCTGCTGTTGAGAAATTCTCTCGCGCTCTCAGAAAGTGGCACAAGACCTTCCATCAATATCTTCGACATGCGCGGTAGCAAGAACATGACAGCCGCCATATTGATACCGAGTTGAATGACGCCCTTGACGTCATATCCTGCCAAGATGCCAATAAGACTGCCGAGCACGATGCCGATGAACATCGGTTCGCCGATGACGCCAAATCTCTGCTGCACCTTTTCTGCATTGATTTCAATTTTGTTGATGACGGGGATCTTGTCAATGATCTTATTCAAGACGATGACAACAGGAACCCAGCCTATGTCTTCCGTATGCGGCAGAGAAATGCCCGGCATTTTGAAAAAGTTTTCGATATACGGTTGTGTGTAATCGGCCAGCTTTAGCACAATAACAATCGTAATCGCTGCAGTCAAAAGGCCGAGAGCCGTACTGCCTGTGAGGTACATGACGAGAGCGCCACCAAAAATAAAATGCCAGTAATTCCAAAGATCGATATCCATCGTCTTCGTCCAATTAAAGGCAAGCATCACCGCATTGATCAGAATGCCCATAAGGAATACGAGGGGCACAATCGGCGTGCCGAAACTGATCGCCGCATGAACCGGCCAACCGACATCCAGAACATTGAGATGCAAACCGAAATTGTCTACCATGGCCTTGGCAGCCGGCGACAAGTTCGTCGAGAACAGCGCAATGACCAGGAAAATTCCAGCGAAACCCATACCCACGGTCAACCCGGAACGTATGGCCTTCGATACGCGCTGACGAAAGATCAAACCCATGAGTGTTATGATGATCGGCATCATGACCGTCGGCCCCAGATCGAGGATGAATTGGATGAAATTCAACGCTGTATCCATTTGTAAAGCTCCTTTCTATTCATCTCTTGCAATGCTCTTGCTCCAATTCTGCGATGCGCTGAACCTTCGGCTGTGAATGTGACTTTTCCGAAAATTCTGCAGCCAGCCAAATATCGACAATCTTCTTTGCGAGTTCTACTCCGATGACGCGTTCTCCCATGCACAGAATCTGTGCGTTATTGCTCATACGTGCACGCTCCGCAGAGAACGGATCGTGACAAACGGCAGCGCGCACACCGGGAACCTTATTGGCGCAGATGCACATGCCGAGCCCCGTGCCGCAGACGAGAATCGCTCGCTTATACTTCCCTGCTGCAACTGCATCTGCCACTTTGAATGCAACATCCGGATAGAGGATGACTTCGCCTGCCGCCGCGCCGAAATCATCGCAACGAATCCCTAGCGTACCCAAATGCTTAATGATGGCGACTTTGAGATTGTACGCCGCTTCATCGCATCCAATCGCTATCGTTTCCATTCCCATGCCTCCTCAACAACTCTTTTCATTATTTTTCAAAGCGCTGCAAATCTGATTATGAACCCCCGCCGCATCGAGTCCGTACCTCTGCAGGAGCTCCACCGCAGGCCCCGACTCGCCGAACACATCGCGTATGCCAATGCGCAGCATACGTTTCGGCAATCTTTCGGACAAAAGTTCGGCCACTGCGCCGCCCAATCCGCCGAGGATAGAATGTTCCTCCGCAGTGACGATAAGCTTCGCATCTTTGACCATGTCCAGTATAAGATCATCGTCGAGCGGCTTTATCGTATGAATATTGGCGACACTCACACCAAGACCCAGCTCCGTCGTGATTTTCTCAGCAGCGGCCAGCACCGGCGCAACCATCAGCCCCGTCGCAAAAACAGCAACCTCCTTTCCTTCGCGAAGCTTTATTCCCCTGCCCCAAGTGAAACGATAAGACTCGACTTCGTTGACCGGAGGTACGGCGAGACGTCCCAAACGCATGTAGACAGGACCTTCGTATGTGTAAGCGGCCTCGACCATGGCGCGCGCCTCCACGTCATCGGCAGGACACATGACTGTCATGCCCGGAATCATGCGCATGAGGGCGAGATCTTCCAGGCACTGATGCGAAGCACCGTCCTCACCGACAGAAATCCCCGCGTGGGTCGCAGCAATCTTGACGTTCAGATGTGGATAGCCGATCGTATTTCTGACCTGCTCATAGGCACGTCCAGCCGCAAACATTGCAAATGTGCTTGCAAACGGCACCTTGCCCGTCAAGGAAAGCCCCGCCGCTATCCCCATCATATTCGCCTCGGCGATACCGCAGTCTATATGACGCGCTGGAAATTCTTTGCGGAAGATATTCGTCTTTGTCGCCTCAGCAAGATCCGCATCGAGGACGATGAGATTGCCATGCTTTTTGCCAAGTTCGACGAGAGCTCGACCGTAACTTTCACGCGTCGCAATTTTTTTCAGTCCTTGCACAGCGATCTACCCTCCTCCTCCAGCTCCGTCATTGCTGCACGATACTCCTCATCATTCGGTGCACTGCCATGCCACGAAACCTTGTTCTCCATGAAGGAAACACCTTTTCCCTTGACGCTTTGCAAGATGATCGCCGTCGGCATGCCTTTCGTTCGGCGCGCCTCATCAAAAGCCCTTTGCAATGCCGAAAAATCATGCGCATTCGCTTCTTCTACATGGAAATTGAATGCCTCAAACTTCTCCGCGATGGGGTAGGGCGAACAAACCACTTCGATGGAGCCATCAATCTGCAGACCATTGTTGTCTATGATAGCGACGAGGTTGTCGAGTTTTCGTGCACCGGCGAACATGGTGGCTTCCCAAATCTGCCCTTCCTGTATTTCACCGTCGCCAAGCAGCGCATAGGTTCGATAACTGCGTCTGGAAAGTTTGGCGGAAAGCGCCATGCCGACCGCTACGGAAAGCCCTTGTCCCAAGGAGCCTGAGCTCATATCGACACCGGGAATATTCTTTCTGTCTGGATGACCCTGCAAATAGGATCCCGTATGACGAAACGTCTTAAGATCATCTGCGGGGAAAAAGCCGCGTTCGGCCAAAACGCCATAATAGGCTGGCGTCGCATGCCCTTTAGAGAGCACAAAACGGTCGCGCTCTTCCATATCGGGGTTCGCCGGATCAATTTTCATCTCCGCAAAATACAAATACGTGAGGATGTCCGCCACAGAAAGCGAGCCGCCTGGATGGCCGGATTTCGCCGCATGGACAGCTTCGATAATATCTTTACGCACACGATTCGCCGTCTGCCTCAATTTCAGAAGATCCACGTTCAATCCCGCCTTTTTACGCCCCGAAAACGGCTTCATAATCCTTGCGAAACTTCTCGATGCCCTGTTCCGTCAAAGGATGCACGGTCATTTGTTCCAGCACTTTATAAGGTACCGTAGCAATATCTGCTCCTGCGAGTGCACAATCAAGAACATGAATTGGATGTCGCACACTGGCAGAAATGATTTCCGTCTTGATCTTATGAATATGGAAAATATTTGAGATCTTACGCACGAGATCTACACCCGTTACGGAGATATCATCAAGCCGCCCAAGAAACGGAGAAACATACGACGCGCCGGCTCTGGCAGCCAGTAAGGCCTGTGCTTCATTGAAGATCAAGGTCACGTTCGTCCTGATCCCTTCAGACGAAAGCGCCTTGACTGCTTTCAGTCCTTCCATCGTCATGGGGATCTTTACAACCATGTTCCTATGCATAGCGGCAATCTCCCTGCCCTCACTGATCATAGCGTCCGCATCGACTATCGTCGCCCTGACTTCACCACTAATCGGACCGTCCACAATCGATGCAATCTCTTTGATGATTTCATTGAAATTCCTCCCTTCCTTTGCAATCAACGATGGATTCGTCGTCACGCCTGCGATAACTCCCATGTCGTTTGCCTTACGAATATCTTCGACCTTCGCTGTGTCAATAAAAAACTTCATCCATATCCCTCCTATTAGCGTTTATAATTAAATTATATCTTCTTTTATTGTATTATATCATTTAATCAATATTTTTTGCAATATTTATTATAAAAATTCTTGCAATTCAACAATTAGTCCTAATATTAAACAATAAAACAACATAAAGCTACATCTTTCAATATCTTTATCCGCTAAAAAATACCTAGAGACATACTCACTCATACGAAAAGGCTTCGCTAAGAAGAATTCCCTTTTCTTAGCGAAGCCTTTTCATATAATCAGTAATTATGTGTCTTGTTCTCCCGACAGCACGATCTTACCAGGGCGCTGCGGCGCCCAGAGGCTGCCCATGAGGCTGAAACGCGCGGGAGCTTCGATCTCCATGTGCGTGTACGTCTTTCCCTCTTGATAATTTGAAGCAAACGCTTCCTTCATGCCGCAGAAGCGATGGCGTTCCTCACTGTACGGAAACGTGGGATCGGGAATGACGTAGTAATCGTCCGAACCGTCACCCTTCTCAACGGCCCAGAAGTCTCCTTCATCTCTCGTTTCAAATGTCGGCGGCGCATTCGGGTTCGTCTTCCGATCCTCAGGATTCGTGCAGGTGAACCTCTTGCTGGAAAACTCCGCCAAGAGGCTGGCAAAACGCGCTTTTTGCAGCGCCGGGTCTTCTATATCGTTCGCCTCGCTGTACGCTTCCATAAAGCGTACGATCGGCGGCGATTCCGGCTCCGACTCCGGCTCTGGCTCTGGTTCAGGCTCTGGCATCGGCTCAGGCTCTGGCATCGGCTCAGGCTCCGGCATCGGCTCAGGCTCCGGCATCGGCTCAGGCTCCGGCATCGGCTCAGGCGTTGGCATCGGCTCAAAGGGAGAGTCGATGTCCTCGGGCGGCTCTGCCGCAAAATCGTCCTCGCCGCAAATGCGCCGCCGCAGTTCCCGAACTTCCTTTCTCAGCTTGATATAGCCAACGAGCCCGACGACGATCAGCGCCAGCAGCACGAAGATCATGAACGACTCAATCAAGAGCGTCACATGGTAAAATTCCTCGACGTCTTCAAGCAGCATGCCGACCGTGCCGCGCAACTGCTCAAGCTCCTGCGGGTCGATGCGGGCGGCGAAAGCCTGCGTGCTCCATCCCCCAAAAGCACATGCGCTAAGCGCGAAGGCTCGCCACCCCGCACGCTTCATCCAACCCTTTTTCATTTCCAGCATTCCTCCCTTGCGCCAGGACGATTCGTAACTCTGCATAAAATCGTCCTCGTGCAACTTCCTCCATCACCTTCCGGCTTCGGGAAGCGCAGATACATTTGACGCTTCCTGAAAATACTTTGCCTCGAACTCCTCGACCGGCATGGGTTTCGCGAAGAAATACCCCTGGAACATATCGCAGCCGAGTGACCGCAGATGCTCGACCTGCTCCTTCGTTTCCACGCCTTCCGTGATGACGCGCATGCCGAGCCACTTTGCCATGGCGATGACGGCATTCAATATGACGGAACTGCGCTTCGGATTGCCCGTCTGACGCAGAAAACCCATATCGATTTTCAGAATGTCCGCCTCAATGTCCTTGAGCATGGAAAGCGAGGAGTAGCCGCTGCCGAAGTCATCGATCTCGACCTCGAATCCCGCCTCCTGCAGACTGCTGATGAGCTTTCTGTACTTTTCGATGTCTCCCATCAAGGCCGTCTCCGTGATTTCCAGCTTCAGCTGCTTTGCGTCGATGCCATAGCGCTTCACGATGTCCGTCATCGTCTGGAAAATGTCGAGATGAAGCATGTCGTTCACGGAAATGTTGACGGAGATCGTCAGCCCCTCCTTTTCCGTTCCCTGCCAACGTTTCAGAATCGCCGCCGCCTCTTCCCAGACGTACTGGTCAAGGCGATGGATCAGTCCCGCATTCTCCAGGATGCCGATGAACTGACCGGGCGCGAGGAAGCCTTTTTCGGGATGATTCCAGCGCACGAGCGCCTCCGCACCGAGCAGATCGCCCTCTGTCGAAACCTGCGGCTGCAGGTAGACAGCAAGCTGGCGCTCGGCCAAACCTTCCTCGAAACTACCCAGGATCTCCTTTTCGCGCAATGTGCGCTCCATCAAGGCATCGTCATAGAACGCCACCTTGTTGCCATTCTCGTCGCGCACAAGAGCGAGCGCGAGATGCGCCCGATCACACATGACGGAAACGGGCATCTGCGCCTCCTGAATCTTATATATGCCGAGATGGATATTCAGCTTGAATGAATTGCTGTCGAACGCCTGCCCTAAATGTTCCAGGCCGTCGAGCAAATCCTTTTCCGTGAAGCGCGCCCTGTCCACATAAGCAGCAAAATGGTCGCCGTGCAGACGGGCTGCCGCGCCTGAATCCATGGCAAGGTCGGCGAAAAACTCCGCCAGGCTCTTCAGGATCTCGTTTCCCTTCTCCTCGCCGAGAAGCTCGTTGACCAGTTTGAAATCCTTGATGTTCGAACAGATGATGCAGCGTTCGCCCTTTATGCCGTAGTCAAGTTCCTCGCGCACGGCGCCGTAGAAGCCCTCGCGGTCATAAAGTCCCGTGAGCTTATCGCGCGACCATGCCGCATCGTCCTGTTCCTCCATCGTTCCATGCCGATCGCGGATCGTGTAATAATAGCCCTTGTAATGTCCGTCCGCATCAAAGAGTTTCGCCATCGTCACCCGATAGACGAAGCGCTCACCTTCGAGGAAGAATTCCTGCTCCCATGCAGCTGCACTCTCCCACGGAGAGTCCCAACTTTCATCTTTGAGCCATGTCATGAAGAAGCTCCGCAGAGCCTCAAGCTCGCCTGGCGGCACCTGGAAGGCGCGGTATGCCTCAAGGTTGGCATAAATGCAGGAATCCTCCACATTGAAGCACAGGACACCCGCATGAGCCGTATCTTTCGCACGCGAGAGAAGCTGCAGCACCTCGCGGTCGCGCATCGCGCGCGTATCCGCATTGCGTGGATAGTTCGTCACCAGTTCCATCGCACAATGCAGGATGCTCTTGTCCGGCATCTCGATCTCAACCGGTGCAGAAAGGACGTGGTAGATCTTGTCGTCCGAAATCTCATCCTTTTCAAAGTTCGACTGCGACTCGGCGGCGCAGAAGCTCGTGCAGTGCCGGCAACGACGCGTCCTTCCCCAAGTGGTGAAGCAGCGACCCTCGCGCCGCACCGTGCCATCCGCTTCAAGATGAAGCACCTCACATGCTTTTGCATCCACAAAGCGAGCGAAATCATATATATGCGCAAGATTTTGCTCCAGCTGACGCGCTTCCTGCATACTGAATCTCGCCATGCATTTCCCTCCTAAAGGTACCACGGAGAGGATAGTCGCGCCATCCAAATTCCTTGGCGTAGTTCTCATGAAATCTCAATCAACCAAGTCTATTCTACCATGAAAATCCAAGAGGTCAAGCCCAAAGGGCGCAGAGCGATTGGCTTTTTCATGTAAGGGCGACGCACAATGTCCACGAAGTGTACGTTGGTACGTGTAGTTTACCATGAAGCCCCAAGAGGTCAAGCCATAGGCGCAGACCGATTGGCTAGGCTTCTGTAAGGGCGGCGCACAATGTCCACAAAGTGGACGTTTGTGCGTGTAGCTTACCATGTTCCAACAGAAAAAGATAGCTTTTCTTTTGGAAGAACAAACCTTCTTTCATTTTTTCATGGGACGGTATACGCCGCACCTGCGGCAGGCGACAGTTTCCGAAAGATCCGCCAGCCATTCGTCGATTTTCCTGCCTCGAACAATCAGCCCAGGTGCAATCTCCGCCAAGGGCAGGAGAACGAAAGCTCGTTCGTGAAGATACGGATGCGGCAGCCGAAGCTCCGGCGCTGCACTCTCGAATCCTTCAGCGAAGAGCAGGTCGATATCGATCGTGCGCGGCCCCCAATGCTCCTTGCGCACGCGGCCGAGCGCACGCTCGATGCGCTGAGCGCGGCGCAGGAACACGAGGGGTGAAAGGCGCGTCTCCAAAGCGGCGCAGGCATTGAGAAACGGCGGCTGCTTCTCGTTTCCCCACGGCGGCGTCTCATAAAAAGAGGATACGCGTAGGAGCCGCGTATCCTCAAGATGAGCCAAAAGTCGCAAGGCTCGCCGCAAGGAAGCGCGGCGGTCGCCGAGATTCGCGCCGAGACCGAGATAGATGCGATATGTTCTCTCTGCACGCCCTGCAAGATCGTGCGCCAGTCCCCGCTCCACAGGGGGCACGCTCGCCCCCTCGCCGGCTCTCGCCTCTTCGCCGTTCATGCGCGGCCCCTCTCGATGCGCACGCAGACGTCGCGGAATGCGCCTGCAAGCGGTGCCTGGGGCTTATGCACGGCGATTTCGACGCGCGTGAGCGCCGCATACTTCTTGAGGAGCTGCGCCGCGATTTCCTCCGCCAGTGCCTCGATGAGATTCTTCGCTTCTCCCTCGACAACGGTGCGCACGTCCTCGAACACCTCGGCATAATTGACGCTCCTGCAGAGGTCATCCGTGCGCCCCGCTTCGGCGAGGTCGAGGCAGAGCACGGCATCGACGATGAATCTCTGTCCCGTTTGCCGCTCTTCGGCAAAGCAGCCGTGATAGCCGAAGAACTCCATGCCCGAAAGCTCAATTCTGTCCATGCTTCCCGCCCTCCAAGATGACGTCCGCCATGCGGCACATGCGTGCGATCTCCTTGACGTCGTGCACGCGCACGATGGATGCGCCAGAGGCGACGCCCAAAACCGTCGCCGCGCCCGTCGCTTCGAGCCGCTCCTCTACGGGGAGATCGAGCGCGTAGCCGATGAAGCTCTTGCGGCTCGCGCCCAAAAGCAGCGGATACGCTTCTCCGTCGAGCTTCATCAGCTCATGCAGACGATGCAGTACCTCGATGTTCGTCTCGGGCGTCTTGCCGAAACCGATGCCCGGATCGAAGATCAGGCGCTCTTTCGCCACACCCGCTTCCTCAGCAATGGCGCAGCTCTCGCGGAAGAAATCCTGCATAGCTTCAATGACGTCCGGCCTGTACACCGTACCCGTCTGATTGTGCATGACGACGACGGGCGCGTGGTATTCGGCTGCGACGCGAGCCATCGCGCCGCGGTCTTCCGCCGCGTACTGTAGGCCCCATATGTCGTTGAGGATGTCCGCACCAAGCCGCAAGGCAGCACGTGCCGTCTCCGCCTTGAACGTGTCGATGGAGATCGGCACGGGAATCTTCGGTACTATATGCTCCAAGAAGGGCGCGAGCCGCTCGATCTCCTCTGCCGCCGACACGGGCACGAAGCCCGGGCGCGACGACTCCGCGCCGACGTCGATGATCGCCGCGCCGTCCTCGACCATCGAAAGCGCATGGTCGAGCGCCTGATCGAGCGTGTTCCACTTGCCGCCGTCTGAGAAAGAGTCGGGCGTCACGTTCAATATGCCCATGACGAGCGTCCCTTCGCCGACCGTCAGCTCCTTGCCCGATGGCAGTCGGTAATGCCTCTTCGCCTTCATCTGCCTCATCCCTCCTTCGCTCCGCGCATCAGAAGATCCCATGCCTCCTTGCCAAGAGCCGCATCGGCGGTGATCGTGCCGCCCGTTTCCGAAGTCAGCGTGCGCGTTCCGGGCGCAAGCTCGCCGCGCATCATCATGCACAGCTGACGCGCCTCGACGATGACGAGCACGCCCTCTGCCGAAAGCCCGTCGAGCACGGCATCCGCGATCTCGCGCGTAAACCGCTCCTGCAGCTGCGGCCTCCTTGCGAGAAGATTCACGACATGGACGAACCTGCCGAAGCCCGCGACCTTGCCGTCCTTCGGCAAATAGGCGATATGCACCTCGCCGAAGAACGGCACGAGATGATGCTCGCACAGCGAATAAAACGGGATGTGCTGCACCGCCGTCAGACCACGCGCCTTCGTCTCGAAAAGCTCGCCCCAAGCCGAAGACACATCTTTGCCGCAGCCCGAAAAGAGCAGTTCAAACATCTCCGTCACGCGCTCCGGCGTCTTCTCCATGCCGCACGCCGCGAGATCGAGTCCCATCGCTTCAAGGAACTGGCGCATCGCCGCGCTCGCCTTTTCGTTCATCGTACCTTCCGCCTCTCGCAGATATGATAAAAAGGGCGCGAAAGCGCGCCCTCCTTCAAGTCATTCCATGGTGCGCTCGGCGGGAGTCGAACCCACGCTTTCAGCTCCGGAGGCTAACGTCCTATCCACTGGACTACGAGCGCATCAATAGAAACAATATATCACTTTTCCTGTAGGGATGTCAATTTTTATTTGCAGCAACCGGTTGCATCCGCTGCCGATTTCCCTTCAATCATCTGTGCGGCGAATGTCCGCGCCAAGCCCCACCAGTTTCTCCACGAGCTTGTCGTAGCCACGGTCGATGTGGTGGATGTAGCCGACCTGCGTCTCTCCTTCGGAGACGAGACCCGCGAGCACCATGGCAGCGCCGGCACGCAGATCGGTCGCCTTGACCTGGCAGCCCGTCAGATGATCGACGCCCTCAACGATGGACGTGCGCCCGTCAATCTTGATGGACGCCCCCATGCGCTTCAATTCATCGACGTGCATGAAACGGTTCTCGAATACCGTTTCCGTCACGAGTCCCGCACCGTCTGCGATGGCGAGAAGCGCCATGAACTGCGCCTGCATGTCTGTCGGAAAGCCCGGATACGGCATCGTCTTGATGTCGACCGCCTTCGGCCTGCAGTCGCAGGTCACGCGAATGCCCTCAACAGCCTCCTCGATCGTGACGCCCGCCTCCTTGAGTTTGGCGATGACGGGCTTTAGATGCTCGGAAATGGCGTTTTCGATATAGACGTCGCCCTGCGTCATGGCGGCGGCGACCATGTAGGTGCCCGCCTCGATGCGGTCAGGGATGATCGTATAGTTGTGCCCCGTGAGCTTCTTGACGCCCTCGATCTTGATGACGTTTGTACCCGCGCCGCGCACCTTCGCGCCCATGACGTTCAGGAAGTTCGCGAGATCGACGATTTCCGGCTCCTGCGCAGGGTTTTCGAGCACGGTCTGCCCCTCGGCCATCGAAGCCGCCATGAGGATGTTTTCCGTCGCGCCGACACTCGGGAAGTCGAGATAGATGCGCGCGCCCTTGAGTCCCGCGTCAGCGCGCGCCTCGATGTAGCCATGCCCGATCTCGATCTTTGCGCCCAAGGCCTCGAAGCCCTTGAGATGCAGGTCGATGGGGCGCGTGCCGATGGCGCAGCCGCCCGGCAGCGAGATCTTCGCGTGACCGAGGCGTGCGAGCAGCGGTCCCATGATGAGGAAAGAAGCGCGCATCTTGCGCACAAGCTCGTAGGGCGCTTCCGTCCGCTTGATCTCGCAGCTGTCCACGGTCAGCGCATTCGCCGCCTTGTCGAATGTAGCATGTACGCCGAGCGCCCGCAACACTTCCGTGATCGTATGCACATCGTCGAGCGAAGGAACCTCCTCTAAGCGGCTCGGGGCATCCTGCCCCAGAAGCGTCGCGGCGATGATGGGCAGCACAGCGTTCTTCGCACCGCTGATCTTCACGCGTCCCGCAAGCCGACAGCCGCCCTTTATAATCAACTTCTCCATGAAAGTCCCATTTCCTCCCCCACACACTGCAAGTTCCATCGAGCTAATGTGGCTAATATAGCAATTTATAGTTTACCATGAAAGTCCAAGAAGTCAAGCCATAGGCGCAGACTGATTGGCTCTTTCATGTAAGGGCGGCGCACAATGTCCACGAAGTGGACGTTTGTGCGTGTAGTTTATTAACGCTTTTCTGCGACACAAAACAGCATCCGTCAAAGAAAAAAGGGCTGCCGCACAAATCGTGCGGCAGCCCTTTTCTTTGCAGCAAACCTCGCCTTACTTGCCGGCGAGCTTCTTGTAGCCTGCGAGCCTCATCTTGGCGTCGTTCTCCGTCTTCTCGAAGAGTGCGTCGGCAGCCTCGGGGAAGCTGCGCTTCAAGGAAGCATAGCGGACTTCGCCCTGCAGGAATTCCTGGAACTTGCCAAAATCCGGCTCCTTCGAGTCGAGCGTGAACGGATTCTTGTCCGTGCCAACGAGCGTCGGGTTGAAGCGGTAGTTCGCCCAGTAACCGCAGGCGTTGGCGCGCTTGCCCTCTTCCTGGCTGCAGCCCATGCCAATGCGGATGCCATGGTTGATGCACGGCGCATAAGCGATGATGAGCGAAGGTCCTTTATAAGCCTCGGCTTCCTTGATCGCCTTCAAGACCTGGTTGTGGTCGGCGCCCATGTTGACCTGTGCGACGTAGACGTAGCCATAGGACATCGCCATCATGCCGAGATCCTTCTTCTTCGTCT
>ERZ772948.1240-NODE-1240-length-15137-cov-5.031296_pt1 | contig 15137 bp, 34 predicted proteins | sample MGYA00511945_ERZ772948 | MGnify/ENA primary metagenome ERZ772948 (study PRJEB29015, sample SAMEA2737927) | human oral metagenome | biome: human oral; feature: human-associated habitat; material: dental | place: China | collected 2141 ... | reverse complement strand
GATTTCCTCTTCGAGGGCGGCGATGTGGTGGATGAGCGCGTAGATGTCGCCAACCGCACCGTCGTAGTGACCTGTCTTCTCGTGTTCCTTGAGCTTGTCGAGGATAGCGGTCTTGTCACTCACTGGTGTCCTCCTTAGGCTCCCAGACGATGGTGTAGGGGCCGAACTTCTCCTGTAGCTCCTCCTCGGAGGGATCTTCATCGTGGGAGTACAACGGGGTCCAACCGTTCTTGTCGAGGCCCCAGACGTCGCCATTTTGGTCAACGGCGATGGTGTTGTCAGGGAGCCCCCGTGACGCCTCTCCGCCGCTGATGGTGCGTGGTGTGGCCGGCTCCCGTTTCAGGGCAGCGAGCAGCACACGCTGTCTCTCGTTCTCCGCCATGAGCTGGGTGTTGCGGCTGGATAGCCGAGTGATCTCCTTGAGAAGGTTCTCAGTGGTTTGGAACAGGTGCCAATAGGTGACAGTGATGGAGGCTTTCGCTTCGTCGAGCTCACGCTGAAGGATGGACTCGCTCACCGTTCCCCTCCGTCCTGGTATCGCACGAGCCAGGCGAGGGCGAGGGCCCCTACCTGGGTGACCTCCGAGATGAGGTCGGCGTTGTGGCCCGTGTCCTGGGCGTTGTCGTAGGTGAGGGCCGCGCAAACCTCCCCCGCCTCCTCCGCCAACGCGTAGAAGCGGTTTTCGTCCGTCGGGCCGTCGCAGTCGAGCGTCATCCCAGGATGCTTGACGGCCGCCCGCTCCCACTCGGCGACGAACGCGGCCGCCGGATCCTCGACACCGAGGTTTGCGAGCAGTGCCGAGGCCCACCAGGCGATAGCTCGAAGGTAGCCACACAGTGCGGCCCCTTGCCCCTTCTTGAGCGTCCTGCCTTCGTCGACCCGAAGGGCGATCCCTGCGAGGTCGCTGTGCCAGAATCCTACGACCGTAAGTGGCAGCACTAACTGTGTGGACGCCTCGTCAGCAATCTCTTTAGCGACGTCAGTGAATGGGCAGGTGGTCATGACAGGGCTCCTCCGATCTGGGACCAGATCGCCACGATTCCCCACACGATGAGGGAGAACACGGCGAACCCGGTAGCGGCGATGATGACGTAAGCGATAGCGGTACTGAACCGCTGACCGAACGAACGATCAGGATTCACGGTCAGCCCTCCTTACCACTGGTCTTGACGTCAATGTCCGGGACCACCGTCTCAGGCCGGTACACCACCTTGTAGTGGTAGGGATCGGTCTTGGACGCCTCGGTCTGCTCCACCACGTAGGTCACGTTGTCGGACAGGCCGAGAAAATGCTTCTTGTAGGTGCTGTCACCGACCTTGCAGGTGACCTCGAGCTGTCCCTTGGAGTTGTCCTCCTTGGAGTCCTTGATGGAGCACAGGCCCTCGATGGTCAGGAGGTACTTGTCGGTGATGCCGTTGACGAACGTCACGCGGCGGGTCACCTTGAAGTTGTCGGAGTCCTGGCTGATGTTCCAGGAGGCGGTGTCGGCGGCCGAGCAGCCGGTGAGGCCGAGGGCGGCGGCGGCGACAACGGCGACGGCGAGGTTGCGGAGTTTCATGGTCTTCCTTCCGGTTTTGGTAGGGGGTTGGTGGGGAGGCCCCGTGGTTGGGGCCTCCCCGTGGTGTGGTTAGAACGGGGGCTCGTCCTTGAACTGGCCTCCGGTGGCCCACGGGTCGTCGGCGCTACCGCCGGCCGGGGCGCTGTAGCCGGACCGCTGGGCGTAGTCGAACGCTCCGCCCTGCTGCGTCTGGCCGTTGTTGCGTGGGGTCTTCGGGCACAAGCCCCACACGTCAACAGAAAGCCCCAGAGACGCCCGAGGGGACCCGTCCCGGCTGGTGAACGCGGATAGGCGAGGCCGGCCGGTCACCGTCAGGAGCGTGCCCTTGAAGACGTTCTCAGCGAACGCCTCGGCCTCATCACCCCACACGGACAGCTGCACCCACAGGGTGTCGCCGGCGTCCTCCCACTGGTTGGTGTTCCGGTTGAAGCGGCGCGGGGTCCAGGGCACGTCCACGTTCGCGACGGCCGTGCCTGACGGCGTGAACCGCAGCTCGGGGTCACGGGAGGCGTAGCCGGTGACCGTGAGGCTGGCGTCTGGTCTGGTCATGGCCTGTCTCCTTTCCGTCGGCGGCCGATGATGAATGCGAGGGCGGTGAGGATGATGGTGCTCACGCGGCCTCCAGGGCTGGTGGGGTGTCGGGGACGATTCGGCATAGGGGCGGGCACATCATCTTCGGGATGGACCCGACCATGCCGTCGTCGGTGGTGTAGGTCGCCTCGGTGAGGGACGCGATGACTGCGCTGATGCCGATGGCGGTGACGGTGACTGGGGCGCCCTGGTAGAGGACGCGGTCACCTGGGCGGAGGTCGTTGAAGGTGATGACCTCAACGAGGTAGGTGGCGCTCACTTCTCGTCCTCCTTGTCCTTGCTGGCGGCTGCGGAGGCGATGAGCCGCATGATGAGGCAGGCCAGGCAGGACCCATCGCACTCATCCTCGTCCTCGGTCTCCTCCTCGTCGTCGACGTCGTCGGTGTCGTCCTCGGGTTCGTCGTCCTCCGTGGGGGTGCCGAGGCTGGCGAGGATCGCGGACTTGGCGACGGGCACGACCTCCTCCCACTCGTAGATCGCGTCACCGTCGAAGTCGTGGACCAGGCTGTATTCGACCCTGGGACCATCGAGGAGACGGAAGCCGTGTCCGCCGTCGATCCGGTAGGCCAGGGAGCCGTCGATGCAGTTGTCGTTCTCTTTGCCTCGGATGATGCGGATGAGGTCGACGTCAGGCCACACCGGCTCCTCCGGCTTCTCCGGCACGACGCGCAGGGCACAGTCCCCGAAGGTCAGACGTTCCTGCCCCTTCGTATCCCGGTAGGTCAGGAGGTGAGGCACACACCTGATGATCTCGGCGACGGTGACGCGCTCACCGCCATCACGGAGGATGGTGTCGCCGGCCTTGATGTCGGCGATGCTGACGGTCTCAACAGTGGTCTTGTTGCTCATTTGGTGGCCTCCTCGGGCTCTCCGGTGGTGATGTATGCGGCAATGGCGGACCCTGCGGCCAGGGCCTCGAGGTTCGCGGTCTGTGCCTTGGACAGGCGCACCTGCACCGTCGGGGCACTGGTCTTCTCGGTGATCTCGACGCCGTCGGGCATCTCACCGGTGCTGGCAATCAGGGCATTCAGGTTCGCGGCGGCGGAGAACCACGGGGCGACCGTCTCGACCATGGCGTCAGGGTGGTTCGCCTTCACCCAGGCGGTGAACGCCGCCTCGTCGGCGATCCCCAGGACCTCACGGGGCTTCGGGTCAGTCACCGACACGGTGCCGACGTCGAGGCCACCGACGTAGGCGTGGAGCTTGCCTCCGGGGCCCATGTGCTCCAGGAGTGACGGCTTGGCGTCGTCCATGGCGGCCTTGGACGCCTTGGTGAGCCACTGGCCGACAGAGGCACGCACGAGCGCCTCCGCCTGCCCGTACTTTGGGGTCTCAGTCATTGGTGTTCTCCTCTTCGATGATCTCGCCCTCCACGACCTCGTCGTCGACGGGCTCCTGCGGTTGGGGTTGGGGTTGCTGCTGTTGGGGGATGCGGGCTGTCAGCCACGCGGTGAGCGCCGGCGGGTTGGCGGTGCCGCCCTGGTCCATCCACTCCTGGGCGATCTGCTCGGGGTCTCCCCCGAACTTCCTGACGAACCGGTGAACCAGGTCCTCGCACTCCTGCCGGAGCCGGGCGACCGTGTCATCCGGCCCCAGGTAGTCCTCCACGCCAGGGCCGTGCTCCTCCGTGGACATCTCCTCAGGGGCGTAGATGACCCCGTACAGGCAATCCGACGCACCCTGCCTGCACACCTCAGTGATTGCCCTGGACCGGAGCATCTGCTCCGGGTAGAGGGACCACGGGCCGCGCTGGCCCCACAACTGGGCTCGACGCGCCCGCGCCTCGTCCCACACGACCTCATAGGTGAAATCCGGGTCGTCGGCGCGGACCAGCTGGGCGTGGACACTCATGCCCTCCTGCCTGATGCGGAGCTTGTGGCCGGCCTTCCTGACCACGGACGCCATCAGGTCAGCGCTCATGGTGGGCTTGCCCTTGATGACGTTGATGCCGTTCATGGCCGCGATCGGCTTGATGCCCAGGGCCTGCCCGTACTCGATGGCTAGCAGGACGTTGGCCGGCCGCTCCCGGTAGGCGTCGGGCAGGAGAGACGAAGCAGCGAGGCTCTTGGCGTAGGCGATGCGGGCCTGCACGGCGGCCGGGGCCATCGAGTCCTCCCTGACGACCAGGGCGTTCGGTGTTGGCTCGCTCATAGCGGGTAGCTCCTCACTCGGGATGGCATGGGTGCTGGTGAGATGCAGGGGTGGCCGGCGGCCGCCAGTTCACGGACGGTCTGGGACCGGTGGGCCTTCGGGGTCTGCATCCGTTTCGCGCACATCTCGCACGCCCCGTCCGACCACAGTGCGACAGTCCCAGGGGCGTCAGCGCTGCGGACGCGGCGGTTCCGCATGGGACGCAGGCACACCCGGCAGTGCTGGGGCTTGGACCAGTCGATGCGCTGTTTCACGCCTGGTCACCCTCTCCGAGGGGGCGGTTCACGAAGTAGACCGTGCGGATAAGACCGAGGTGCATCTTCCCCGCGTACTCCCACCCCTCCTTGAGGAGGCGGCGCATGCGGAGCCAGGCGATGGGGCCCCATCCGGGCACCAGGTGGAACTCGTAGACGTCGATCGGGTTGCCGTCGTCGTCGAAGGACCGGTAGTGGCCGCTCATGCCTGGGTCTCCTTCTCGGTGGGCACCCAGGCGAGCGTGACGGTCGAGCCCATGTCGTCGAGGTCGATGCTGTCGACTGTCTCGTCCTTGGTGGGGGTGAGCCATATGGAACGGCCGCTGACGTAGTCGATGCCGATGCGGGTCCAGGCCAGGCCCTTCACACGGACCACCGTGCCGATGGGGAGTGCGTCGAGGTGGTCGCGGTGCAAGGGCGCGTGCCGGTCATCGTTCGTGAGGTCCGCGATGATGTCGCACAGGGCGTCCGTGCGCAGCGACTCCTGGTGGAGGGTGTCGTCGATGTTGTTGGCTCGGTCGCAAGCGCCGAGCAGCTGCATACGCAGGCGCTCGTTCTCGGCCTGGAGCTGACGGGTGACCTCGGCGTCGGGCACGTAGGAGAAGTTGCTGGTCTCGACCGTCCGGCGTGGGAGGATGCTAGGGATTCTCATTGGTTCTCCTTGGTAGGGGTGTTGTGGTTCGGGCAGGTGACGGGACTGTTCCAGTCGTCGTCCTCGACGGTCCAGCCGAGGAACTTTGCGGTGGTGTGGAACGCCTGGATGTCGGCAGCGTCCCGGTCCAGGTCTGGGGGCCTCTCGGGGAGGCGGATAGTGTTGCTGCATCCTGGGTGGTCGCAGGTCATGGACGCCTGCACGCGGGTGGTGATGACGCGGATCATGCGGCCGCCTGGGCGTTGAGCATGCGGGCCATGGCGCGCTCACGCTCCTGCATGGGGGCGATCACCTGGCAGGCGGGCTCCCCTTCCGCGAACAGGGTGAGCAGGCGCCTGGCCTGCCGGGCGGTGTCCTCCTCGAGCGCCTTGTGCGCCGGGGTGCCCTCGTCGGTGGCGCACGCCGCGCTGGCACGGTCGCTGGTGTCCCACTCCTCCAGGGCCTCCTGGCCCTCGTTGTCGAGGAGGTCACGCAGCATGTACAGGCCGGCGGAGACCACGACGATGCGGTCACCGTGCTGGACGGCGAGCCGGTCACCGACCTTGAGGCCGGCCTGGCCGACGGGCCACGCGGAAGCGCCTGGGTGAGCCGTGGACTGGACGTAGACGATGCGGCTCATCGCTGGGCCGCCTCTCGCCAGCACAGCATCCATCCGCTGTGCTGGACGACCTTCCACTCCTGGGGCCACTGGTCCTGCACCTTCTCGGCGAGGTCTTCCCCGCCGATGACGCGGGCCGCGCCCATGAGGTCCTGCTGGGACCGGAACGCCAGGTAGGCGGGGTGTACGCGGTCGTGCCGGTACTCGGTGTCCAGGGGGATGATGTCGCGGGCGATGATGTCGCCGACGGTGGCGTAGTAGTCACGGAATGACAGCTTCATGCTCATCGGTGGCCCTCCTTCTCGGCGAGGGCGGTGCAGATGACGAGGACGACGGCGGCGAAGCCGGACCAGATGAGCATGTGCTGGCCGATCCAGGTGGTGGAGATGGCGGCGATGATGCCGATGGCTCCGGCGACCCAGGCGGCGATGTCGTAGCGGTTCAGGCGCACTTCAGGTCACCCCATTCGGGGTCCTCGACCTGGGAGGCGTCGACGATGGCGGCGATGAGGTCGCGCAGGCCGTTGCGGGTGAGGGGCGTGTCGGGTGTGGTGGCCTCGACGGCGAAGGTGGTGGGCTTGCCGGGCTCGGCCAGTGGGGTGATGGTGACGCCGTGGGCGGCGTGTGGGCGGCCGACGGCGACGTGCTGGTCAGCGTCGACCGTGGCCCATGCGCTAGACTTGGGCATGATCTTCCTTCTTGGTAGGGGGTTGGTCGTTGGCCCGGTGGGACGGCACTCCGGCCGGGCCTTCTTGTTTGGTAGGGGGTGGGTGGCCTAGTTGGTCTCGGCCTGGGCGATGAGGGCTGTGGGGGTTGTGCCGAGGTGGGTGGCGACTCGCTCGACTTCATCGACGGTGAGTCCGCGCCCGTGGTTAGTGAGCCTGCGGCGGAGGGTTACGTGGGGGATTCCGGTCTTTTCTGCTACTGAGAAAACCGAGAGGTTATTTACCTGGATTTGTCGGTTAATGACCCCTACCAGGCGGGAGGTCAGTGGTTCGGTTTCCATATGGAAATCATATGTTGCGCTCGCATACCTGGCAAGACACTGGGAACTTCGTTACCAAGGTGAGACTTTAGGTTGCGTATGGCAACATAAGTGTCATGTCCACCATTGACAGGAACCCGTCAGAGGGCCTAAACGCCGCCGTAGCAGCCGAGCTGCGGCGCGAGCGCGCCGCCCAGCAGGTCACCATCGAGACCCTAGTGGAACGCACCGGCCTGAGCCGAAGCACCGTCCTGAACAGCCTCAACGCGAAACGCCTCCTCGGCGTCGAGGCCGTCGCCGCCATCGCCCAGGCCCTCGGGGTCAGCGTCACCACGATCTTCGCCCGCGCCGAGGGCCGCATATCCGCCATATCCGCCGCCACCCCAGACGCCGCCTTCGCCTAGACGCACCTCAGAACACGAGCGAGGCCCCCACCATGATGGTGGGGGCCTCACCTGTACCCGGCGGTCACGCCTGCTTGGTCAGGATGTAGTCAACGAAGCCGGGGCTGAATGACAGCAGACCCCGCTTGTGCTCGGAGACGATCACCCAGCCGTCAGCCAGGAGCCTGCCCAGTTTCCTGGCGTGGCTCTTGTTCCTGGGGTTGAGGGTGACGCGCTTGGTCTTCGTTCTCATGATGGTTCCTCCTCGGGATGGTAGGGGTGTTATGTGAATGTTACGCCGCTGTGAGTAGCGGCACCAGCGGTAGCCACCGCTCACGGCAGCGCAGGCACGTCGCGTGCACGCCGTCGAACAGGGCCACACCATGGGAGCACGCCGGGCACGCCGTGTCCCCGTCCAGGCCCCGGATGACCCGGACCGGCTCAGCCAGCCCCTCGACCTGGTCGCAGCGGGCTAGCAGACGGGTCACGGCCCGCCCCGTGTCCCACAGGGTCTCGAAGTCGGCCGCCTCAACGGCCGCCGCCGTCGCCGCCAGGAAGTCGCAGCCCTCAGCCAGGCCAAGACGGGGCAGGCCCGCCTTGAGCGCCCCACGGTGCAGGGCCTCCCGCTCACGGACCGTGCGTCGCGCGTCCTGCTGAAGCGCGATCACCGCGTCACGGGCCGGGGAAGCGGCCCCGAACCCCGTGTGCACGGGACCACCGCCACGACGCACGGGGGAGGCGTCCAGGGCGTTGATGCGGCGCGCGAGCTCGGGCGCACCCCACCTCAGCCAGTCGACCCATTCGCTCATGCTGCGCTCCTCTCAGAACCCGGATTGCGTGGGAGCCGATTTGCGGGCCTTTCAGAACCCTCCCGATGTCGGCGTAGCGTCGGCCGGTTCTGTCCCGTTCCTGGGGCTGTGGCGGCCTCTCTCGCGGGTGTTTTGAGCCTCCGCAGCACCTCGCGTGCACGATCCGGGCCAGTCAGGCCGCCCAGCACGTCCCGGCCACGGGTGACAGCCGGTGGGCGACGACCGATCGTGCGCCACGCCAACGCCTCAGCCTCAGCCCGCGAAGCGCCACGCCCAACGGCCGCGATCGCCGCCTTGCGCCACGCCAGTTCCGCCTTCGCGTCGGCACCGAGCCTGTCGGGGATCAACGCGCCCCGTGCGGACTCCTCGGCGCGCACCCGCTCCGAGCGTGCCCGACGCACCGCGGCAGCGAACCGCTCGACGTCGATGCGCCACGCCCGCCCGTCGGTCGCCCACGCCCTGACCGCGTCCCGGCACGCCGGCCGGAGCTCGGCGGCGTCCAGGCCGGGCACCGTGTGCGTCAGGTAGTCGTGCCAGACGACGACCTGACCGTCCGTCGCGGTGATCGCCTGCGCGGCCAGCAGGTAGGCCAGAACCCCAGCGACGTCCTGCTGCGTCACTCCCATGGCTGGCCCCCTTCGAGGAACCCGGCCAACGCGTCAGGCGCGGACAAGGCGCGCTGGTCGTTGGCGATGGCGGCGGCCGCGTTGTCGCGCATGATCTGCGCCTGGCTACGCCGGCCCCGGACGCGGTCATCGTCGGCGCGGCGCATCCAGTTCCGCCAGGTCGCGACCCAGTCAAGCTTCGTGCCGCGCTGGCCGGACACGCCCGCCCAGTAGTCGCGGAACCGTTCGGTCTCGGAGGCGGTGTCGACCAGGGGGACGTTCTGGGCGGCCCACGCGGCCATCTCGCTGGTGACGGCGAAGTCGTCGGGGATGCGCGTTCCCCGCCGCTTCGGCTTGGCCTCGTCCGTCGTCGTCGGGCGCGCTTCAGCGCGCTGTCGCACCGACGAAAGGTGACCACCTACGGAAGGTGACTCTATAGGGTTACTAGTTGGGGGTTCTATTGAGGGATTGGGTGCACGGCGGTGCACCGGGGTGGTGCACCGCGGTGCACCCCTAAACCCCTCTTCAGGGGTGCACGCTGGTGCACCCGGTGCATGGCGGTGCACCCCAGGATCGGCCGCCTCGATCATGGCCTCAGCGACCTCGTACTGCCACACGTAGAGGTTGGGGCGGCGGCGGTCGTCCCAGTCGGCCAGGCCACCCCGGTTGATGGCGGTCGTGATGACGCCGAGCTGCTCCAGAGCGCGTAGGGCGTACTGGGCGGCACGGGTCTTCACGCCGGCGTAGGCGGCGATCCGTTCCACGCCCATGAAGGAGTGACCGGTCTCCGACGACGCGGAGTCGGCGAGGACGAACAGCACTAGCCGTGTTGTCCCGTTGATGGTTGGTGGCATGCGGAATGCCTGGGAGAGGGCCCGGTTGCTCATGGCCTCCCCCTTTGTGGTGTCTCCGGCACGAGACTCATCCTCCTAGTTGGTAGGGGTAAATGCGGGGCTGGTTTGCATGCGCCAGGTGAAGGCCGCCCACGCCTCGTCGTCCCACGCTCGCGTGGGGTCGGCGTCGTCGGCCGCGCACTCGGCAGCGGAGTCAGCGAGGTCCTTCAGGTAGTGACGCCACATGCCAGCGTCCTCGTGCATGAACAGGTAGCCGTAGACTGGCGTGTGCCCTGTGGTCTCGCGCGCCCACTCGTGGAAGTCCTCAGAGCCGTAGCCTGAGTCGTCGTAGTAGGGGCCAAGCCACATCACGACGTGGCTGGCCGCGTCTTGGCATGGCTGGCACTCCCGCCACTCCCAGATCGCCCCGCGGTCAGCGATCGTCTCCCGGCCGTACTGCTCGCCCTTGGGGATGCGGCGGCCACAGTCATCGCACCGGACACGCCCGCGGGAACGAGGCGACCTCTCGCGGATGATGTCGCTCATTCTGCGTCCTCCTGAATCTTCCGCTCCTCAGCCTCCAGCCACTCGGCACAGTCGTAGGTGGCTGACAGGCGCTCCTTATCAACGCGGGAGACGTAGATGAGTGCGCCGGGCTTGTAGGCGTCTGCGTAGTCCTTGGTTGCGTGCCATGTCACGATCCTGCTGTCATCACGCAGGACGCCGGGCTGCTTGTAGGGGGCGAGAGCGTCGCCGACGGCGCGGATGAGCTTGTCCAAGTCGGGCTTTACGTGCGGCCAGAGCCTTTTCTTAGCGCTCTTGGGGCGAGGAAGAAAGAAGGCCACGTTGACGGCGACTGGGCCGTCGTAGCGGGGCTCCCAGCCGGCTTCTCGGGCGGCTTCCTGGGCGGCGCGCTTGATGCGGGTGCGCCATGCGGCGAGCTCGGGGCCGCGGTCGTGGGTGACGACGGTGCGTTGACCAGACGTGAACGTCCGCACCGAGCCCTCGGTGATCGGCTCACCGGGGACGAAGAAACTAAACGAATCCATGGGTGTTCCTAGTGGTTTGGGGGCGGGCTAGGCCGCCAGGAGAGAGAAGAGGTCACCCTGCTCGAGTACCGGCGCGGCGTCGGCGTGGCCGGTGAGGTAGCAGGTGCAGCGGGGGTCATGGGCGGCGTTGGCGTCCCATACCTGCCAGGAGTTGACGCCATCGAGGATCGGGACGCGCCCCAGCCGGTCGGTCACCCAGCAGAGGGGCGCCTCAGCCGGCCACCGATCCAGGCGATGGGTGCAGGCGGCGTGGTCACCCGCCTGGCAATCACCGCAGACGCCGCCGTTGCCGTAGAAGCGGCGGCAGGCGCACCGGTCGTAGAGGAACGGCCACTGGGCGTACTCGCGGCGCATGACGGGCAGCCATGCGTGCTCTCGCACCCAGGCCGCCTCCTCAGCGGTCATCACGGGGCTGGTCATAGGTCGAAGAGGGGGATGGTCCCCATGGTCTCGTCGACGTCGTCGGCGGGCTGGTGGACAGCGAGGCAGGCGGGGCAGACGAGCGGACTGGTGAGGTCCACGCTCTCGATGAACTCGCAGTGTTGCTCGATGAACGGGCTCCCTGCGCGCTTGGTGTCCCCATCACAGAGGCGGGTGAGTGGGTACCATGTGGCCCCTTGGAACGGCCCTGGTGTGCCGACGTCGGCGATATGCCGGACCAGCCGCCCCGGCAGGAGGATGCGGGTCATGACTCCTCCTCAGTAGACATCGTGGGGATGCTCATATCAGCCTCCCAGCGACCACTCTGGAGACCGCCCCGGAGCCTGGGAAGAGGTCGCTCACGGTATCCTGCGTGGGGTCAAATCCCAGGAGATCTAGCACCCATGTGGTCCATCGGTCAGGCTTCGCCCCGACGAAGCCGGTTACGGGGTGGGGCGCAGTGAGCACGTCAGGGACACTCATCCCGGTACCTGCGGCGCGACGTGATTCGGGCACTTTGTAGATGAGTGCCTCCCAAACGGAGCGGACGCGGGCGCCGTCAGGAATGGCGTTGGTGACATGCCAGACGGCGAGCCTCCCCCCTAGGCTTGCTGCGTGCGGCAGTATCTCGGCGATAGTCTTTGCTGATGCCGCCATAGCCCACCCATCCCATTGGAGGTCGAGGTCGGTCATGAGTGTCTTGTGCTTGTCAGGGTTGTCCCACGCGCTGGCGTCATGGTGGAACTCGGCGCTCAGACGGGAGCGTCCTTTGGCTCGTCCGGGCGTGCCATAGTGGGGATGCTGCTTGCCGCCATACCACAGTGCGGCACGCCCCAGGTACGGCGGATCAGCGATCGCCAGTCTCATGCTTCCTCCTCCTGCCAGAGGCCGCGCTCGGCAGCCAGAGCCGCACAGATAGCCTCGAAGAGGAGGCCGTGGAGGCGGTAGACGATGATCTCCCCGCTAGGGTCGTAGCCCTGGTGGTAGCAGGATGCGAGGTCTCCTAGGGCGCTGAGGAGCCAGCCGATCCGCTCGGCGGGGTCCATGCCCAGGTCTCGGCCGCGGAGCTTGTATCCGATCATCTTCAGGAGGGGCTCTAGATAGCCGTCTGGGTCCCGCTCGCTGAGGGCCTGGAGGCAGCGTGCGGCGACGATTCGTGCGCGCGCCTGCGCCTGGTCGCTGGGCTTGTGGGTGCGTGCCCGGTGCGCGGACTCGGCCCAGGCGGTGCACAGTTCTGAGACGTCCCGTGCGATGAGGGCGAGTGGGCCGCCAGTCTCAGTGAGCGCCGCCCGGCACTGGGGCATCGTGGCTCGGGCCAGGTCGGCCCGCTTGAGCATGGCCTCGAAGTCGGCGCGGCGCTGTTCCATGGTGAGGGTGGTCATGCGGCGGCCCTCCCCTGCTCGGTGAGGGCGAGGAGGCGGGCGCGGCGGCCGGAGGCCGTGATCGCGTACTTGCCGGTCTCCTCAATGCGCCCCTTGTCCTGGAGCTCCCGCACAGCGGTACGGGCACGGGAAGGGGAGAGGACACCACTCGTGAACCGCTCGACGTCGGCGAGCGTGAAGGTGCCGCGGCCGGAACGGCGGATAGCACTCAGCACCTCGGCCTGACTGGGGAAGGCGTCGGCGATGGAGTCGGCCGCCCACTGGGACGTGACAGGGTCGTTAGCGCGCACGGAACCGCGCTCCCTGGGGTGAATGGTGGATGGGGTAGTCATGCTGCAATCTCTTTCTCTCGGTAGGGGATACGCCCACCATCAGCGGTGAGCAGGAAACGGCCACACGGGTAGGTGACAGGCACCAGCCCCGGATCATCGGCCTGACTGACGGCCCACCCGGCACGGCGGGCCTCCTCCCTGTGCGACTCCACGTGCCCGTGGCAGCCGGTCGTCCCGGACCCGCACAGGAGGATCAGATTCTCGGGACCGTTGACGTCCACCTTCCTCGTGCCCCCCATGCCCCGCGCACGGCGGTGCTGGAGGTTCCCAGACCCGTCCGAGAGGTCACGCCCACACCGGACGCACCTCCAACGGTCACGGTCAGCCACGAGAAGCCTGGTCGCCATATCAGGACCCGTGTGTCTCACGCTGCGACCGGGGCCTTGAGCCGGTCGACGTCGGCGCGCGCCACGAGGGCAGCACGCCCCAGCAGCGGCCGGTACCCGTCCAGGCGCCCATCACGGATAGCGGCGCGAATCTGCCGGCCGTCCCGGTACCCGAGCTCGGCGGCAGCCTCGGACACGGTCATGAGGTCAGCCCGACTCATCTCGGGTGGCCACTCCTTGAGGTGCATGGGATGTCCTTTCGTTGGGGAGTGTCCAGCGCTCCACTGGACACCACCAAGGCTAGAGCCGTTCGTCCACTGCTGTCCAGCGCACACACGTAACGAAAACGTGAACGTCCAACGCATATTGGTTGCACACTCAGCGTCCAATGAGGCACCATTGAACGCATGACCGACCCCACCCCAACCCTGGGACAACTCATCCTCACGTCCGGCCGCTCCTACCGGCACCTAGCCGAAGCCAGCCACCTCTCCAAGAGCAGGATCGGCCAGATGGCCGCCGACCAAATCCGCCAACTCCCCGGACCAGACACCATCACCAATCTCGCCAACGCCCTCGGCATCCCCGCCGACGACGTCGAAGCCGCCGCCCTCCAAACCCTCACCAAGGAACACGGCCCACTCCTCACCACCGCACGCCGCCTCGCCCAGCTCGACCCACGCAGCCGCCGCATCATCAACGCCGTCCTACGCGCCCTCGAGGAAGAGCAGTAACCGTGGGCCGGCCACCACTACCCGTCGGCACCTGGGGAGACATCAACGTCCAGGCCACCGCCAGCGGACGCTACGAGGCCCGCACCCGCTACCGCGACTACGACGGCGTCACCCGCTACGTCCGCCGCGCCGGCGACACCCCCCGCAAGGCCAAGACCGCGCTCACCGCCGCCCTCGCAGACCGAGCACGCACCGTCGGCGAGGAGATCACCGCCGAGTCCCGCCTCACCGACCTCGCCACCATGTGGGCCGACACCCTCAACGACCGCTCCGACTCCACCCGCCACGCCTACCGCCAGTCCCTCGACCACCACCTACTCCCCGCCCTCGGGCAACGACGCCTACGCGAGATCACCACCCAGACCGTCGAGCGCACCCTCAACACCATCACCGACCGCCACGGGCCAGCCACCGCACGCCGAGCCCGCACCGTCCTGTCCCAGATCATGGGCCTCGCCCTCAGGATGGACGCCCTAGACCGCAACCCCGTCACCGACTCCAAGCAGATCGCCACCAAGAAACCCGAGCCACGGGCACTGACCGCCACCGAGCTCGCCCAGGTACGCGACGCCGTCGCCGCCCACGAAGCCAAGGGCCGCTCCAAGGCCGACCTGGCCGACGTCATCGAGACCCAGGTCGCCACCGGCGCACGCATCGGCGAGGTCCTCGCCCTACGGTGGGAGGACGTCGACCTCGACGCCGGCACCGTCACCATCGCCGGGACCGTCGCACTCACCGCAGAACCACCACGGAGACCGTTCCGCCAGGACCACCCCAAGACCTCGACGTCGAGGCGCGTGCTACGGCTCCCAGACTTCGGCGTGGCCGTCCTACTACGACGCAGCGTCGAAGGCCCACAGTCCGACCTCGTGTTCCCCTCATCGAGGGACACGGTCAGGGACACGGGCAGCGTGAGAAAGTCACTCCGCCTCGCCCTGAAAGGGACCGGCCTGGAATGGGTCAGCACCCACACCTTCCGACGCACCGTCGCCACCGCCCTCCAGGACCCAGAGGTCGCCGCCGCCGTCCTCGGCAACGGCCCAGAGGTCGCCCGCCGGCACTACGTCGAGCGCGCCGCCATGGCACCAGACGTCCGAAACGTCCTCGACCAGCTCGCTCCGCAAAGCGGGGCATAAGCGGGGCGAAGCATCACTCTGGACACAACCAAGGGGCGATGAACGGCAGGGGACACGCTTGGAATCACGGGGTTTCAGGTACCCCCACTGGGATTCGAACCCAGGACCTTGTGCATAGCCTCCAAGGCGTCTTTCAGTGGACAGCCAGCGACAGCCAAGGTCTCGCAATACGCACCACAGCGCGGGGAACGTCAGGGAGCGTACAACGAAGCGCACTGGACGTCCAGCGCAGATTCGACCCCGATTCGATGGGAAAGCGGGGCGTAAGCGGGGCGTACACGGGCACTGGACACTGTATATACGCGCGACCCCGGGTAACCCTCGGGGAGGGGGAGACCAC
>ERZ772948.1237-NODE-1237-length-15165-cov-2.957379_pt1 | contig 15165 bp, 9 predicted proteins | sample MGYA00511945_ERZ772948 | MGnify/ENA primary metagenome ERZ772948 (study PRJEB29015, sample SAMEA2737927) | human oral metagenome | biome: human oral; feature: human-associated habitat; material: dental | place: China | collected 2141 ... | reverse complement strand
AAGGTAACGCTTGGCCCTAAAGGTCGTAACGTTGTTATTGAGAAGAAATTTGGTGCTCCTCAAATCACAAAGGACGGTGTGACCGTTGCTAAGGAGGTAGAACTGGAAGATCATTTTGAGAACACGGGGGCACAACTTGTGAAGAGTGTTGCTAGCAAAACGGGCGATGATGCTGGCGATGGTACGACAACAGCAACCATCCTGACGCAGGCTATTGTTAACGAAGGTTTGAAGAATGTTACCGCAGGTGCTAATCCTATGGACTTGAAGCGCGGTATCGACAAGGCTGTCAAGGCTGTTGTTGACTATATCAATGCACATGCAGAGTTGGTAGGTGACAATTACGATAAGATAGAACAGGTGGCAACGGTGTCTGCTAACAACGATCCTGAAATCGGAAAGTTGCTTGCAGATGCTATGCGCAAAGTGAGCAAAGATGGTGTCATCACGATTGAAGAGAGCAAGACCCGTGACACCAATATCGGTGTTGTAGAGGGTATGCAGTTTGATCGTGGCTATCTTAGTGGCTATTTTGTAACGGATGCCGACAAAATGGAATGCGTGATGGACAACCCATACATTCTGATTTACGACAAAAAGATTAGCAATCTCAAAGACTTCTTGCCAATCCTTCAGCCTGCAGCAGATAGCGGTCGCCCATTATTGGTGATTGCCGAGGACGTTGATTCAGAGGCACTCACAACGTTGGTTGTCAATCGTCTGCGCGGCGGTTTGAAGATTTGTGCGGTTAAGGCTCCGGGGTTTGGCGACCGTCGTAAAGCGATGTTGGAAGACATTGCTGTGCTGACCGGTGGCGTAGTCATCAGTGAAGACAAGGGCTTGAAGCTTGAACAGGCAACGCTTGAGATGTGTGGTTCGGCCAAGAAGGTAACAGTATTCAAGGATAACACAACGATTGTCGATGGTGCAGGTGCCAAAGAGAATATCAAAGAACGTGTGGCTCAAATCAAGAATGAAATTGCAAACACGAAGAGTTCTTATGACAAAGAGAAACTACAGGAGCGCTTGGCCAAGTTGGCCGGTGGCGTGGCCGTCCTCTATGTCGGGGCCAACTCCGAGGTTGAAATGAAAGAAAAGAAAGACCGTGTTGATGATGCTTTGTGTGCTACTCGTGCTGCCATGGAAGAAGGTGTTGTTGCCGGTGGTGGTATCACCTATATCCGTGCGCTGGAAGCTTTGAAGGGACTCAAGGGCGATAACGCCGATGAAGAGACCGGAATGAAGATAGTTGAGCGCGCCATAGAAGAACCGTTGCGCCAGATTGTCACCAATGCCGGTGGTGAAGGCTCGGTAGTTGTTAATAAAGTTTTAGAGGGCAAAGGTGACTTCGGTTACAATGCTCGTGCCGATAAATACGAGGATTTGCGCAAAGCGGGCATCATCGACCCTGCTAAGGTGGCACGTGTCGCACTTGAGAACGCCGCGTCTATCGCAGGTCTCTTCTTGACAACAGAGTGCCTTATCACCGACAAACCTGAACCGCAGTCGGCAGCTATGCCAACTCCGCAACCGGGTATGGGTGGCATGATGTAAGCCGTCCCCGCGACACTCCGAGTACATATAGCTACGCCCCGCTTTCGTCCAACGAAAGCGGGGCGTAGTGCGTTTATTTCCCTGACCTAATACCTGTATGCGTGCGCTCTCCAAGACCCAGCGCGAATTCTTTACCTTTACGTAAGCAATCCCCCTCGCGGGTGCTATTACCTTGATACTACATAATATTTAAGTAAATGGATACAACTACCACTGTTGATCTTTGGCCTAAGTTCAAACAACACTTCCTTGGAGCTTTGGGGCTTAGTGTCCAGCAACTCTTTAGCGATCTCTTTGTAGCGACCCTTATTGGAATCGTCTATATTCATGTGCAAGAGCTGCTCTTCCCGCTTCTTGACCATGTTTATCAATTCCTTAAGTCAAAAGAGTTGATGCCTTGGTTTGGAACGATGATTGTGCTCATAGTTCTCTATCAGCTTTATTGGGTATGGACTCATAGGGCGAGCTATCTATTAACCGGTATTTACTACGTAGGAGTTCTTTTCTTTGTGCTCTATGTATATTATCGTGGTTATTATAGCTCCTGTTACTTTTGGCCAATTACGGAGGGAGGAGAGATAGCTTGGGTTGATCTTTTCCTACTTCCTTATGTGTTGTGCGTTGTGCAACAAGGTGTTTATGTTGTGACGTTCCTCCCAAAATGGCGAGCAAGTTTGCGTCGGAGTAGAGTACAAGGAATTGAGACTGATAGGCCGATTAAGTCGGAAGATGAAGATTGGTTAGGTTTCTGTGGTATGGTTGGGATACTTTCGGATAGCCTGAAGTCGCTTGACTTAAGAAGAGGCTCCCTTACGATGGGTATCGTTGCACAGTGGGGAAAAGGAAAAACCTCCTTCGTTAATCTTCTTGCGAAGAAGGCAAAAGAGCAAGGGAGTATTGTTGTTTGCTTTAATCCACGTGCTTCAAAGAGTGTAGCTCATATTCAAGAGGATTTCTTTGATGCTTTTTCAAAAGAGTTATCTAAGTACTGTTCGGGCTTCGGCTTTTTGCTCGGACGCTATACCAAGCACTTAGGGTTACTTGGACAGTATGAATGGACACGCCCCTTAGAGAGTCTACTGACACTCCTTCTCCCAGAGAAGGACGAACAGGCTATTAACGACGCTCTACGTATTATTGGTAGGCGTGTGTACGTTATCATTGATGACCTCGACCGCTTGACGGGGGAAGAGATAATTGAGGTACTGAAGCTTGTTGATCGCAATGCCTCTTTCAATAACGTGGTCTTTGTCATGGCATACGACAAGGAGTACGTTAATAACGTGTTGAGGAAACACTTGGATCATGGCTTGGATCATAGCTTCATTGACAAGTACGTAACTTGGGAGGTAACTCTTCCCGAGATTGATAGCGATGTCTTAAAGGAAAAGATGAAATCATATTTAGAAAATCATCTATTTGGGCTTCCACAAGAGGTAAAGGAGAGAGCATTAGAAGGCTGGGGCTATGTTGACAGCATCATCACAGAGAACTTGGCTTCTGTGCGCCATCTTAAGCGCTATGTAAATCTAACTCTACCTAGATATAGAGAGGTCTACGATAAGGTGAATCCTGCAGACTTCTTCTTACTTTCACTGCTACAGTACCGATACCTTAGCATCTATAATAATCTTGCTCGACAGATGTATATAGAGCGCAACAATGGGGATTCAGACCCCATATATATCATACCAACAGAGCTCCGCCAAAGCCTAACAGATGAACTTCCCCAAACAGCATTACTCCTTCTACAGAAGATGTTCCTCCGTTATCCACCTGAATATAATAGGGAGGACTCTCGCCCTCCCTACAAAGAGCTAAAGTCAATACGAAGTGTGATATACTTCCCTCACTACTTCCGATATATAGAAGATAAACAGGCAGAGCAAGGGAGCTAGATTAAATCGAAAAGTAGAGGGCCGAATACGGATATATCGACCTTTCTCAATACGCTCTGGAGAGAGTCTCCCCAAATGACCCACAGTAGGTTTTTTCAGCGACCTACCGTGAATCGTTTTTTACCCCCTTGGGGAGCACGCTCCCCAAGGGGTGAGAGATTATTCCTTGATCAGAGGGGGGAGACTAAGCGGGATGCAGGGGAGAGGCCGTCCGGGCTCAGCTCCTGGCTTTTCGCTATCTTTGCAGTTCATAGTTAAGTATATAAATCAATAAACATAATGGCATTACAATGCGGTATCGTAGGCCTCCCAAACGTCGGGAAGTCTACCCTCTTCAACTGCCTCTCCAATGCGAAGGCACAGTCCGCCAACTTCCCCTTCTGTACCATCGAGCCCAATGTCGGCGTGATCACCGTCCCCGATGAGCGCCTCAATAAGCTCGCAGAGATCGTACACCCCCAGCGCATCGTACCCACCACGGTGGAGATCGTAGACATCGCAGGGCTGGTCAAGGGTGCGAGCAAGGGCGAAGGGCTGGGTAATAAGTTCCTAGCTAACATTCGTGAGACGGATGCCATCCTGCACGTACTGCGCTGCTTCGACGATGACAACATCACCCACGTCGACGGCTCCGTAGATCCCCTGCGTGACAAGGCGATCATCGACACCGAACTGCAGCTCAAGGATCTAGAGACCGTAGAGGCACGCATCCAGAAGGTCTACAAGCAGGCTCAGACGGGTGGCGACAAGACCGCTAAGCTCACCTACGAGGTGCTCTCCCGCTACAAGGAAGCGCTGGAGCAGGGTCTGAATGCCCGCACCGTCACCTTCGAGACCAAGGACGAGCAGAAGGTAGCCCGTGAGCTCTACCTCCTGACGAGCAAGCCTGTCCTCTACGTATGTAATGTAGATGAGGCTTCCGCTGTCACAGGGAACTCTTACGTCGAGAAGGTACGTGAGGCGATCCAAGAGGAAGGGGCAAACCTCCTCGTCGTCGCAGCCAAGATCGAAAGCGAAATAGCGGAACTGGAGACTTACGAAGAGCGCCAACTCTTCTTAGGAGAAATTGGTCTTGAGGAGTCGGGCGTGAGCCGTCTGATTCGTGCAGCCTACCAGCTCCTTGACCTAGAGACTTACTTCACTGCAGGTGTTCAGGAGGTGCGTGCTTGGACGTATACCAAGGGAAGTAAGGCACCCCGTGCCGCCGCTGCTATCCATACGGACTTCGAGAAGGGCTTCATCCGTGCTGAGGTGATCAAGTTCGAGGACTTCATCGCCTACGGTAGCGAAGCTGCTGTCAAGGAAGCGGGGAAGATGTCCGTCGAAGGCAAGGAATACGTCGTGCAGGATGGTGACATCATGCACTTCCGCTTCAACGTCTGATGCCCCACTACGACATCATCGTCATCGGGGCTGGCCATGCCGGCTGTGAGGCTGCTGCTGCTGCGGCACGCCTCGGCTCTCATACGCTCCTCATCACGCCCGATATGAATAAGATCGGGCAGATGAGTTGCAACCCCGCTGTGGGTGGCATAGCCAAGGGGCAGATCGTGCGAGAGATCGATGCTCTGGGTGGCCGTATGGGGGTGATCACTGACCGTACCGCCCTGCAGTTCCGTATGCTCAATCGGAGCAAAGGTCCAGCGATGTGGAGCCCTCGTGCACAGAGTGATCGGGTGCGCTTCATGGAAGCATGGCGGGAGGAACTAGATGCAGAGCCTAACCTCGACCTTTGGCAAGACACCGTCACCTCCCTGCAATTAGAGGGGGGACGTGTACGAGGTGTGCATACCGCTCTCGGAGTATCCTTCTCGGCAGAAGCCGTGATCCTCACCGCAGGTACCTTCCTCGGCGGACTGATGCACTTTGGAGAACTTCAGCTACCGGGCGGTCGCATCTCCGAGCCTGCAAGCTATGGGATCACCGACCAGCTGAGAGCGGCGGGCATTCGTACCGACCGGATGAAGACAGGTACGCCTCCACGCATCGACGCTCGTAGCCTGCATATCGAAGAACTAGGTGTACAGGAGGGGGAGAATGACCATCATAAGTTCTCCTACCTCGATACACCAAAGTCCCAACTCAAGCAACTTCCCTGCTACACCCTCTATACCAACGAAGCCTGCCACGCTGTACTCCGTGAGGCGCTTGACCGCTCTCCCCTGTACAATGGGCAGATACAGAGCATCGGCCCACGGTATTGTCCCAGCATCGAGACGAAGATCGTGACCTTCGCTGACAAGCCACAGCACCAGCTTTTCCTAGAGCCCGAGGGCGAGCGAACGAATGAATACTACATCAATGGCTTCTCCTCTTCGCTCCCACTAGAGGTACAGCTCAAGGCACTTCGTCAGATACCCGAGCTTCGTGACGTGAAGATCTACCGTCCTGGCTATGCCATCGAGTACGACTTCTTCGATCCCACCCAGCTACATCACACGCTAGAGAGCAAGGTCATTCAGCGACTCTACTTGGCAGGACAAGTCAATGGCACCACTGGCTACGAAGAAGCGGCTGGCCAAGGACTATTAGCCGGGATCAACGCTCACCAGCAAGTCCGAGGCTTAGCACCCTTCACCCTGAGCCGCTCCGAGGCTTATATCGGCGTACTCATCGACGACCTCGTCACCAAGGGGGTCGATGAGCCGTACCGCATGTTCACTTCTCGGGCGGAATATCGCATTCTCCTGCGTCAGGATGATGCTGATATTCGTCTGACACCAAGGGCTGCAGCCATCGGACTTGCGACAAAGGAGCGCATCGCTCTCCTGGAGGAGAAGATCCGACTACGAGACGAACTGATCGGCTTCATCCAAGGCTTCTCCGTTCGCCCCGACAAGATCAATCCCCATCTAGAGGCAGCGGGCCTCGTTCCCCTTCGCCAGGGGTGCAAGCTCATCGACCTAGTCGCTCGTCCCCAACTTGACATTCTCCAGCTCGCTACCTATATCCCCGCCCTTCAGCGCCAGCTAGACAAGCTCCCTGACAATAGAAGAGCGGAGCTAATAGAGTGTGCTGAGATCCTCATCAAGTACAGTGGCTACATCGATAGAGAGCGGGAGCAGGCGGCGAAGCTTGAGCGTCTAGAGTACGTCTTCATACCCGAAGGCATCGACTACGCCAGCATCCAGGCGCTAAGCACCGAAGCACGGCAGAAGCTCTCTAGCATTCGCCCCGCCACCATCGGCCAAGCCTCCCGCATCCCTGGTATATCTCCCCACGACGTGAGCGTACTACTCGTCCTCGCTGGGCGGTAGGCACGCCCACCCTTACCTTACTCGCCATGACGATCGAAGAGATACGCAAGATCCTACCTACACTACCTGAATCCCCCGGGTGCTACAAGTACATCGGGCAGGACGGCACGATCATCTACGTCGGTAAGGCAAAGAACCTGCGCCGTAGGGTCAGTAGCTACTTCCAGCGCGACGTACAGAGCTCTAAGACACGGCTACTCGTGCGCCAGATCCGTGGTATCGAGTACGTCGTCGTCAGCACAGAAGCCGAAGCGCTGATACTAGAGAATGCACTCATCAAAGAGCATCAGCCCCGCTACAACATTCTCCTCAAGGACGACAAGACTTATCCCGAAGTCGTCATCCGTCACGAACCCTTCCCCCGTATCCGTGTAGAGCGCCGTCCGAAGCAGGATGGCTCTCTGCGCTTTGGCCCTTATCCCAGTGCGGGGATGGCGCATGCTGCGGTCGATATGGTACGTGACCTCTACCCTATCCGCACGTGCGACCTCGACCTCTCGCCCGAGAAGATCGCCCAAGGCAAGTATAAGGAGTGCCTGCAGTACCATATCAAGAAGTGCAAGGCGCCCTGTATCGGTCTACAGACCCTGGCCGACTACGACCAGAATGTCCGTGAGATCGCATCCCTACTACGTGGCAATCTCCGTGACGTCATCGACCTCTACCGAGGCGAGATGCTACGACTCAGCGAAGAATTACGGTTCGAAGAGGCGCAGATCTATAAAGAACGTCTGCAGTATCTCGAGAACTACCAAGTCAAACATACCGTAGCGCCCCACCACATCCATAATGTCGACGTCTTCAGCTTCGAAGAAGACGAGGACGGAGCGACTTATGTGAACTTCATGCATCTGACCCAAGGCATGGTCACTCAGGTCTATACCCTCGAGTATCGCAGTCTACTCGAGGGAGAGACACGTGAAGAACTCTTCGCCTCTGCGATCACCGAGCTTCGTCAGCGCTTTGCATCCCGAGCCAAAGAACTCATTCTCCCCTTCGATCCAGGCTGGCAAGACGACCCGAGTGTCACGATCACCATCCCTCAGCGTGGCGATAAGAAGAAGCTCCTCGAACTATCCGAGCGCAACGTCCGCCAGTACAAACTCGACAAGTATAAGCGTGCCGAGCGACTCAATCCCGATCAGCGACTCATGCAGATCGTGACCGAACTGAAGGAACTACTACATCTCGACAAGCTCCCGCTACATATCGAGTGCTTCGACAACTCGAATATCCAGGGCTCGGATCCCGTAGCTGCCTGTGTCGTCTTCAAGCGAGGACGTCCGTCGAAGAAGGATTACCGCAAGTTCAATATCCGCTCCGTCGAAGGTCCTGACGACTATGCTTCGATGCGAGAGGTCGTCACACGGCGCTACAAACGCATGAAAGAGGGCGAAGAAGTACTACCCGACCTGATCCTCGCAGACGGTGGTAAGGGTCAAGTAGGCGCTATTCGTGAGGCGCTTCTTTCGCTGGAGCTGGAGATCCCTGTCGCTGGACTCGTCAAGGACGAACGTCATCGCACCTCCGCCCTCCTCTACGGCGACGAGTTTCTACGAGAGATCCCGATCCGCCATCATAGTCCCGTCTTCCGTCTCCTCGAGCAAATCCAGGCCGAAGTACACCGCTTCGCCATCACCTTCCATTGTGATAAGCGCAGTAAGAGCCAGCTAGACTCCCGACTTGACTATATCAAGGGCATTGGCCCTAAGGCAAAGGAAGCGCTGATACACCATTTCCGCAGTGTGCAGGGCATATCATCGGCCTCGCTCGAAGAGCTCACCACGGCCGTAGGTCCAGCCAAAGCCCGCATCATCTACACCGCCTTTCACCCCGAAGCATAAATCATCCCTACCCGAGATCCCTAAGAAAAGGGGCAAACTATCAATAAACACACTATGGGAAAAGAACAAGTTACCCTAAGAGAGCTTAGAAAAGACTTCTACAAGATCAGGAAATTCGAGATTCAGAACCTCTGGCAACGCTCTATCTTCCTTGCCACATTCACGGTACTTCTCTTTACAGGCTATGGGACTTTCGCTGAGAAACTCTTCTCTTATGATGGATCGAAAGCTGTAATAGCCCACTTCTTTGGTTGTTTACTCGCATTTATCGGATCTACTTTCGCTATAATTTGGATCATGATGGCCAAAGGATCCAAAGCCTGGTTTGAGATCTACGAACGAAGAATCATGGACATAGAAAAGGAAGATTCCTTAGGTATACCCACAAAGTACCTAATGCGTGAAGGAGCACCATTTAGTATAAGGAACTCTCTATGGCTACCAAATCCAGGAGCTTACTCCGTATCAAAGATCAATATCATACTAGGGCAAGTTCTGTTATCTATTTGGCTATTCATCTACATCATCCATACTTTACTTCTCATATCAATCTCGAATCCTATGCAAGACCGCTCTTCCCTTAAGACTCTTGCTAGTGTCTTTTCTATAATACTCTTCTGTGCTCTTTACCCTCTATCGCAAGGGCTCAAGAAATTAGCAAAAAGCAAGGGGATTATAACACCTGAAGAGGAAGAGAAAAGAAAGGAAGAGGAAGAGGAAGAGAAAAGAAAGGAAGAAAGAATTGCCTTCGCCAAACGTTTCGCTCCACCTGAAGGATCCAAGAAATCAACAAAAAGTAGCACAATCATCACGCCTAGCGAAAAGGAGAAGGAAGAGCAGAAGAAAGAAAATGACAACGAACAACCCGAGGATCTATACCACTTCGCGACTAAGCTATTCAACTGGCTTCGAAGCAAACTACAGAGAAAGAGCACAAAGAGCGAAGAAAAGGGGCACGAAAAAAAAGAACAACAGGACAGAGACACATGTAAGCAGAAAGAAAACAACCAACTAGCGCCCTCAGTAAGACCCAACACAAACGACCCAACTGATCAAGACACAAGTCAAAACTAAAGAGGACGAACGTCAAAACAAAAGGTCAAAAGAGACGAAAGAAGAAGCAACAGAAGACAAATAGCAATAATACCCTACCCCATGCGCTTTCTCATTCAGCGGACACGCACCGCAGCTGTCCACATCGGTGGCGAAGAAGTAGCTAAGAGCAACGGCCTCGGCATGCTCATCCTCATCGGTATCGCTCCCGACGATACGACCGAAGACATCGAATACCTCGTGAAGAAGGCGATCCAACTCCGTATCTTCGATGACGAGGCTGGTGTGATGAATCGGAGCATCCTTGACGTAGGCGGGGAGATCATCGCCGTATCTCAATTCACGCTCATGGCGGAAACGAAGAAGGGCAATCGACCTTCTTACATCCGTGCTGCCCGTCCCGAGATCGCCGAACCGCTGTACAACGAAGTGGTCCAAGCGCTAGAGCTTCGCCTCGGATATAAAATTGGCACGGGTCGCTTCGGAGCAGACATGCAGGTTTCGCTAGTCAACGACGGGCCCGTAACGATCTGGCTCGACAGCAAACTCAGGGAATAAGCGCCCCACCCGCCTACATCTTCACCTTCGATCGGCGGAGATGCTCCACGTGGAACGCCGTACCCCCACGACACTTCTCCCGCAATTCCCGCATCCATCTCTTGCGACAAGAGCATTGGATGCGGGAATTTCTATTTATCTTCGCACTAGAGCAATCACCCCTCTTCAGGCACCGCAGTCGACGAGTGCGGAATAAGGGAGACACCACTACAGAAGAAAAGCCTTCATCTTCATAGAGACGAGCGGAGCGATTACGATACTTGGGCCGGCATCTAAATAGAGACTCCTCAGCCTCCCTTTGACCATTTGACGACGGACTGTAAGCAAGCAATCAACGACGCAATAATTCTCAACCCTTAGACAAAGCAATACGCACTATGAAAAGAAAAGCATTACTATCCGCACTTACCTTGGGCGCAGTCCTCGCCTTCAGTTCGCACCCGCTCCTGGCACAGAAGAGCAAGAGGCCGGAGCTAGCAAAAGAAGGGCGTAACCTCGAAGAACTTCTCCCGAAAGGATGGGAAGCACAGCACGGTACTGGCGACTTAAACAAGGACGGCATCGAGGATATTATCCTCATCGCTCACCCTAACTCTCCAGAGAACAAGAAGAAGAGAGACGACGGATATGAATACGATTTCAACCCCGCTATCCTTGCGGTCTACTTCGGGTCACCCACGGGCGTCTACAAAAGATTCAAAGTATGGAAGGAGGCCGTCCCACATCGTGAGGATGAATATACCGAAATCGGCGTCGAACTCTCCGTCACCCCCAAGGGCGCTGTCGACTTCAACATCAGCAGTTGGTCAAGCATGGGCACCGCCGACACGGGTAGCACGACCTACAGATACCGCTACCAGGCGGGCGACTTCTACCTCATTGGCGAGGAGACAGGTTGGCACAACCGCATGACTGGCGAAGGAGAAAAGACGAGCATCAATTACATCACAGGCAAAAAGTCCATCACGTCGGGCAACATGATCGAGAATACCGACATGAAGACCAAGATCATCAAGCTCAAGAAAGAGCCACTACGGCGCCTCGGATCCTTCACGATGCAGCCGTAGTGGTCGAAGAGACAGCCAAGCCAACAAGCAAAAGCGAGCGAGGATATCGTATATCCTCGCTCGCTCTTTATTAGAGTGAAGAGGACTCCTGAAGCAAACCCAAGGCTCACCACAGGCGAAGACACCCACCTTCGCCCGACGCAAAGCCACAGCTTATCGTATCTTTGCGAAAAGCTTACTTACTCCCCCACCCTTCCCCTCAAGTAATGACCCAAAAAGAACGCCGTCAAGCAGGACTCTACTTCTGCGCCCTCGACCCCGAGATTCACGAAGAGCGCCTCAGAGCACAGACACTCATCCAGCGCTACAACAGCTTAACCCCAGCCGAACATCAGGAAGCCGAAGAGATCATCCGTAGTCTTCTGGGGAGCATGGGCGAGCGATGCCACTTCGTCCCGCCCGTCTTCTTCGACTACGGATCGAATGTACACATCGGAGACTACAGCTTCGTCAATAGCAACTTCACCGCTCTGGATGCCGGACGCATTGAGATAGGCAAGTGCGTCTTCATCGGTCCCAACGTCAGTATCTATACGCCCACCCACCCATTACTTGCTGAGGAGCGCAACACTGGCCACGAACAAGGCAAGCCCGTCACGATCGGAGACAACGTTTGGATCGGTGGCTCGGTCACCATCTTAGGAGGCGTGACGATCGGTGACGGTGCAGTCATCGGTGCGGGTAGCGTAGTGACGCGCGACATACCAGCTAATATGATCGCCGTCGGCAATCCATGCCGTCCGCTTCGTCCCATCACGGAGGACGACCGGGCGCTTAGTGAGCTCGGAGATTAGCGGAGAATCGCCTCGACGTTCCACGTGGAGCACCAGCCAAGTGACCGACGTAATAGAATGCCTATCTTTGCAGGCGAAAAAGAATTAGAATAAGACCACGGATGCTTAGCGAAGATTTGATTTACGACAAGGTTGATACTCCCCTCTTCCATCTCATAGGAGAAGCGGCGGACGAACTAGGAGTCGACGCCTACATCGTAGGAGGCTATGTGCGCGATCTCCTACTCTACCGCCCTTCAAAAGATATAGACATCGTCTCCATCGGCCGAGGGATCGACCTGGCTCAAGCGGTAGCACGGCGACTTGGACGAGGAGCGCACATCACGACCTTCGCACGCTTTGGCACCGCTCAAGTAAAACAAGGCGACCTTGAACTAGAATTCGTCGGAGCCCGACGGGAGAGCTACAGCCCCGATAGCCGTAAGCCCTTCGTCGAGGACGGCACACTCCAGGAGGATCAAGAGCGCCGAGACTTCACGATCAATGCTCTTGCGATCTCACTCAATGCAGATTCCTTCGGCACGCTCATTGATCCCTTCGACGGACTTACCGATCTCGAGGAGCTGACGCTTCGCACTCCGCTGGATCCCGACATCACATTCAGCGACGACCCGCTACGTATGATGCGGGCGATACGCTTTGCTTCGCAGCTAGGCTTCTTTATCGATCCCGACACCTTCGCCGCTATCGGGCGCAATGCTAAGCGTATCGAGATCGTCTCTGCCGAACGAATATCCACCGAGTTCAATAAGATCCTCCTCTCCCCTCGCCCATCAATAGGGCTGGAGCTCTTTGAGCAGACGGGGCTGATGGCCGAAGTCTTCCCCGAACTTCTTGAACTCAAGGGCGCCGAGACCCGTGATGGTATCGGTCATAAGGACAACCTTACCCATACTTATAAGGTAGTTGACAACATGGCTAAGGCACTCGCCGCCTCTCGCCCCGGAGAAGAGATGAACCTCTGGCTACTGTGGGCTGCTCTCCTGCACGACATCGGCAAGCCACGTACGAAGCGCTTCGACAAGCGTCTCGGCTGGACCTTCCACAATCATAATTTCATCGGGATGAAGATGGTGGCAAAGATCTTCCGCCGTCTACGCCTTCCGCTGGATCATAAGATGCACTACGTGGAGAAGCTTGTTGATCTTCACATGCGACCTGCTACACTCGTCGACGAAGGTGTCACTGATTCGGCGGTGCGCCGACTACTCTTCGAGGCAGGTGATGACATAGATGATCTGATGCTCCTCGTAGAAGCAGACATCACCAGCAAGAATCCCCAGCGTGTCCGTAAGTACCTTGATAACTACAAACTGGTACGTAGGAAGCTCGTCGACATAGAAGAGAAGGACCGAATACGGAACTTCCAGCCTCCGATCTCAGGGCAGATGATCATGGATACCTTTGCACTCACCCCCTGCCGTGAGGTAGGCTTGATCAAGGATGCCATCAAGGACGCTATCCTCGACGGCACCATCCCCAACGAGTATGAGCCAGCCTACGCCTTCATGCTTCGAGAAGCAGAAGCGTTTGGTCTGCACCCCAAGAACTCGGGCAAGGAAGAATAAAGCACCTCACAGGGAAGAACACCCCTTCTCATAAGGAAAGGATAGCCCAAGCATAGAGAAAGGAGCTCACAGCGCTTCTATAGACTTCACAGGGCACTCCCCTACCCTACCGATACAGCAAGCCCCCACTTCGTACCCTGCAGTATGAAGTGGGGGCTTTACTTTCTGTGACTATGCTCAGTCGGTTGGGCTTACTAAAGCGCTACCCAACGTACGAGAGCGAAGTCCATGCGGTGTGGGAGCTCTGGGTGCGTGGGCACGATACGGATCGCACGCTTGTAGAGTCCGGGGCGAGACTGAGTGAAGGCGAGTTCGTATACCTCCTTCGTGCCCTCCTTCTCTACGAGGCGGAGAGGCGTCTTAGCCACGAGACGGAGCTTACCATCAGCTTCCTCACGAGCGTCTACCAGCTCTACTTCGAGGTCGCAAGAGAGGCTTGCCTTGTCCAGGACGAGGCGGATGGTCTCATGCGTACCGGTGTAGCGCTCGTTGGATACGTTGGACGAATTACCGGAGTCTTCGACAGAGACGATACGAAGGCTATCCCATTCGCTCGCTACGGCACGCTTCCAATCGACTAGCTCACGTGCGATCCTATTCCCATTGGCGTGAAGATGTGCCGAGCGGGCAGCAAGTCCCGTATAGAAGCGGTCGAAGTAATCGTCCATCATACGACGCATCGTGTAGTGAGGTGCGATGAAGTTCATCGAGTTCTTCATCGTCTGCACCCAGCCATCAGAATAGGGCTTCCCTTCACGATTGAAGTACAGGGGTACGATCTCCTTCTCCAGAAGGTCGTAGATCGTCGTAGCGTCGAGCTTGTCCTGTAGCGTCTGATTGCTGTAGGTACGCTTATCGGTGAGTGCCCAACCTGCGCCCTTGCGGTAGCCTTCGTACCACCAGCCGTCGAGGACAGAGAGATTGAGTACACCATTCATCTCTGCCTTCTCACCCGACGTACCCGAAGCTTCAAGAGGTCGTGTAGGGGTGTTCATCCAGATATCGACCCCAGCGATGAGCTTGCTCGCCAGACGCATGTCGTAGTTCTCAAGGAAGATGATCTTACCTAGGAACTCTGGACGACGGCTGATCTCCAGGATGTACTTGATGAGTCCCTGACCGCCACCATCAGCAGGGTGCGCCTTACCGGTGAAGAGGAACTGCACCGGGTACTTAGGATTGTTGACGATACGCTCCAGACGCTCTAGGTCGGTGAAGAGCAGGTGTGCACGCTTATAGGTAGCGAAGCGACGACCGAAGCCGATGAGCAGAGCGTTGGGGTTGATTCCCTCGAGGACGGAGACCGTCGTCTCGGGGTCACCGCTATTGCGGATCCACTTCTCGCCGTAGAAGGTGCGGATATGCTCGATGAGACGGAGCTTGATAGCCTGGTGCGTCTCCCAGATGGTCTCGTTGGGGAGCTGCTGGATCTTCGCCCAGGTAGCTTCCTCGGTCTGCTTCTTGATGAAGTCCTTGCCGAAGTGCTTCGTGTAGAGCTCCTGCCATTCAGCAGAGGCCCATGTAGGCAGGTGGACGCCGTTGGTGACGTAGCCGACGTGCAGCTCTTCGGGG
>ERZ772948.1235-NODE-1235-length-15175-cov-8.941402_pt1 | contig 15175 bp, 10 predicted proteins | sample MGYA00511945_ERZ772948 | MGnify/ENA primary metagenome ERZ772948 (study PRJEB29015, sample SAMEA2737927) | human oral metagenome | biome: human oral; feature: human-associated habitat; material: dental | place: China | collected 2141 ... | reverse complement strand
ATGTGAAAAATTATGACAGAATAATAAGTTATTAGCCTAATTAGACCAATTAGACCAAATAGCCTAATTAGGCTAATAGGAATAAGTTGTTTGTAGAAATATGTTTAGACTCTAATGACCGAATTGGGTTAAAAAGAAATAGAGGCTGCACCAGTTTAATGATACAGCCCCATTCTGTCATTTAAAGTTTTAGTTATCAGTAGTTAGTACTTACACAATAATATCTTTATAATCTCTATTTAATCTTACTCGTTTAGAATCCAAACCGCAAGACAATTTACTGACTCCTTATATAATCAGCTTATAAATAATCTTACTTACTGGTTCTTATATTGAATTCTGTCACTTTGCTTATACTCTTCTGACCCTGCAAAACAGTTAAAGCAAATCGTGCCATACCATTCTTTAACTTCTTATCAGCCTTCACAAGTGCTGTGTAACGGACGCCCTTACCGGGTGCAATACTCTCAATATGAATAGATGGACTGATGTAAATGTGTGCATTACCGGTTGTTTCCAATACTGAAGGCTGTACATCACTAATCGTCTTATCTCCTCGATTCATCACCTCAAAGATAATCTTACCTACCTCATTACGTGATAACACGCCATCTTGGTTGTCATCAACAAAACGAGCATTGATAATCTCAATATTCGGTGTATACTGATAATTACCTGCTAACTTATCCACACTTGACTCAGCAGGTGCCTTTGTGTTTGGCTGTGCCGCACTGTAACTACCAGTGTAATCACTGCTTTGGAAATCGTAAATACGGTCGTCACCAGAGTTGGTATTATCAAAGCCGCTGCCGTCTACACTGCCTGACCGTCCATAGTCGTCTGTCTGATTATAATAGTCGTATCCTGATTGATTCCTTCTTTCACGTGCCTTACGCTGTTGCACCTTCTCATAATGGTCGTGTACATCCTCTTTCGCACGTTTGTCAGCCTTTGCTCCCGTAGAAGCACCTATGATAGCACCACCAGCCATACCAACAATCGTACCTATATCTGAGCCTCTCGCGCCACCAGCAATACCACCAATAGCACTTCCAAGAATGCTTCCTAACGAGCCACCAGTTACAGCACCTGACCCTGTATAGGTATCGCAACTACTCAGCACCACAGCGGCAGAGAGGGAGAGTATTAAAACCTTCTTCATAACTTTCAAATTCTTAACGTTGGCAAAATTAGCTACATATTTTCACACTTACAAAGATATTTCCCTACTCAACGAGGGGAAAACCCTAAAATACCTAAATGTATCTTCTACTACTCTGATTTCCAGAAGTAAAAAGCAATAAAACTTATTATTCTTCTATCGGAATATACAACATCAAATGATCAAATGCTATATAACGTTTATCAGCCCAAGTGATAATACCGATAGCATCGTTCAACGTACAGTTTCTTAATTCTTCATGCTCAGAAACAGAGACTTTATGCGACTTTCCATTCTCATCTTTTACAGAGATAAAATCTGGTGTTATAGCTTCCAATTCTTGATAGAAAGTATAGGAATAGGCCGCAAAATCATTTACCACCTCTACTCCCTTTTCGGTTAGAGGCATCCAATCATCTTTTGCACGTATCAATCGCATCGGCTGAAACCACGATACGTCCATCATAAACGACTCAAATGCTATCTTCGTCGGGCAGTCTCCTCCAAAGAAAACAAAGTGTGGATAAGTGATATCATCCTTTGACAGCTTTTCATTGTTCAACCATTGCAACACAGAACGGGGGTGCTGCACACAGGCATAATCCTCACCATTACTATAGAAACTTACCGTAAACTCTTGCTGATGCAGTTTACCAACCTCACCTTCCTTCTGAAAATAATGACTAAATAGATAGCTTGTTGCCAATTCTTCCACTTGCCAATAGTCTGGACATTGCTCACTATGCTGCTCACTCAACCAATAACCATCAAGATCAGGATACAACTGGTCCCACTGAATACACCGTCCATTCTCTGCAATCTGCTCTGCACTTGCAAGAATTGACAGATTGGAAAGTACATCAGCCGTAAACTTAACCAATCGAATACGGGTCAGTTTCTCTTCCGACTCCTTTAAAGCTTTATGAAAGAGTGTCATCCGTGGTGTCTGTACAAAAAGAATATTACGATGACATACGCGCAGAAAGAAATTATAAACCAGCTCGTATTTCCCCTTCATCTGCTTCGCATCGCCCTGCCGTGTCTCAACAGACGAGGGCAGTACACCGAGTAACATCAATAGAAAAACTGCAAGACAATAAGAATCTTCTTCCTGCAATCGCAGTAGAAGTTCTCGCTTCTTTGTTGCCTCACGTTCTGTTATCTCATCATCAAAAACACAAACATTGACAATTTGCTCACAACAGTCTACCCTCGCATTCCTATCTTCTACATCTTCCTTCAAAGGCTTATACCTTTCCATCAGTCTTTCCGCTAATCCATAAGCGTCTATCAATCTATCAAGAGAAATACCCATTTCATCATTCCACTCACGCTCCAACTCGTGATAAACAGCCTTACGCAAAAAGGCATCTTTCCCACCAACACGACCAAAGGAATTGTTTCCACTACCCGATTTTCCTATATGTTTCCATAGCTCTTCACCACTATTATATAATAGCCTGAGCCGATACACAGCATTTAGTTTTGCCTTTATTGCCTCGTCTTCAGTATCAGTCTTGACAGACTTTTCACACGTCTTAGCTACCTCAGTACTTAAGTTGATAGTCTTATCGTCTATATTCATATCTTTCATTCTTAGCTTTGTCATCTTCTATCTGCCTACAAATACTGTACAGATACAAGTCCTGCCAAACGTTTTCTATTATTAACACCACCTTTCACTCTCTATCTCTAAAGAAGGTTCCGACGTTCTTTCTTACAATTTTGAGTTCCCCTTTCTTCATATATTACTAATCGCAACACTTAAGCTACTCTTCCGCAAAAATACAAATTAATTCCTTTGTGCCTCTCACAATTAAACATTTATTTTGCAGACAGAAACAAAAACCTAATAAATTATGAACAAAACAACATTTATCTTAACGATTGGTATTACATTACTCTGTAGCACTACCCTACTCACAACTACCAGTTAAATTGAGTTTTTTGTTCATAGAGGAGTAAATAGTTCCTACTTTTCAAATATGTTTTATTAACTTGTGATAGTACAACTCATTCCCTACAAAGAAGTTGCTTCCTTCACAACAAGACAGAGAATTATAATTTAAATCATCAAACTTATGATCAGAGGTTATATAAATTTCAGATGCGACAACTGCAACAACACCTTTCGCGCATTAGATATTGAGTATGGAGCTACTGTTATGTCAGTTCCAATGCCCTGCCCAAATTGTAACAGCCGTCACACTTATCCACCTAACTGGCGTATTCTCGGCTTTTATCCCCTCGGCAACAACCGTGAGCTTTATAAAAGAATCTGGGAAAGGATGGATAAAGAGGAAAGCAAGCGTGATAGCCAATGGACTAAAATGTGATTGCTTCCTCGCTTGTTAAAACGATGAACAAGATTAGCAATTTTCAAAAAGTAAGTAAGCATTCAAGGTAATAAAGGCTCCACAATAAGAGAAAGAAATGCCTTATTGGGTTTTATTCACTTTATTTTGTTGTTATTTTGTAATTTATAATAAAATTATTATATTTGCAACAGAGATTATAGAATGACACGAGTCAGCCACTCGAGTATAGTTGAATTCACGACATAAAATTAAAACCCATTGAGATAGAAACATAGGGTGTAATACAGATATTTTAAATCCAAAGAAATGAAAAAGAACCAATTCCAAGAGTATTGTGAGCAAGTGAAGAAAAAACTGCAAGAGTACAAGGACGTACGCCAGCAGGCCAATATCAACGATGAAGGTCTCAATGCTGCTGTGGAGCGTAAGGCTAAACCTTTTGTGGAAGGACATTTTACGCTTGCCGTTGTAGGTAAGATGAGTGCAGGAAAGTCTACTTTCATTAATGCATTCCTTGGTAAGAACATATTACCCACAGGACATTTCCAAACCACAGCTATCCTGACAAAAATAGAGCACGCAGAAAAAGAGTCTATTAAAATTATCTATGGTGATGATCAGGAAAGAACTTTTTCAGATGGTATCGAAGGTCAACTAAAGCAGTACGTTGCAATTAAGGAGAAATACAACGATTTACCTCTTAATTATATTAATGAGAAGATAATAATAGGATGGGATAAAAAAGAAATCTGCAGCCCAGATGTTATCAAAGATATGGAAGCCATTTCTCGTGAGAAGGTAGACAGGAATCTCCTTGAGGAATACATTAAAGAACACCCAAAGTCTAAGATTGCAAAAGAAGTTACGGTAAGGTGTCCTTTTCCAGAGGATTGCATAGGTTGGCGCATTGTGGATACTCCAGGAGTAGGAGCTATAGGAGGTTTTGATTTAGAAACAACTAAATTTCTGACAGCTAAACTTAAGAATGGAGGCAATAATGTTGATGCCATCATATTCCTTCACAAAGGTAATGGCAACATTGAAGATAAGGACACTAACGACTTTGTTAAAAATACCTTTAACAATTTATCAGATGATGTTAAAAAACGTGTGTTCTTTGTCATAACACATACTGCTTCTGACGATTATAGAGATAATAAAGATGCGTATATGCGTAGAGCTAAGTCTCTATTCAAAGATCGCTACGGTATCAAAGAAGACCGCCTACTCGAGATTGATAGCCTGATGGAGATTCTGATTAGATATATTAATCAAGAAAACAAGGATGCTCAATCCTTGCTTGAATCTAAAACAGTGCCAGACTCTTCTTGGAATGAAGAAGTCTGGAAGAAATGTCGAACATTATTACGTGGCATAAAGTACTCTCTTAAAGACGATGGTATAAATGTCAATAATGAAAGTATACTTGAGAGAGCCCAAGAGTGGTCAGGCTTTAATAAGTTTCGTAAGATTCTAAATAAGTTTGTTAAGACAGAAAAAACAAATGCATTTGAGGACTTTTTAGATACTATTGACGAAGACATAGAGGAGGCCATTAAAGGTAAAGAAAACGACAAAAGAAATCTTCAGGACGGAGCTGAAAAGATAAAAAAACAGATAGAAAAATTAGAATATGTTAAGCTAAATATACAGGAAGAACTCGGTAAAATTCGTCAAGAGTTCAGCCAAGATAATGTGTCTAAAAGATTTGACTTTGTTGAAGAAAGAATACAAGAGCATATAATAGATGCTAATGCTGATTATGCTAACATACGTAGGGAAGCTACAAACCTCTACGACTTAGCCGATAAAGCAAAGTCTGCTTTGTTTAGGAAGATGCAATCAATAATTGAGGAGTATGTGAAGGTTTGTAAAAGTGAAGTGTTTTTTAAGAAGCCTGACTTTGATAAAATAGAGGCAGAAGCTACTGATCAAGCAAAACACCCCACAGACATCATAGGAAAAAGAAAAGTTCCAGGATTTTGCTGTGATGACTACGAAACATACATAGAGCATAAAGGGGGGGATGTCAATGCTCAAAAGAAACTGCAATCTTTTAGAACGATGTCGGTGCGTCATATCCGCCAAGAGGCTAATGATTTCAAGACAAAAATTCAGAAAGAAGTTGAGAGTTACATCTCCAAAGTAAATGCTGCTCAACAGAAAAAAATCGATGAACAAAAGAGACATTTAGAGGAGTTGAAAGCTAAGCATAAAGTATCTTCTCCATCTGAGTTGCGTGATATGATTAAGGCAACGGAAAACGATATCAACAAATTGAAAGGTTTTAAGAGCTCATTGAAAGAAAACTAATATGGAACAGCCATTTATAGATTATAGCGCAATTTCTTCTGAAATATCAAAGAAGTGCCACCAGTATCTTCACGACGTTGATGTAAACACAGTATTGGATTCATTTGATGCTGTCAAGGATATATTAGAGAGGGCCATAGAGAGATATTCATTTCAGGTAAGTGAATACTGGAATCAGAATCACTCTGATGTAGAAATCTCTCGAAAAATCAAGTTTATGGATATAGACAATGGGTATGTAAAACTTCTGAAGAAATGGGTTAGGGAGAACCCGTTCAGGCAGGAACTTCCAGACTGTCCGAACGACTTTGTAGAGTCCTATGACAAATATAATGCAAAGGTAAATAAAACTGCCATTGCAGCAGGAACCGCAGGAACGCTTGCCATAGGTGCGGCTTACGGTGTCAGTACATCACAAGCTGCTGCCGGAGCAAAGGGCTGTCTTGCCTTTGGCAATCCGTTGGTGGCTATTATTGCCGAATTAATCGGGATTGCAGCAATATATGCAGTGGCCCAGTACCAGAAGAAGAACAAGCGTAAAGAGATTGAGACCCAACGTCGTGAGTACAAAGCCCAGCTAAAGGAGTATAAGCAAAAGCTTATCAATACCTTAACAACTTCGGCTGAAATCTATCTCAAGGAAGCAGAGGTATATTCTAACAATCTATTAACAGAGTTCTGAAATGAAAGAAAACGAAATCAAAGATAAAACCCCTATGCCAGCCCCTGCAGAGGCCCCAGGTGAAATTGCTAAGGAGTATAAGGAAAAGACTGCCGTTATTGAACAGGAGTTTTCAAATGCGGTTCGTGCTTTTGACACTGTAATAACCAAGTCATATCTTTCAGAACTCACTTCTTACGATGTCGTACCATGTACAAATGGGCAGATACCTAATATGCGTTGGATTAAAGTGAATGAAATTGTTTACGAGAAGGACGAATTCTTTGTAGACAAGATGTCGATGCTTTACAACGCATTACACTCTTCTGCACGCAATATCTGCTTTTTACTGAGAAGAGGTTACTGTAAAGACAATAAGTCAGCAGTGGAAGTCTTTATGGGTACAACGGATATAAGCGGAGTCAATAATGTTTCAGGAGACATACTGGAGAAGGGACTGAAGGGCCTCTTCCCTGGCGTTTCTACAGAAAGAAGCGGTGATATTGTTCAGGAGCTGAAAGGGTCTCTTGATAAGACGTTTGCCATTTCCTGTGTCTCAGGTGTAGCTTCCCTAAGAGAAGATGACAAGAAAGAACGCTTTGTGCAAGGCTTGGAAAAGCTGCTCGATTCTACAAATGGTCTAAAGTTTGCCGTTTTCTTTGTTGCAGAACAGGTTGAAGACAGCGAATGTGCATCTATATTGTCTAATTACGAGAATCTTTATTCTGCTATCTCACCGATGGCAGAAACTCAGCTATCTTTTTCACAGAGTATAACGAGTGGAGTCAGTGAGTTCAGTTCTAAGAATTTCACAGAGAATGTTGTAAAATCTCTTCAAAAAGCGGTAGCAAAAGGAACGGCATATAGTAAATCTCATACAGAACATTCGGCAACAACAAAAGGTAATACTTCCAGTTTTGGGGGGTCTATTGGCAAAGGACCTTTCTCTGCATCGGCATATTACAGTAGAACAACTGCTAAAAATGAGGGCAAGGCTGATACGGAAGGCAGAACAGATTCTTATAACCTGTCCATCCTGGAAGGAATCCAAAGAGGTTTGTCAAAAGGGACTCAACAGGGAGAAGGCTCGCACAGAGATAATCAGGAGAGCCGTTCGCACCAGATAACCTTTCAAAACCGGAGAGTAAAGCATTATCAGGATCTTTTAGACAATGAGATCGACAGACTGCAAAACGCACTACCCTATGGTTTGTGGTCAATGGGCACATATTTCATAGCAGAAGACGACACTACAGCCACCGCTTTGGCCGGATTATACAAAGGATGTATTGTCGGTGACAATTCGAACTCGCAGGTCTTTACAGTAAACAACTGGAGTAAGCACGATGATAAGACAAAGGATATTGCCCAACATCTGTTGGGCTGTCAGCATCCTCGCTTCGTTTTGCCTTCAAATATAGAAGTATCTTCTGGTTCGTTGGTAAGCAGCAAGGAGCTTGCAATTCACATGTCCTTTCCTCAGAGCAGCGTGCCAGGTATATTGGTACGGGAGGAAACTTCATTTGGAAGAGAAGTAAAAAGTAGGGCAGGCTTGAATGATGAGAACGCAATAACAATTGGCAATATTCTGCATCTGGGAGAAAAGTCTACGCTGCCTGTACGGCTATCCTTGGAGGAACTCTCAAAACATATGTTTGTAACAGGTTCTACAGGAAGCGGAAAGTCAAATACTATATACCTTATCATTGATAAGCTGATAAAAAAAGGGAAAAAGGTGCTGGTCATTGAACCTACCAAGGGTGATTACCGAAAGGTTTTCGGCGGTATGGCTGATATGACAGTATATTCTACGAGAGAAAATGAAAAGAATCTTCTGAAAATCAACCCCTTTGCTTTCCCTGAAGGCATCCAGGTGAATGAACACATAGAAAGACTGGTTGAGATATTCGGCGTATGTTGGCCGATGTATGCAGCTATGCCTGCAATTCTGAAAAAGTCTATTATATGTGCCTACTCTGCCTGTGGGTGGGATATAAGGAAGTCTGAATGTCGTCACGGCAGGTTGTTTCCAACGATAGCTGATGTCGTGATTCAGCTTAAAAAAATAATTGCGTCTTCAGAGTATTCTGCAAATACAAAAGGTGATTATATAGGAGCCTTGCAGACTCGACTGGAGTCTCTTCAAACTGGCATATATTCTACAATCCTGTCTTCTTCAGATTGTACGGATTATGAAAAGTTATATGACCAGAATGCGATAATTGACCTGCATCATATCGGCTCTACAGAAACGAGGTCACTTCTTATGGCTATGCTTGTCTTAGGGTTAAATGAATGGCGTATGTCAACTAATGACGATGATATGGATTTACCTTTACAACACGTAACGGTCATAGAGGAAGCTCATAACATTCTTCCCAGAGTATCAAAGCATCAGAGCCAGGAAGGAGCAAACGTGTTAGGAAAGTCTGTAGAGATGATAGCTGATGTTATGTCTCGCATCCGTACCTATGGAGAGGGGTTCATTATAGTGGATCAGTCGCCTTCAGCCATTGATGAGTCTGCTATAAGAAATACAAATACAAAAATCGTTATGAACCTGCCTGATGGAGAGGATTGTCTGATAGCAGGTCGGGCTATGTCATTGACAAAGGATAAACAAATTTCCAAGTTATCACGTTTGGCAACGGGTGAAGCTGTTGTGTGGCAGCGTGGCTGGAATGAAGCCGTTCTGGCTCTTGTCGATGAAATGTCTGATAGAGTCCCATTAAAAGCAGGCGATAATGTTTCTTACGTGAAAGAATCCCTAAGAGAACGGCCAAGTAGTCTCTTTATTAAGCGGTTTGTTAAGGAAGAGGCATTATCAGATGAGGAACAAAAAAGCCTACAGGATGAAATTGTCAGAGCAATGGTTCCGTCTTGTGTGAAGTCAGAATTGTTGGATGTTATACGCCATCTTCCCTCACACAAGGAGTCTGCCCTGATTAATTCTGTTGTCCGTTATTTGGGGCTTGATGTGGAGATTATCAGATTATTTGCAGAGTATAGCTTTGTGGGATCTTTGCAATTAAAAATGATTTGCGCGATTTTATAGCGGATGATTTAGCAATCTATGATACAGACCAACAAGACGAACTACTTAGTATGGTCTTTATTTGGGCTTCATCGCAAAATGAGATGTGGCATAAGATATGTCAGGATAGTCTTCCTTCTAACCCTAAAAGCAAGTAGATATGTCTTTTATAATTGATGATGCTGCTATAGCAGTAGCTTCTGAAGCTGTATGTGAATCTGCAGGGGGAATGGAATCAGCTGCAGAATTATGTGACAATACTGATTGCACTTTTTCTGTTGAAGATGTGAGAAGTGAATTTAGTTCAGATAAGTTTAGTCTTTCTGAAGAAAGTGGCGATTTCTCTAATCTGAACTCGGATATAGATTGTTCTGCTTCTTCCAGTAACGAAATGGATTCCCTGAGAGAAGAGTTCTCTCCAAGCAACTTTTCAGAATCAGCTTCTAATGAGAATTTAGAACAGGCAACTCCAAGAGAAGGCGTAGAGCGTACTTCAACTTTTGAAGATCAGACTATTGGAAACGATGTGTTGGAAGACAAGCGCCCAGAGATAGAGAGTAAGCTGAATATGGGACAACCTCATAATGCAGATGTTCTACGAGGGAACTTGGAGATTGCTATGGACAAAGAAACTGATAGAACTGTATCAAGAGCTCATCATATTGTAGGAAACGAAACGCCATATGCAGCAAAAAAAATGGAAGAGTTCGGTCTTGACCGAAATGACCCTGCAAATGGAATTTTGCTGCCCAATGATGCTTCCAGCCCTCTAAAGGGATCGATTCATAGTGGACGGCATTTACAAGAATACTATAACACTGTTGAGCAGCTTATGGCAAGTGCTACTACAAGAGAAGAAGCTCTTGAGGTTCTCCAATCATTGAAAGAAGATTTATTTTCTGGAAAATTATCATTACAACGTGATGTGCAACCTAATTTATAATAATAATAATATGAGAATTTTTCAATTAAAGAACAAGGTTGAGGGATTTGCCACTATCAATTTTGGTGATATTGATATGATGAGCGTATTAAGGACTGGTGATGTGTCAGTTCTTGACGGACAAAACTTTGTTTGGAATAAAACTGCTGGTGATAGTATTAGTGATTGCCCTTTCTTCATCGGAGCAATGCCTATCTTTGCTTCTGAGAAATTAGGAAGCGTTCTAAAAGATATAGATTGTACAACGGCTACTTTTATGGTTGAGGGTATATCGTATACTGTAGTGGCAGCACCCCCTGTTGCTGGAAACACCATTGATTTAGAGAAATCTAAATGTAAGACTTTCCGCAGTGGAAAGATTATGGAGGTTAAAGAATATAGTTTTTATAAGAGAAATTCTTTTCCAGAGATGTTTACAACTGAAGAGTATATAATGCATACTTTTTGTAATGAAGAGGTCGTAAAATTACTTTACTCTTGTCATTTCGAACACTTAATCATAAAAGAATGCACTATTCTTTAAATTTGCAAAGACTTATAATTTGCATTTTGACACAGTTGAGTTGACTAACCCCAACTTGACTGCGCTCCACACGAGGACATCTCTGGCTATATCTTCATGGTACCCAACTGGGCACATAAATGGTTCCGCCACAATGGCTATGTATCAAGAATGTTAAAGTAAAAACACTTATAGAAAAACAATCCCGAAAGTTTATAATAACCTTCGGGATTGATAATTCTAATTTTTCCGTTCTCTCATGCGGACAAGTTTAATTTCATTCTATTCGACTGCTACAACTTTTGAATACTCCTTCGTTTTAACGATATAGATACCTGATGGTAGACTAACCGTCTTATACTCTCTTACAATAGTAGAAAACATCAATTTGCCACTTAAGGTATAGACTTGCAAGTGTGTAGGCGTTCCGGTCATAAAACTTAGATAATTCTTACCCCCAGAGACTTTAAAAGCATCAGTAGTAGAAGCATCTATTTGTGACGAAACTGTGAAGATTCCTCCAATAGTCACAGAAGAAGTAACCTTAAAATTAGGAGAATCTACTTCTTCATCATTAAGTGTCAAAGTTTCAAGTTTATATCCAGATGCGGGTATCGCTTTAATGACAAGATCTGTATTCTTAGCCACCTTTGTACCCGACAGAACCTCAACACCATCTGCTGTAAATATCTTTAACGTTCCATATTCCGGCTCCTGTATTGTAATATATGCCATGTTACAACCTGTTCCATCGCCCTCGTAATCAATCGTCCACCCCTTCAACTTAGCAATAGAAGACTCAGCATGCTCGGCATCATTATACTCTCCGGCTTTCTCACCATGAACGAAAAGCGTGTTACCACGTGGCATCTTTCCACTCTGAAGTTTAGGATAACGTGAAAGACTATAATAGAGATCATTTAAAGTACATGCATCCCATCTATTACCACCTACATTCAGATAGGTCAATCGTTCATGTCCCGTAAGGTCCAGCCCCTCTAATCTATTACCATCTACAGTAAGTGTCACAAGTTGAAGATTATTCTTTAAGTCTAAGTTTGAAACTGAATTATTAGATAGCTGCAATGTCTTCAATGCAGGGTTCTTGCTAACATCAAGAGCAGTAATCTTATTATTTGAAACATAAAGTTCTACAAGTTCTGGCATATCCCTCACGTCAACTGCCTCTATCTCATTACTACTTATATTCAAATAAACAAGTTTCTTGTTATGACTTAAATCTAAGCTTTCCAGCCAATTATTTTTTACATCAAGATAAGCTAAATCGACAGCACCTGTAACATCTATATTATCAACTTGATTACCATAAGCACGTAAATTAACAAGTCTACTATTCTTGCTAACATCTAAGGAACTAAGATCTGAATAAGAACAATCAAGAGATTCAAGATCCAATAGCTTAGAGACATCTATAGACGTAATAGAATTCATATACGTAGAAAGAGAACGTAAATGAATATTATGACTCAAATCGATAGCAGTTATCTTATTATCAATGCCTACACCTGGATAACTTGAGAAATCAGCTCCTGTAACAGCACCGTATATCGTTACAGTCGTTCCAGACGTTTGCCCCTCTACTGTTGTTGGGGTTGATTTGACCTTCACCTTTACAAGTTCGCCATCTCCCCAGTCAATTGAAACATCTTTATCCTCACCATTAACAGAAAGGAAATACTGTTGGTCTACACCTGTAGGAACTGTTAGTTTGATATAATCATCATCACCAGAAACACTAAAAACAGGTTTTACAACCGCCGCTTCTGATACGACAAATATACTGTCAGCTATTAATTTTCCATTCACCTCTACCCCAACGAACTTTGAGCCAGCAGGTGCTTTAACATCTATCTTAATTGGGAATCCAGGCAGAACCTTCCGTGTAACAGGTTCGTAAGTTGCAAAGTACCCATCATCAGGGATTTGACTTAGTGTATAACTACCTCCATTTTCAGATACTTGCATAGTTATAGAAACAGAATCCATAGACGCAGTAGCATCACCATGAACATCTAATTTATAAGAATTGTCGGCATCATCATCTAAAATCCCAGTATTGGCGTGTTCGTAGTTAGTCCCTGATAGGAAAACATTTGTACGATAAGAATTACCTGTATGTGACGGCATTGCTTTGAATGTGAAATTAAGTGACTGAGGAGTAGTATTTTTACAGTCACGCATATCGAGGTGATTAAGTCGATTAGTACCGATAGCACCATGCATATCAAGGAATTGTATTCCAGTATTCCGTACGCTCACACTACGTAAAAAGCGTTGGTGGGATAAATCAATACGTTGTATCTTCGTGTTATCAATATTAATTGTATAAAGATTTGCAAGATTAGACACATCTAAACGAGACAACTTCGTATCACTAAGTTCAAGCGTTGTTACATTCTTGTTACCACTTAAGTCAAGCTTTGTGATATCGGTATTAGACGCATCAAGCATGATAAGCTCTGGGTTATTAATAAGGTTTAGCTCAGTTATCTTCGTTCCCTTTATAAGGAGCTTTTCAAGTTTAGTTTGTTGCGTAACGTCAATAGATGTTACTCCAACATTCCCTGTGATATCGACATCACGTAACTCTGGATAATTATTACCCAATTCTAACTCTAACAAACTACCGTTCGCAAGATTAAGATAACGGAGGTTAGGAAGACTAACAGGATAAAAGTGTGTAATATCTCCATCTGACATGTCGATATTTCGTAGTTCTGTACTGCCATCTGGAAATAAAACAGTTGCCAAAATTGTATTATGATTAGCTGTAAAGTTAGTTAACTTCTTAAAATTACGCAGGTCTAAACGCGTAATTTTATTATAGCTAAGGTCAAGTGTAACAAGATTAGGAGCACCTAAGAAATCAATACCTTCGTAGGTTAATTCGTTCTTCTTTGCTTCAACTTGCTTTAAATTAGGCTGATTCTTAAAAGCAAGATATGTTGCTTTTGCCTCAGAAACTTCAACAGCAGAAAAATCACCATAAACAATAATTGTGTCTTTCAGTAACTTTCCTGTTACCTTCTTATTATTACTCCAGCCTTCTAACATTGCCTCTTGTTTATTACCATCTCCCCAGTCAACAAAAACTTTACTGGCATCATTAGTTCGAGTAACACGGAATTCAAAGTCTTGCCCTACGGCTGTAGATGTTGCAATCCTCATTTCACCACCTGTTTGCGCATAAGAAGTTAAAGTCACAAACAAAGAAATAATTAGTAATAGTTTCTTCATAAGCATACAATTATCAGCACTGAGATTAAAGATTAAATGAAGAAAAAGTTATGGTACACTTTTCCTTATAAAACAAGAATCTTATTACGAGTGTGCTTTTACATCGTAACATATATCAAGTTTATATCGCAAAAATAAAAAAAATAATTATGAAAAGCAACTCTAAAAAAGAATTTTAAACTTAAATGCACAAAAAACTTCAAAGGAAAAATGAAAAGTTAATAATCAGAGGGAATAAATCCAATATCTATACATAGGCAACGTAGCAATTATATAAAATAAAAAAACTCCCGATACATTAAGTACAGGGAGTTCTTTATATAGAGATAAAATCTATTCGGATTATTCAGCCTTTGCTTCTTCAGCAACGTTCTCAGCAGCTTCTGCAGGTGCATCAGCCTTCTTTGTAGAACGACGGCTACGACGAGTCTTCTTAGCTTCAGCCTTTGGAGACTTAGCCATATTCTCATTGTAGTCAACCAACTCGATAAATGCTATCTGAGCAGCGTCACCCTGACGAGTACCGAGCTTGATAACGCGAGTATAACCGCCTGGACGATCAGCTACCTTTACTGAAATCTCCTTGAAGAGCTCAGTAACAGCCTCTTTATTCTGAAGATAACGGAATACAACACGACGTGAGTTAGTTGTATCATTCTTAGAACGTGTAATCAGCGGCTCAACATACTTCTTAAGAGCCTTTGCCTTAGCAAGAGTCGTAGTGATTCTTTTGTGCTGAATCAAAGCAACTGCCAAGTTTGAAAGCAACGCAGCGCGGTGGTCAGCAGTACGACCCAAATGGTTGAATTTCTTATTATGTCTCATTTTGTTTTTAACTTGTTGTGGATAAACCCGTCAACTTGTCGTTTAGACAACTTGTCAACTATTCTTTATCCAATTTATACTTTGTAATGTCGGTTCCAAACGACAGATTCAGACTCTCGAGCAAATCATCAAGCTCAGAAAGCGATTTCTTACCAAAGT
>ERZ772948.1230-NODE-1230-length-15199-cov-11.880217_pt1 | contig 15199 bp, 10 predicted proteins | sample MGYA00511945_ERZ772948 | MGnify/ENA primary metagenome ERZ772948 (study PRJEB29015, sample SAMEA2737927) | human oral metagenome | biome: human oral; feature: human-associated habitat; material: dental | place: China | collected 2141 ... | reverse complement strand
AGTATCATGTGCCGATCCTGCCTGTAGACAGTGAGCATAGTGCTATCTTCCAGAGCTTAGTTGGTGAGGATGAGAACGAGATTGAGAAGATTCTACTCACTTGTTCAGGTGGCCCTTTCCGTACATTTAGCCACGAACAGTTGAAGCATGTCACTGCAGCTGATGCGCTAAAACATCCAACATGGGATATGGGTGCAAAGATTACTATCGACTCTGCATCTTTGATGAACAAGGGTTTCGAGGTGATAGAAGCTAAGTGGCTCTTCGGTGTTCCAGCTGATAAGATACAAGTGTTGGTTCATCCACAGTCTATTGTCCACAGTGCGGTACAGTTCTGTGATGGTGGTGTGAAAGCACAGTTGGGTGTTCCTGATATGCGATTGCCTATTCAGTATGCCTTTTCATTCCCACAGCGTCTGCCATTAAGGGGCGATAGGTTAGACTTCTTCCGTCAGCCGTTAGAGTTCTTTGAGCCTGATGTGGAGAAGTTTAAGTGTTTGGCAATGGCATACGAAGCAATTAATAAGGGTGGCAATATGCCTTGTATTGTCAATGCTGCCAATGAGATTGTTAATGAAGGCTTCCGTAAGGGTGCTTGTAGTTTCTTGGCAATGGGCGACATCATTGAGAAGACAATGCAGACAGTTACTTTTGATAGTAACCCCGACTATGATGTTTATGTGCAGACGGATGCTGAGGCACGCCGTGTAGCACTCGAGATTATGAATAATAAATAATGAATAGATAAATAATGGAAACATTTCTGATCAGATTGCTTCAGTTTGTTCTGGCAATCTCTCTGCTTGTCCTGCTGCATGAAGGCGGACACATGTTCTTTGCGAAGCTTTTCGGTGTTCGCGTTGAGAAGTTCTTCGTATTCTTCGATGTGGGCATCGGTAAGTGGAAAGGTAAACTCTTTAGTTGGAAACCTAAGAAAGACGATACGGAATATGGTATGGGTTGGCTGCCACTGGGTGGCTACTGTAAGATTTCTGGAATGATTGATGAAAGCTTCGATACCGACCAGATGAAGCAAGAACCACAACCATGGGAATTCCGTACAAAGCCAGCTTGGCAGCGTCTTTTGATTATGATAGGTGGTGTGTTGGTCAACTTTGTCCTCGCTCTCTTCATTTATTCAATGGTGATGTTTGTATGGGGAGACAGCTATTTCAAGGTGTCTGACATGAGTATGGGTATACGTTTCAATGCTGAGGCTAAGGCTTTAGGGTTTAAAGACCATGACGTAATGTTGGGGACAGACCAAGGTCCTTTCCGTGAGTATGCGAATGTGAATGGCGATTTCTTCCGTCAGATAGCACAGGCAAAGCGTGTAGACGTATTGCGTAATGGTAAGAAACATAGTATTACTCTGCCTGGCGATTTGGATATGCTGCCAATGATTAAAACACGTCCTTTGTTCGCAGAGCCTTTTATTCCTGCACAGGTTGATAGCGTGTTGGGTGATACGCCAGCAGCGAAAGCAGGCATCAAGGCAGGCGATGTCATCAAGTCTATCAATGGAAAGCCTGTTGAGACATGGACAGATATGAATTATCAGACAGGTGTCTTGAGTGATGTCTTGGCAGTGAAGAATACGCATAAGGATTCTCTCGCAGTTCGTTCTGTTGTGCTGACGGTTCAGCATAAGGGCGCAGCAAAGCTCGATACATTAAAACTTATGTTGACACCTGATTTGAAGTTGGGTGTTTTACAGTCAACATTGGCAAGTTATTATAAGCCTGTACAGGAGAAATACTCCTTCTTTGAGAGCTTCCCAGCAGGTATAAAGCATGGTTGGAACGTACTGCGTGGCTATGTCGGTAACTTCCGTTACCTTGCTTCAGCAGATGGTGCTAAGAGTATAGGTGGCTTCGGAGCTATTGGCAGTCTTTTCCCTCCATTCTGGGATTGGTATATGTTCTGGTCGATGACAGCCTTCTTGAGTATCATGCTTGCCTTCATGAACATTCTTCCTATCCCTGCTTTGGATGGTGGTCATGTCGTATTCCTTCTCTATGAAATAATTACTCGTCGTAAACCATCAGAGAAGTTTATGGTACGTGCAGAATATGTTGGTATCACAATTCTTATCCTTCTTATGATATTTGCAAACCTCAACGATATACTTCGTTGGTTGCATATTATGTAAGATAAGGATTTGTTTTTAATGGTATAAGCCTTTATGAAGGCTTTAATAAGGAAGAGGGTGTGTCAAAATGCAAATGCCATTTTGACACACCCTCTTTTTATGTGTACGCTCGGCATGAGCATTATCTAACGGGTGCAAGTCCCGAGTAAGCCCTAATAGCGGGAATTATATAGCCACGAGTAAGGGTGTCCATCGTGAGGTGAAATCTGAAGGAAGCTGGCGGCAAATATCTGACCTAACGAACAGAAATTTTATACAAGGCATATGACCATGGATAAGATTGCATAACAAATCAAAGTCCCATAGCTATTCAGAATGGTTGGTGGAGTTCCCTTGAGCTTAGCGAAAAAATGAAGTAGGTATAAGATGGAAAGATAATATTCTTATCCGAGGAGGTCTCACGGACGCTTCAATTAGTTGTTTTTATACGAAAGAAGCGGAGTAATGCTTGTCGTGAGAAATCAGCAGACGCCATAGTAATGCAATACTCGATAGCGTTGCATATGTGTATATGGAAGGCTTGGAATAAAGTCAAGACAAAAGTGGCAAACCTCATCAGATGTGTTATCAATGAATACCAAGCATACGAATGGGGTAATAATCGTAAGGGCTACTGGCGAATAGCTGATAGTCCTATTCTAAAAAGGGCGATAGATAACAATAAACTACGTTCAGCAGGGTATGCAACTTTAATGGGGGCATGTACGAATGTAGCTACGGGTTAGGGAGTATCAAATTCACCTTTTTATATAGAAGAGTTTATCGAACAACAAGCACACAAGGAAGCATCTACAATTATGTAAAAAACATGCGAAGAGTCTTTGTAATGCCGTTGTTTTTTTTTAATTTCGCAGAGTTTTAGTTTTTAATAGATAGTGGTTAAAGAGGAAACAACAATCACTCAGGGCAGAACCAAAGCCTCTATCCATCTAATAACCTATAAGATATAACCATAATGAAAAGATTTCTTCTGTGCATAGCAGCACTGAGTTTTTACGTTAACTTGCATGCAAAAGTTGTCATAACAGGGCAAGTTACTGACGAAACAACATCCCCTATCATTGGTGCCGTAGTCAAGTTAGTCACCCAAACAACGTTAATTACGCAGACAGTAACCAACAATGAGGGTTCATTTAACCTTACCATGGAGGAGAGCGATGGGCACAAAGAACTCATCATAACCTATATGGGATATGCTGATTATCGTGTATCTCTGGAGAACACACAAAGGAATACCGACCTTGGAAAGATTCAACTGACACCTTCCATACAAGAGTTAAAAGGCGTAGAAGTGGTTGGGAGGCGTGAAATACAGAAGATTGACCGGCGGATTATCACCCCTTCAAAACTCCAGCTAAAGGCTTCTACTAACGGAGTAATGCTCATACAGAACATGCAATTAGCTGGTATTCGGGTCAACACCATTGATAATACTATCACGACGACGACTGGAGATGCAGTCCAATTACGCATTAATGGTGTCATAGCAAAGATAGAAGAAGTAAAAGCCCTACGTCCTCAAGATATTGTAAAGGTTGAATACCACGATATGCCTGGACTACGTTTTAACGGTGCAGCAGCCGTCCTCGACTTCATTGTAAAGTATAAGAATAAAGGTGGAAACATCAATGGTGACCTCACCGATGGACTATCGATGTTAGGCTATGGAGAGAACCTTTTATCTGCCAACTATCACAAAGGTAGATCCGAGATAAAGTCTTCTTTCTATTGGAATAGGCGTGATTTGAAGTGGAAAAGAGAGAACTACGAGGAGTACCACTACCCTCATCAGACCATAGAGAATAGAGAGATTGGTGAGCCAACAAAGGTTAAGTTTGATAATATGAACTTCTCTCTGTGGTACAACTATTCGTTTAAGAAGAGCAGTATTAGTGCTATCTTCCGTGATTACTACAATAAAGAATCTAACTCAATGGAGGATAGAATCAGTACGCTTTATCGCGGTACTGACGTCTACCACATCACCGACTTTAGGCATGGACACGATAACACGCCCTCGTTAGATTTGTATTTTCAAACCGAGCTTGCCCATAACCAGCACTTGTACTTCGACCTAATTGGCACTTACATCAATAGCCATAGCCAGCGTACATACACCTTATCATCAACCACACAACCTACTCAGACGATTGCTTCCATTACTGATGGTAACAAGTACTCCATAATAGGTGAGGGTATTTATGAGCGCATGTTCAAGGATAGCAAATTGTCGTTTGGGTTGAAGCATACGCAGATGTACACTAATAACACGTATGATGGAAACATCCAAAGTCAGGTAAATATGAATACAGCGGAGACTTTCGCTTACACTGAATGGATGTCAAAACTGGGCAAGCTAACCTATACCCTCGGGTTGGGAGGGATGCGTATTTACAACCATCAGCACGATAAGAAGCTATCGAAATTCATCCTTCGTCCGAAGCTCTCTCTTGCTTATCAACCTTGTAATAACGTAACTTTAAAATATCAAGGATACGTTTCAGCTTATGCTCCTTCGCTATCCGATATGAGCAATGTGTCACAGGATATTGACGTATATCAGCTTAGAAAGGGCAATCCTAACCTAAAGTCTGTAACCTTCGTATCGAATGAGTTGTCCTTAAACTGGGGCACAAAATGGTGCGATCTATCGTTATTTGGAAGGTATAGTTACGATTCCCACCCTATCATGGAAGAGACTTATATTGACAACGGAAAGTTTGTTAGGACAATAGATAACCAAAAGAACTTCCACAGACTACATACCCAAATGGACATAAAGTTGCATCCCTTTGGCGATTGGTTCTCGTTACAACTTACTCCATTCTTCAATCGGTACATCAGTAACGGGCATACTTACGCACATACACTCTCGAACTGGGGACTGAATGGAAATCTACTCGTAATGTACAAACAATGGGTATTCACAGCTGTAGTACAGACCAGATACAATGAATTATGGGGTGAAACTCTTACCAAAGGAGAAGCGAATCACGCCATATCAGTAGGTTATAACAAAGACAAATGGGCGTTAAATCTTATCATGGCATTACCTTTCTCTAAACAATACTCAAATGAAACGGATAACTTGTCACGCCTCGCGCCTAACCGGCAACTGGCTTTCTCAAAGAGTTTGAGACGAATACTTCTGCTTAACTTCACGTTCAATTTGAATTATGGGAAAGGCAAATCAAGTATCAATAAACGTATTTCCAACTCTGATAATGATACTGGTATTATGCATGGAAGATAAAATGAACACCCTTATCTCTCTGGCTGGGCAGTCCCCACTGCTTGGGACTTGCAAGCATTAGCTAATATACATGCTGGTCAAACGCAAAAAGAGAATATACTATCGTTGTTGGCATATCCTCTTCTATGTTTTATTCAGCTACTGGCCCACTTTCCTCTTTACTGAGGGTGTGTCAAAATGTAAATTCCATTTTGATAATCTTACAGTTTGAAACAATTCATTAAAAAGACCATTTCTGTACTCGATTTTGAGTAAAGAAATGGTCTTTTCTTTGCTTTAAGAAAAAAACACTTATAGTTTGAAAGTTGTCAAGTTATTAATTTGCATTTTGACACACCCTCGTTAGGGCTCCGCACGATTGGTGCTCAGTAACAACACAATGTGTGTTGGGCAACAACACAATGGAGAAAGATGGGTAAACACTCCCCTTTCTGTGGGAGAAGACCAGTGGATGAGGGCTTTCTCAATAAAGCAGTATCAGTCCTGCAAAGGCAGCATAACATATCATGCGGATAGGGTTTATCTTCATCCACATCGTACCAACAAAGGTTGCAGCAAAGAGGAATAGACTAACCCAAAACTGCCATGGGTTAATACTCGGTGCAGAAAAGTTCTCAGCATTACATAACAATAAGGTGGCAGCTGCAAGTAGACCTACCACAACAGGGCGTAGACCTGAAAAGATTGACTGCACGATAGGAGTCTTCATATATTTGAGGAACATCTTACTGATAAGAATCATCATTATGACCGAAGGGAGAACAAGTGCAACAGTGGCGGTGATACTACCCAATACTGCCATTCCTCCGCCAAAGCCTGCATTATGTACAGCTGTATAACCGCAATAGGTAGCAGAGTTTATACCAATAGGTCCAGGCGTCATCTGTGATACAGCAACGATGTTGGTAAACTCTGCAGAGCTAAGCCAATGATGTTTCACAACCGTTTCTGTTTGTATCAGTGATAACATTCCATATCCTCCACCGAATCCAAAGAGTCCGATGATAAAGAATGTGTAGAAAAGTTCTAAGTATATCATGTTGTTATTTCTGTTATTAGTCTGTTTTTAGTGTGCTGTTCTTTTCAAAATTATCCCATTAGGCTATTTAATTCTTCGCAAGTTCCGTTCGATATTTCTTTTGCGAAGTATATCCCGTTAGGCTCTCCCCTCCTTCGGAGGGGCTGGGGGAGGTTTTACTCCGTCGGTTTAATAAACTTCCCATAAAGGAATCCACCTAATCCTGCAGCAAGAATGGCGTAAACAGGATTGACACCTAACAACCAAATGGCAATGGCGGTGACAATAGGAATCCAACAGTTTGCCAATGATATTTTAGCACTTTTAGCCAATGTGAAGGTTGGTACAGCTATCAAGGCAACCACTGCAGGGCGTATTCCACGGAACATTGCTGCCACCCATGGGATGTCCATAAACTGATGGAAGAAGAGAGCTATACAAAGAATGATGAGGAAAGAGGGGAGGATAGCACCTAAACAAGTTACGAGTGCACCCGGTGTCTTTCGCATCTTATATCCTACAAAGACACTGATGTTTGCAGCAAGGACACCAGGACAGCTTTGTGCAACAGCTATCAGGTCAACAAACTGGTCTTCAGGAATCCACTTCTTCTTTACTACGACTTCATTTTGGATAATTGAAATCATAGCATATCCACCGCCAAGTGTGAAGGCTCCAATCTTAAAGAAGGTTTTGAAAGCTTCCCAGTAGAAGCCTTTGGGTGATGGGTGTTGAGTGTTGGGTGTTGATGAAATGTTATCTTTGTCCACTGTGTCTTGTTTTTATAGTGAAATCAATATTAGAGAGCTACGGACGCCCCCATCTGTTCACATATACCTATTAGGTAATATTACTCAGATGAGGGCGTTTCTCAGTGTAGTCTATATATAAAGGTGTGCTAATCTATTACACCTTCAATAGGGGAGAGGTAAACTTTACAATTTGCTTTCAACCCACTTACGAGCATTTACAAATGCCTCAATCCATGGTGTAACCTCGTCCTGACGACGCTCACGTGGATAGTAAGCCTGCTGCCATGGGAAGATAGCACGCTCCAAGTGTGGCATCATTGCAAGGTGACGACCGTCTGCAGAGCAGATACCTGCTACGTTATAGTCAGAGCCGTTAGGGTTACCAGGATATTCAGCGTAGTTGTATTTAGCGATGATATTGTACTTATCTTCTGCCTCTGGGAGGTAGAAACGACCCTCACCATGTGCTACCCAGATACCGAGTTTGTTGCCACTCAACGAACCGAACATCACACTATTGTTCTGTGGAATGGTCAAGTTCAAGAATGAACTCTCAAACTTCTTGCTGGTATTGTGGCAGAGGTGAGCACGATGCTTGTGTTCTGGGTTGATAAGGTTCAACTCAACCATCAACTGACAACCGTTACAGATACCCAATGAAAGTGTATCTTCGCGTGCATAGAAGCGGTCGAGTGCCTGCTTAGCCTTTGGATTATAGAGGAAAGCACCAGCCCATCCCTTTGCAGAACCGAGTACGTCAGAGTTAGAGAAACCACCGCAGAAGACAATCATATTTACTTCTTCCAAAGTCTCACGACCAGTGATAAGGTCGGTCATCATGACGTCTTTCACCTCAAAGCCTGCCAAATAGAGTGCGTAAGCCATCTCACGCTCACCATTGGTACCCTTCTCACGAATGATAGCTGCCTTTGGTGTTTGGTGATGGGTGTTAGGTGTTGAAGTCTTCCAACGGTCTGCATCGAGGCCATACTGCTGAAGTGTACCTGTGAAGTCTGCATTAAACTTCATCTCGATTGGCTGTTTCTTATAGTTCTGAGCACGCTTCTTAGCCATGCCATTCATACTCTGTTTGCGGTCGAGCAGGTAAGATGTCTTATACCATGTCTCGCGCATTGCATCAATATCGAACTCTGCCTTCCAATCGCCATCAGCGATGCTGAGCGTACGCTTATCAGGACTTGGTGTACCGATACGAGCAAATCCGATGCAGTTCTCTGTCAAGAACTCTTTGACTTCTTCCTTATGTTCATCAGCAACCTGGATAACAACACCTGGATTCTCTGCAAAAAGTTTCTTGATTACATCGTCACCCTTGATATCATGAAGGTTGATATGCAAACCACCTTCAGCATTCGCAAAGGTCATTTCAAGCAATGTTGTAATCAAACCACCTGCAGAAATATCATGTCCAGCAAGTATCCATCCACGGCGAATCATCTCCTGTACGGCATCGAAACAGTCGCAGAAGTACTGTGGCTCTTTCACGGTTGGAACGTCACTACCAATCTTTCCGAGACTCTGTGCAAAGGCTGAACCACCTAAACGCTGCTCGTCAAAACTGAAATCAATATGATAGAGGCGTGTGTTCTTATCATTAACAAGTACTGGAGATACCACCTGACGAACATCGCTTACCTCACCACCACTGGTCACAATGACGGTTCCTGGAGAGATAATCTTATCTCCATTAGGGTATTGCTGAGTCAGAGAAAGTGAATCCTTACCTGTTGGAACGTTCACACCGATAGCGCAGCAGAAGTCTGATAATGCCTTAACTGCACTATAAAGACGAGCATCCTCACCCTTCTGTGAGCGACAAGGCCACATCCAGTTGGCTGAAAGACTCAAGCTATCCATGCCGTCTGCCAATGGTGCCCATACGATGTTGGTTAATGACTCGGCTACTGAAAGAACTGAGCCTGCCTCTGGTGAAGCGAGTCCTGCCTGTGGAGCGTGACCGAGTGCGGTAGCAATACCCTTATGACCACGATAGTCTAAGGCTACAACACCACAGTCAGAGAGTGGCAACTGAATCTCACCCTGACACTGCTGACGGGCTACCTTACCTGTAACAGAGCGATCAACCTTGTTTGTCAACCAGTCCTTACATGCCACAGCTTCCAACTGAAGCACACGCTGGAGGTATTCCTCCACCTTATTTATACTATAAGATACATTCTCATATTTGCGTTCAACGGTCTCATCCTTCATGATTGTCTTTGGAGAATGACCGAACATCTGTGCTACGTCTAAGTCGAATGGTTTTACACCATCGCCCTGTACAAATGAGAAGTGGGCATCACCCGTAGTCTCACCAACAACATACATTGGTGCACGCTCACGCTCAGCAATCTTCTTCACGTGGTCAAGGTGTTTCTCATCGATGAGTAAGCCCATGCGCTCTTGTGACTCGTTGGCGATGATTTCCTTGGCACTCAAAGTCTTGTCACCGATAGGCAACTGTGACATATCAATCTTACCACCACATTCTTCAACAAGCTCACTCAAACAATTCAGGTGTCCAGCAGAACCGTGGTCGTGGATAGAAACAACTGGGTTGTTGTCTTCTTCTACCAATGCACGTACGAGGTTATAGGCACGTTTCTGCATCTCTGGGTTAGCACGCTGTATGGCATTCAACTCAATACCATTTGAATATCGACCAGTATCAACTGATGAAACAGAACCACCACCAAGTCCGATACGGTAGTTATCGCCACCAACGACAACCACCTTGTTACCAGCCTGTGGTTCACCCTTCAGACAATCGCGCTTAGTTCCATAACCCACGCCACCTGCAAGCATAATCACCTTGTCATAAGCATACTTCTCACCATTCTCTTGATGTTCAAATGTGAGTAGTGAACCGGTAATTAATGGCTGACCAAACTTATTACCGAAATCGCTCGCACCATTAGATGCCTTGATAAGAATCTGCTCTGGAGTCTGGTAGAGCCACTGACGGACAGGAAGGATATCTTCCCAATCACGTAGGACTGGAGTTGTACCGTCATCTTCTGTCAGACGAGGGTAAGCGGTCATATAGACTGCTGTTCCTGCGATTGGCCATGAACCAACGCCACCGCCCATACGGTCGCGAATCTCACCACCCGTACCTGTTGCTGCTCCATTGAATGGCTCAACGGTAGTTGGGAAGTTGTGGGTCTCGGCTTTTAGAGAGATAACACTCTCGATAGGCTTTACTCGGAAATAGTCAGATGTGCTCTGGTTTGCAGGCGCAAACTGCTCAATCTCTGGACCTTGTGCGAAAGCTACGTTGTCTTTATAGGCTGAAAGAATCTTACCTGGATTCTCTTTTGTAGTCTTCTTGATGAGGCTGAAAAGACTGCTCTCCATCACCTTGCCATCAATAACAAACTCTCCACCGAAAATCTTATGGCGGCAATGCTCAGAGTTAATCTGGGCGAAACCGAAGATTTCAGAGTCGGTGAGTGGGCGGCCATTCTGCTTCTCAATCTTGTGGAGATATTCCATCTCCTCTGGAGAGAGTGCCAGACCTTCCTCTTCGTTGAACTTCTCTAAGTCCTCCACACGCTTGATAGGCTCTGGCTCGTGGTTGACAGTGAAGATAGTCTGGTCCAGACCATCATACATACGTTGCAACATCGGGTCATAATCAGCCTCTTTGCTGCTTACAGGGAAGTACTCCTCTATACGCAAAATGCCGTCAAGACTCATGTTTTGAGTAATCTCGACGGCATTCGTACTCCAAGGAGTAATCATCTCACGGCGTGGTCCCACATAGTAGCCCTGCAGGGTCTCTTCGTTCTGCAAGTAGGTGGCATCGCCATAGAGCCAACAAAGTTCGTTGATTTCCGCGTCGGACAATGCATGATTGACTTCTGTAGCAATCACGCTTTTGGACTGAGTTCTGAAGAAAAGAATCATAGTCTGTATATAAAATTTGGTGTTACTTCTGTTTGCAAAGATACGATATTCTTTGGATATACTGCCCTTTTGTCCAGTGTTTTTTAGTCTTCTTAGGTATTATAAATAATCAGACTCGCTTTTGTATGTCTTATCCTGCTAAAGTTGTATTTGTTGTCTTGAATTTCGTTTCATGAAAATAATTGGTTCTTCCGTTAAATGTATAGATTGAAAATAGAATAAGGCTTATACATCTGCTTAGTATGACTATCCCAAATTAGATGGTCTTTCAATGGGGATAGGCTACAAGATAAAATGCAAATTGATACTATATCTATCCGTCGCCTACAAGAAGTTTATGCTCTTTTTGACCGATGTTTGTAAACTATTTTTGATCATATCAAAATCAATATATGCTCTTTTGTGCTCTAAAAGACGGCTAATTGACTTGCAAAAGATGCTCTTTTGAGGGCTAACTAACGCCCTTTTGAAGTCCAATTAAGCACCTTTCACTTTTCTACTTTATAACCTATTGATTTCCTTATGGTTACAAACCTGCTCCGTGTATATGCTTTTGCCGTTATTTACAGATATCTCATTTGAATTTATGTAATAATTTTTCAAATCCTTGTCTACGGATTTTCAAAGTCTTAAAATGAAAAGGTTTTCAGTGTCAGAGGATGATAAAAGAATAGATAGTTGACGATCTTAGCTATATTTTTGTTTAATAAGTAACTTTGCTTTTTCCGTTATAGCAATACGAAAAGCATCCGCGCATTTAACGGAAGAACCAAATTATATGTTCAAACGTTTATAGAACTATGTTATTTTCTACGAGTATAATAAAAATGAAGAACCGCTGAAAGTTTTTTATCCAGCTTTCAGAGGCTCTTCAGATGATTATCTCGGACTTTTTTTCATTCTCACAAGCTCGATGGCTTCTTTCCCGCTGATATGTTCGATGGTAAATTCAATCATGACAAGGTGTGAGAAATCTTTCTTTATCCCGTATCTGAGTCCTTCTTCATCGTCGGGATTGTACCGCCTGACCAATTTGCAGAAGGCTTCCATCTTCTCCGTTTCATCTTCTATCAAGCGGACTTTTCCGAAGCATATCACACTTCTGAAATAGGTAGTAAACTCTTTAGGCTTCACGTCGTTTCGGTCGATTACCGTAAACGATGCCTTGTCGCTGTTGAGAATAGCGTCCACTTTATGCCCTTTTATTGCAGAATGGAAGTATAGTTTGCGTCCCACAAGTACAGGAGTGATGGGTACACCGTAGGGATAGCCGTTATCGCCAAGCAAAGAAAGCACACCAGAGGTTGCTTTTTCTAATATTTCTATACATTCCGTTTCTGTTAATTCTTGGCGTTTGCGCCGCATAGTTCTAAATTCTGTCATAGTAAAAACTTTAATGTTTTATTACCCGATTAACGCGTGGTATATGTACCATCTTCAAAGAAAAAGCCATAGCTTCCGTCATTAAAGGTAACCTCATCATAACCATCATGGTGCTTGATTTCTGTTACTTCAATCTTGGAGCTACTTTTAGCTGCAACTGTTTGTGGTGCAACTACTCCTAAACTAAGAGCTAATGCCAACGAAAATATTTTTTTCATTTCATTTCTTTATGATTTTAAATTATTTACTAAAGTTTCCCACCCAAATAAATATAGATAGAAACATAACAATTTGTCGAATTTTCTTTGTAAGTTAGTAATCGCAAAACTGTTATGGATGCAAAAATAGAGAAAAAAAGTGAGTTATCCAAACTTTTGAGTGTTAAAATTCGAATGAGTGATGATTTATTTCATCTTTTTGGCAAGTTTGGCATCGGTCACCTGTTAACTCGCCTGTCATTGGAAAAACAGGATGGGGTCTGCGCTTCGGAGTTGATCCTTTCTCTTTGCCTCTTCCGCATTGTGGACGAGAGCATCCACCGTATATGCAAACCTTTTTCCTATGTTCCTATGTTATTTCTTGCTCGAAGAACCTGTCTCTCAGTTATTGTATCTTCCAATTGTTTATTCTGTATAATTTCATCAAAAAGTTCCATTAATTGTAAGTTTCAGGTTAAAAATGTCTAAACTCATTATACAACTCTTTGTTTTACACGTCTTTATAATATCTTTGCAATAGATATGCCGCATTCTGTGAAATGAGGTCAGTTTTTTGTGTCAGTTTACGTTGTCTTCATAAAAGTTGGAATATCACGTTTGGCATAGTTATAAACTGATTTCTTTTAATGTTTGTAGGATGAATCTATTACAAGTAGTATAATAACCAAAATAAAATAGTAAATATGAAAAAGAGTCTTTTTATCGTAGCTTTGGCGTTGGGTACACTTGCATTTAGCAGTTGTGCCAGCAAGAAGGATTTGGAGAATTGTCGTACAGAGAATAATCAGTTGACGGCAGATTATCAGAATGCTAAGGAAACGATTGCTGCCAATAATGCACGTATCAAGAGCTTGGAAGATCAGTTGACTCAGGCAAGAGAGAGTGCTGCTGCGTTGCAGGGTAGTCTTGATAACAGTTTGAGAAATGCCAATTCAAACAATATCAACATTTCTAAACTTGTTGATCAGATTAACGAGAGTAATCAGTATATCCGTCACTTGGTTGAGGTGAAGTCTAAGAGCGATTCTTTGAATATGGTGTTGACAAACAATCTTACCCGTTCTTTGAGTCGTGAGGAGTTGAAGGAGGTTGATGTACAGGTTCTGAAGGGTGTTGTTTATATCTCTTTGGCTGACAATATGCTTTATAAGAGCGGTTCTTATGAGGTGAATGATCGTGCTGAGCAGACATTGAGCAAGATTGCTAAGATTATTACTGATTATAAGGATTATGATGTGCTGATTGAGGGTAACACTGATAATGTGCCTATCAACACTACTACAGACAAGATGAAGAATATCCGTAATAACTGGGATCTCTCTTGTCTCCGTGCAGCATCTGTTGCACAGTATCTGCAGGATCGCTTCGGTGTAAATCCTAAGCGTTTGACTGCTGGTGGTCGTGGTGAGTATAACCCACTTGCAACTAACGATACTGAGTTGGGTAAGCAGCGTAACCGCCGTACGCAGATTATCATTACTCCAAAGCTTGATCAGTTTATGGATCTCATTGGTGAGGCTCCAGAGGCTAAGGCTACAAAGTAATCTGATTATGAATAATGACGTTCTGTTCTTGATTCTCCAGCGATGTCCACGGAGGTATATGTGGATTTTGGCTGTATTTTCCGTATATATGATTTATTTCTGTGGGAAATGTCTCGGAGAAGTATTGTGGTATTTACTGCATTGATAGAATAGAAAACGTTGATAAATATAAATCTGTATCTTGTCTATACTGTATTGACAAGGTGCAGATTTTGTCCTTTATTATAGTATATAAGTTTTGTGTATGGATATTACTTTTATGATTTTAGCTACATTGGTAGCTGTCGAGCACATATATATAATGTGTCTTGAAACGATATTTACTAAATCGAGAACAACTGCGCGTACTTTTAATATGGATGTGGAGGAATTAAGTCGCCCATCTGTATCTACGTTATTTAAAAATCAAGGTGTCTATAACCTTTTATTGGCAGTGTTGATTTTAATAGCTGTTTGGGTAACGAATGATTTGTTTTGGGCGCGTTGTCTTTTGACGTATGTAGCATTGGTGGCTATTTATGGTGGTTTTACAAGTAGTCCAGCTATTATTTTAAAGCAGGGTGCACCTGCTTTGGTGGCATTAATATATAGTTTTGTTCTATTATAGGTATTTGTTGTTTTTGGCTAAAATTGAAACTTCCTTTATTTTCGATTTTGCGTTTAAGGGACTATTTCTTGTTTTGTGGCTTTGTAGTACTATTTTTGTTTTTATGGCTTCCTGGGGTGTGGTAGGGGTATTTTGGGTGTTGTTTTTGTTGATTTGTATCAAGGTTTTGGGTGATTTTTAAGTTTTTTGAAAAATAATCTTCAAAACATTTGGTGGGACCGGAAATTCTGTATACCTTTGCATTCGCTTTACAAAACAAGCCACCTGGCAAGTTGCTTAAAGCATTTAAGAAAGAGTTCTTTGAAAAGATTTACATAAACAGAGAAGTAGTACAAGAAGCGT
>ERZ772948.1226-NODE-1226-length-15231-cov-3.365380_pt1 | contig 15231 bp, 16 predicted proteins | sample MGYA00511945_ERZ772948 | MGnify/ENA primary metagenome ERZ772948 (study PRJEB29015, sample SAMEA2737927) | human oral metagenome | biome: human oral; feature: human-associated habitat; material: dental | place: China | collected 2141 ... | reverse complement strand
GTCGATGACCCCGTAGAGAGGTATGAGCAACGGCGATACTCTAGGGCTGGGCTATTGGGCTATTTTTGCTGGCGCATCGCTTGTCTCTGTATTATAATCAATCTACTATGACACCTTCCTCACCATACCCACAGCAACCTCAGCAGCCTCAGCCGTACGTCCAGCAACCATATCCCCAGCAACAACCACCACAGCCATACGGACAACACCCCCCACAGCCACCTCAGCAGCTACAAAGCACACCAGCACCAATGCCGCCAGCTTATTCGCCTACAGCCATGCGACGCACTGGCTCGTCATTTGGTGCAGTTATTCGCTGGGTGTCTGCCGGGCTATTATTTGCGCTGTTGGTGTTGTACATCGTCATTGCCGCTATTTTTGGTATTCTTGGCGCTGCGTACAGCTACATTATTTATGTAAACCTTGGCATACTGCCGATTTTGCTCATTGTTGCACCAGAGCAAACGGAGGGTGATAGCAGTGTGTCGCAGGGTCTATTCGTTACTGGTGGCATGCTCATTGTTAACCTACTTGAGATAATTGCCCACGCAACAGTCGGGGTGCTTGGAGAAAGCTATACCAAACAAACCTATGTGATAGCACCAAACCTCTGGAATGTTCCTTCTCATGAGGCAATTATCTCATTATGCCTTTATGCCTTCTTTATCACCGTATATGCCATCGCCTTCGTCGTTAGTCTTGTGCTATTTTTGCAAAATCGCAAGCGTGGTATGTATCGCTAGCGACTGATACTTATTTGCTTATTTTGCACAAAATTGCAACAAATGTGCTACACTGTTATGAATAGTTTGTGACGGGTGCTTTATTTGTAGCTACGCGGCGCACCACATCGATGGAGCGCCTCTCGCATCTCGCATCTCGAGAGGTATGGATGCCTCAGCCCAAATACTCGCTCTAATATTGGGAGCCTAGAGCGAGTATTTGGTCGGAGGAAGCATAAGCGGTAGAAAGCGGAGTGCAAAAAACAGTGGTATCACACAGTCACAAGACAGCAAACCGGACAAGAGTAGTATTGTCTATACCCCAGACCCAAGGACACTACTCTAGCAAATCGCGTCTTGTTTGTCAACCCCATCAGCCATGCGTGGCTCTCTTCTCTTCTACGCAGCTTATTTTCGACCAGTGTGAGTACCCTGTTGCTCTACATTATGCCTCCTCCAATTTGTTCATAATTCGCTTGATACGCCGCTTGTCCCCATGCGCTTTATCAGGGGTGGCGTAGACCTCGATAAGGATAATCGTGCTGGCAGCTCGAGCAGCCCGCGACGGTACACTACGCGGCAGTGCTCGCACTACCGCAAACACCAGCCACACCGCCCGTCGATAGGCTGTTGTGTCGGTATCGAGGCAGAGCTGCACTACTGTGCACTGAGCAGTTTGCTGTATAATGGCCGCCTTGCCACACGCAAAGAGCTGCTGGCGAAAATCCGCCACCACCGCCTCGCTTGGCTCAGCAAAGATACGCACCAGCCGCGGCTTGACGCGCTCAATATCGGCCGGCAGCGTGGGGATGCGCTGTGCCAGCGCTTGGAGATCACTTGAAAATTCTGTTGCCTGCTTATAAATCATCATCTGACTCGATTACAGAGGTAACGTCTGTCCGATAAAACGTGTCGCGGTAATCAATCGTCTGTCCATATTTCGCAATCACCCATGGCGCATCTTTGTAGGCAAGGTTGCTCAGCTCGGCAGCGCTCTTGCTCCCGAGGCGCTCTAGCTCGGCATCGATGTGCTTGATCTCGTTGGCGCTGAGCTCGCTCAGCTCGGCATTCTTGAGCGGAAGGAACTTGCGCTGCTTGTGGCTAAAGTGCTTCGTCTCGATAACATCAAGCTCATCGCGGGCCCGCATCTCATCGACCAAAGCTTGCAAATCTGCAGCCGGCGCGGGCCCATAGGTCTCGTGCAGATACGCCAGGCCAGTAATGCTCTTGCCTGTGCGCTCGTAATAATCAAAATCAATAAAGTACAGCAGCCGATGCAGCACCGCCTCGCCCACATTGGGCCGCGCACCAATCTTGCCTAGCGTATAGAGTAACACCTGGCGCAGTTTGGTGGTGTGGAGCCGCGGGATAGCATCGCGCGACTGAGCAGCCGTAGGCTGGGCACGCTGCGCATCATCGTGGCGGTATTCGGCTGGTGCATCGCTCACATGCAGTGCTGCATCGTCCGCCACCCGCCACGGACTGTGCTGAGCTTGCTGTGCAACAGTGTCCGTCATGGCAATGCCGCTAATCAATTCTTGCACGCCAACTTCGTAGTATTGGCTAATCTTCGTCAGCTCGCCAAGCTTTGGCTCGCGGCCACCATTCTCTAGCTTGATATACGTCGCGCGGGCAATCCCAACTGCATCGGCCACCGCCTGCTGCGAAAGCCCCGCATTGCCACGCAGTTGCCTAATACTTGCCTCAAAACTCATTGCGATTTGGTCCTTCCTGTTGCATCATGCCTCCATTGTAGCGTACTTGCCAAAGTTATACAACCATTTTGTCTAATTTTGGAACATAGTACATTTGTGCGCATGTTTACAGAGGTAAAGATATGATAGGAGGGTGCGAAGTATGGGTGTATTCTGGCTGATAACAGCACTACCGGTGCAGCGCAATGTGTCTATTGGTTCAGGTTCTTCCTGTCTATCCCCTCTCTCATCCACTAACTTTCTCAAGTATTTAAGTATTTTAGTACAATGAAGCGCAATACAAATAGTGAAAAAACCAGCCTTTGTAGCTGGTTTTATTCTTTGCTTCTATAGGGTTTATGCTGCCACAGCCTCTGGCCATGCACTCTTGTCTGACGAGCTCGTTACACCGACTTCACGGCGACTGCCCCGTCTGACGGCTGCTCGACCAATCCCTACCACTGGTGCAAGCGTACCATTCTCTCTATTCTCGTGCTCCGCTGCCTGCAAGGCGTACTCAATAGGCAGCAGTAAGCGCCGCTGCTCATTCTCGGGGAGTTCATCCGACAGAGGTACATCGTTTGCGACTAATTCGACATCACTCAGCTCTATCCCTTGAGCCTCAAGCTCTTGGATATAGCTCGCCGCAAGCGCGTCGCGGTAGAGCGCACTCTCTCGGTCGGCCAGTTGCTCGCTGGCTGGCTGTGGTTTATTATCCGCATCACAACCATACTCTTGCAAGAATGGCACCAACTGCTCTGCCCGTTTGGCCTGCTCGGTTGCTAGCTGCTTAGCTACTTCAGGGGTCTCATCCTCTATACCATTCAGCTGCTGCCACTGGGCACTCTCCAACAATGCAGCAGCGAGTGGCTGCAGTGCTCCTTCTAATTCTCGTGATTCTAGTGTGCTTGTCGGACGAACAAATCTTTCCATGGGACCTCCCGTGGTTATGTGGTGGATGTTCTGTTGGTATGGTTTGTTTGCCCCCTACTATAGCACAGATGATCGGGTTGGCGCAAATTGAAGCATTTGCTACACTAGCTGATAAGAATCTAAAGCAAGGAAACATCATGTCAGACGACACACCAACTCTACCGCACCCCTATACATATCGCGCCGCATCCGTTGAGACGATGCTACAAGCTGTGGCTGACTTGACCAGTAAGTGGCCACAATCTTACAGAGAATTAGACGCGCAAGTGGCAACATACCCTAATATTACCTGCGTACCAGGTGGTGATCATCCGCAATCTATCGGGTTATCCCTTGCTTCACTCGAAGGCGGCAATGAAGACGATAGAGATGATCTGCACTTTAGTGGTGAGTATTATATGCTGCCAGCAAACACCTTCGACGCATACGAGACAGCCCTCGACGCGCGGTATGGCGAAGGAACAGAGATACAGCGCGACAAAGAGTGGACACACATCGAGTGGTATCTCAATAACGGTGCGCGGGTGACGCTCTCGATAATCACATGGGATATTACCCTTATGCTTGAGGCACCTCACACGTGGGAGAGTATGGAAGATCTTGAGCGTCGCTACCATTCAGATATCGACCTTTACGACCCACGGCGCCAAACTCCACCAAGCGGTTACTACTAAAAACGCTACACAAGGCAAAGGAGCCAGTCGCTATTGACCCCTGTTAATAATCGGCTCACTTAGCGATAAATGAGCACACCTTCTCTACCGCTCACTCAGCCGATATGTCTGAGTAAAGGCAGCTGCCTCGATGATGTAGCGACTGCCATTGACCTGGCTCTCCACCAGCCAGCAATCTGCTTCGCCGTGCTGCTGGCCGCCCCACGGTGCATCGATGACGATCTCGCGGCCAGTTGGGTTGGGCATGGCCTTGATCTGATTCTTCGGCAGATACGCGCCAGGCACCACCGCACCATCCTCACCACGTAGCGGCTCATACAGGGCGGCAAAATCCGCTGCCGCAATGCTATAGCGCTCGCCCTCTGGCCCAGTGATAATAGCATCACCCACCTCGGCAATGTTCTCTGTCTCTACATACTGCTGACCATCCACCCGTGCGAAGCTGGTGGTCAGGGCCTGCCGCTCGGTAGCAAACTCCGGCCGCACCGCCTTGGCTGGGTCGGCAATTTTGGTGTAGGTATCGGTAATGGCGCGAAAGTCGAGCACGCTGGTATCGAGGTAGAGGGGTGGCACTGCGTCGGTCTCCTGAATTAGCTCTGGTGGTAGTATAGCTGGTTTGGCATCGTGTGTCGATATTGCGGTGCGCTCGTGCATGAGTAGTGGTTCCTATTGTTATAATTGATAAGAACCCATATTGCTCTCTCTCTCTCTCGATTTGTCAATATATTTATGCAATGGGAGAGGTTTTATTGCAAACTACGCTACCCTGCCTTCAAAACCTCACCGCCAACTCCCAAGAAAAACACCCTCAAACGAGAGTGTACTTTAGAACAATTAAAATCTTTGGCTTTATAAATCCGTGGTATCAAGCACTACCAGCTATGCGACGCTACTCATCCATCAGCTCTACATGGAGCAGCCGCCCTTCTACACTGCGCATGCCACGCCAGTCGTTGATAGTTGGTTGAAACCAAGCCGAAATAACATCACCCGGCTGGCGTACGAAGTTCGGTGGCGCGTTGAAAGCCAATAGTTGCAGCGCAGTGCCTTGCCCATCCTGCACGGTAAGCTTGATGTGCTGCCCGTCGCTGCCCATGTGGCGCAGCTGCGAGACGGTGCCGCGGCGCAGCTGCAAAACAGGCTCTGGGTTGCCATTGCCAAAGGGCTCAAGGCGGGCAATATCGGCCACTAGCTGTTCTGTTACCTCTGATAAATCATCAATCACCACATCAGCTTGAGGCAAGAGGTAGTGCGTTTGGTCGGAGAGATGGAGCGAGCGGTAGTAGTCGTTCACTCGCTGGCGAAAGGCGACGATCTGCCGCGTCTCGAGTGTTACACCAGCCGCTGCCGCATGGCCACCGCCACGCAGAATGACATCATCGGCAGCGCGCACTGCCCGCTCAGCCGAAAAATCGCCAAAGCTACGCGCACTGCCCGTTGCTGTCTCGCCCCGCTCGCCAATGATAAAGACTGGCTTATGATACGCCTCTACCAGCTTGGATGCCACAATCCCAATCACGCCATGGTTCCACCCCTGCTGGCTCACGACGAGGACGGGGTCGGTGGCATAGCGCTCGGCCTGCTGACAAGCTTCGTCGTAGATGGCCTGTTGGATGGCTTTGCGCTCGGTATTGAAGCTATCGAGCCGCTGAGCCGCCTCAAGCGCCGCCAAACCATCGCGCGCTCGCAGCATATCGAGGGCATACTCAGCCGATGCCAATCGTCCTGCCGCATTCATACGCGGGCCAAGGCCAAAGCCGAGCGTCCGAGCGGTAATCTGGGCTGGCTGCACACCAGCCACCGCCAGCAGTGCCTTGAGGCCAGGGCGGCGCTGCTTCTTCAGCACTTCGATCCCCCAGTACACATTGGCGCGGTTCTCATTCTGTAGCGATACTATGTCGCATACCGTACCCAGCGCTACCAAGTCTAGCAGCCACTTCTCGTAGCCAGCTGGCAAGCCCGGCAGCACCGTCTGCAGCGCCTGGACAAGCTTGAAAGCCACGCCTGCCCCACAGAGGTCACGGAAGGGATAGTGGTGGTCGTCATATTTCGGATTAACCGTGGCGATGGCGGGTGGGCGAGTCGGTGCAATGTTGTGGTGGTCGGTCACTACTGTGTCGATGCCGTAGCGCTCCTTCGCATAGGCAATTTCCTCATGACAGAGACTGCCGCAGTCCACCGTGACGATGAGCTGCGCCCCCATCGCCGCCACCTTATCTACTGCACCTTTAGTCATGCCATAACCCTCTACGAAGCGATTAGGAATAAAGGCCTCCACCGCAGCAAAGCCAAAGCTCGCAAAGGCATCAAGCAACAGTGCCGTCGCACTGAGGCCGTCGATATCATAATCGCCATAAATCACGATTGTTTCGCGCCGTTGGTGCGCCTGCACTAAGCGATCCACCGCCGTCTGCATCTGGGAGAGCAAGAATGGATCGGGCTTCGCGTCATAATCGGGGTGTAAAAACTCCTCAGCAGCTGCTCCATGCAAGCCCCGCGCCGCTAATATCTGTGCAAACAAACTCATCAGAGCTGCACAGTATCCGCCGCTTGTTGACCCTTTTGCTGCTGCGAGGATTTGATCACCATGCTCTGCAATTCTTTGAAGAAGATATATTGTTTGTTCGTGTAATACATCTTGGTATTACCCTGTTTTTCGGCCATCAAAAAACCAGCTTTCTCGAGATTCTTAAGCTCGCGCTGGATATTGCCCGGGTCTTCTTTGATCAACTTCGCCAAGCCGCGGACATGGGTGTGGAACTCCGGATACTTAGCATAGACCACAATGATTTTGCGCCGCACCCGTGATGTAATAAACGTTTCTAACATGCTTCCCTTAGCGAATTCTCGCTTCCGTTACCTCTACTCAACTGTTGCTTTTTATTCTACACTTTTTGATGGTAATTTGGCAAGACCACCCACCAATTGATTGTGCGTTTCGTCTCTCGCAACTGCGACTCATCAACCATCCACACGACACACGTGTCTGCTTTTTATCATACCAGCTTTGGGCGAAGCGAGCAAGATTGATGTGCACGTTTTGCACGTCACCCAGATGAAGTAGCGACGGAGAGACGAGCCCCTCTGCACTCTCGCGTGCTGTCGGGTATAATAAATCCTATGCACTATTACGAAGTTGCGCCACTCAAGATTATCCGCGCTACCAGCAAGAGCTTCACCTATCACTGGCCAGAAGCATTACCGCTGGGCCAGGTGGTGCACGTGAGCGTTGGTGCACAGCAGGTGGTAGGCATCATCATGACGCGCGCCAAAAAGCCGACATATACTACTAAGCCGCTTGACGCCATCGTGCCACTGCCACCGCTGCCTGCTCCCCTGTTAGCGACGAGCCAATGGCTGAGCGATTATTATGCCACGCACCTCGCCACCGTACTACAGACAGTGCTACCAGCTGGCATTGCCAAGCAGCGCCGCGCGCCGCGCCGCCCTGCTAGCCCACCGCCACAGCGCCGCACGCCCACCTTCTCACTCAATCTACAGCAAGAAGAGGCCGTTCGCACCATTCGCCAAGCCAGCCCTGGCACAGTACTGCTTCACGGTGTGACAGGTAGCGGCAAGACTGCAGTGTATATTGAGCTTGCACGCCACGCTTTGGCTGCAGGCCGGTCGGTGATTGTCCTCGTGCCAGAGATCGCCCTCACGCCCCAGCTGGTGGCGGAATTTCGGCAACACTTTGCTGATATCATCCTCACCCATTCGCGCCAGACAGAGGCCGAGCGCCACCGTGCCTGGCTAACCGCTCTGACAAGTACACAGCCTCGGGTGGCAATTGGCCCACGTTCTGCCCTCTTCTTGCCACTGCAGCATCTGGGGTATATCATCATCGACGAAGCACACGAGGCTAGCTACAAGCAAGACAAATCCCCCCGCTACTCGGCGTTGCGAGCCGCAAGTGTCCTAGCTCAGCACCATGGTGCGACCGTGGTGCAGGGGTCAGCCACACCGCTGGTCAGCGAGTATTATCTAGCGCAAAAAGCCAAGCGGCCGATCGCTACCCTACCAAGCAAAGCTCGGCCTGAGGCTATCGCCCCCACCATTCAGCTGGTCGACCTCACCCAGCGGAGCAACCTCACCCAGCATCGCTTTTTGTCAAATCAGCTCATCGCCGCCATTGATACCACACTTGCAGCGGGTCAGCAGATCCTGCTTTTTCATAACCGCCGTGGCAGCGCCAATGTATCGCTCTGCACCAACTGCGGCTGGGCAGCCGAGTGCCCACGCTGCTTTGTTCCCCTCACCCTCCACGCCGACCGTCACCAGCTGCAGTGTCATATCTGTGGCTACCACACCACAGTGCCAACGATGTGCCCCACCTGCCATAGCACAGATATTGTCCACCGCGGGATTGGAACAAAACTCATCGAGGCAGAGGTAGCAGCGCGCTGGCCCCAGGCGCATATTGTTCGCTTCGATGGCGACAGCAGCCCCGCAAGCAGCCTCGAGCAGCAATATCAAGCCCTCTATGATGGCACAGCCAATATTATCATTGGCACGCAGGTGGTAGCCAAGGGGCTCGACTTGCCGCAGCTGCGCACCGTTGGAGTCGTGCAGGCTGACGCTGGCCTGGCCTTGCCCGATTACACCACCAACGAACGCATCTTCGAGCTGCTTGCTCAAGTGGTGGGACGAGTGGGGCGCTCTGCTCACGCCACTACAGTGGTCGTGCAAGCATATCAGCCGCAGCACCCAGTGATTCAATCTGGCCTGGCTCAAGATTATACCGCGTTTTATCACCAAGCCTTGGCCGAGCGCCGCCGTGGGCAGTTCCCGCCCTTCGTCCACCTGCTTAAACTCACTTGCGTATACAAGACGGAGGCAGCCGCCATCCGCAATAGCCAAGCACTCGCTCAGCAGATTCGCCAGCACCACCCCGCGGTCAGCATTCTTGGCCCCACACCCGCCTTCCACGAGCGGCTGCGCGATACCTACCGCTGGCAGCTTATCATCAAAGCCACCCAACGCCGCGACCTCCTCGCTCTTGCTGCCGACGTGCCTGCCAAGCATTGGCAGGTAGATATCGACCCGCAGTCGCTGTTGTAAGGGGCGTGCGAGAGCCCCTATTGCAGGCGACAACACCTCTCTCCATTGCATTCTGGTGGAGGGTGAGATGGGCTTGTAAAAAGTAGCTGATTCTTCAATCAGATGTTATTTACAGTATCTCAGTCATATCATCATAGCGAAAATGTTCCGGCCAGATAATACACAGAGTTCTACCGCTTAGTTGGTCGCTGGCCTCCAGATATTTTCTTGTCTGATAATACGGCTGATCTACCAAGCAGCCGCTCCACTCGCTCACCCCATCCACCATCTGCTATAATAAAGCTAATGAAAAAAGACGCTATTATCACCCTACCCAACTCGCACTTGCGCCAGAAGTCGCAGCGGGTACATGTTATTACCGACGAGACACGCCAGCTGGTGGCCGATATGACCAGCGCCAGCATCGACTGGGAGAATTCCCGCCCGCACGAGATTAGCGCAGCACTGGCGGCAGTGCAGATCGATCGGCTGGAGCGGGTCGTTATTGTGCGCGAAGACTTCGACGACAAAGACAACCGCACCTTCATCCCCCTCATTAACCCAGAGATTGTCAAATATGAGGGCGAGCTAATCAGTGACTATGAGGGCTGCCTCAGCGTGTCAGGCCGAATCTATGGCAAAGTGCCACGCTACAGCCGCGTCCGGGTCAAGGCGCTCGATATCAATGGCAATACCATCCGCCTCAAGGCCGACGGCTTCTTAGCGCGAGTGCTACAGCACGAGATTGACCACTGTAATGGCATTGTATTTATTGACCGCATTCGCGATGATACCAGCGCATTTTATCAGCTCGATGAGAAGGGCGAGCTCCAACCAGTTGATTATGACGAGCATATCAAGACCAATCGTATTCTTTGGGACTGAAGACTTTAGCGCCATTAGCCTCGCGCAGCTGCTAGAGCATAGCTTCCCTGTTCGGCTGGTCATCACCAAGCCAGATAGCCGGCGGGGGCGCGGCAAGCAGCTCTGCCAGCCAGCAGTCAAGCGGCTTGCTCTGGCGCATGGTATTCCAGTATTACAACCCACCAAACTGCGCGATATTATCCCCGATATCCAAGCGCTCGGCCAGCCCGTTGGCGTGCTAGTGAGCTTTGGCAAGATTATCCCCCAAGTAGTAATCGACTGCTTTTCCCCAGGGATTATCAACCTCCACCCATCGCTCCTGCCACGCTATCGCGGCCCTTCACCAATTGAGAGCGCCATTGCCAATCGCGATACCGCCACTGGCGTCAGCATTATGCAGCTCAGCGCCGCTATGGACGCCGGACCGGTCTATGCGCAGCTCACCCACCCCTTACGCGGTGACGAGCAGCAGCTCGAGCTCTACAACACACTAGGCCAGCTTGGCAGCAAGGCACTAGTGCAGCTCCTGCCACGCATCGTGAGTGGTAGCCTCCAGCCCACACCGCAAGACGAGTTCACTGCAAGTTACTGCCAGCTCCTCACCAAAGCCAGCGGCATTATCAACCCCGCTCAGCACACTGCCGCAGAGGCCGAAGCAATGGTGCGTGCCTACCATCACTACCCACGCGCTCGCCTCCAGCTGGGCGAGCGGCACTATATCATCACTCAGGCACACACCGCGCCGGCGCCTGTCACCACACTTGATCCACGCTGCAGCGACGACACCTATCTCGTCATCGACCAGCTCATCGCCCCCAGCGGCAAAGAGCTCAGCGCCGCAGCATTTTTGCGCGGGTATCGGGTGTGAATAGTGAAGATATAGAGGCTTGAATAACCTCAGCCACAGGCTCTTCTTACGCTTTCTTGGCACTATGCTACTTCCTCTTGGAGAGATGGGTCTAGGTCGCAGCCATCTTAACCTAGCAACTTGCTATCCTCCTCAAGATCTTGGAGGTAATAGAGAGCAATATAGCTAACGCTCCCTGCCATAAGGGCAGCCAGTTTGTGTATGCAGCTAGTGCAATATCTCACTGTCGCACCGAAAATGTTCCGGCCAGATAGTAGAAAGAGCTTGTCCGCCTGTCTTACCGCTGGCCTCCAGATATTTTCTTGTGCGACAGTGAGATATTGCGGTGCCAATCAAAGAAGCTAATCAAACACAAAGCCCCTGCATCCACAGGGGTCATACGTGTTTTTACTTCGTCACCATCACTACGCAGCAAGCGCTACATCAGGGTCGGGGTGGCCACCCTCAAGCTCGTCTGGTATATCACTACCTGCTGCATCGCTGCTCTGGAAGATGCTAGCAAGGCCCTCTTGAGTAAGAAACTTCTGCGGGTCTGCCTTGGCGAGATCTACAAGACCTTCAAAGGTCTCGCGCACGACGGTCGTGTAGTCTGGGCGGTTGTGGGTCAGCCACTTGAGCTGCGCATAATCCGCAAAAAGCGCCAGCTGGTCTACCTCCACGCCACGCTGCTCTGCCGCCTTCTCGTAGGCTTTGCGCTGGCTCTGGTATATCTCATCCTCTTCGTAGTCGGGCTCGTGCTCGTCGATCCACGCTGTAATGACCGCAGCGTCTTGATTCATAAACGACTCAAATTCATTGAGCTGCACCTCGCTCAAGCCATCGCTCAGCACTGTGCCAACACGCAGCTCCAGCACTTGGCGAAAGTTGTCGACAAAGCGCTGCTGTACCTCTGGTGGCCAGTCTGCTATACCGATTTTTTGCAAAAAAGCATCGTCTAATTGAAACATGTTTTTCAATTCCTCCTGCCCCTAGTATACCAAACAATCCATCCCTCATACAATAAAAATGGCAAAATATGGTGTAATGTCCCTCAGTGGTTTAATTGACCTCTGTTACACCGCCTCACCCTGAGCGATTTGCGCTATTGTGCGCTCAACAGCTGGCCAGGCGGGGCAACTGATGATGCGGCTATCACGCTCGTCTGGACATGGCTGCCACGGATATTCACCAAAGAGAATAGTATGCACAATGCGGCGCATCGCAGGGACTGGACATTCATCATTCATTACGAGGGTGGCGTTGAGATACTTCGCGCAATCATCGATCAGCATATTCGCACCAATGCGACTACAGCACTCACACAGAACTCACGCTGTATCGTTCAGCTCATCAGCCTTCTTGGCTAGGTCGCCAAGGATGAGGGTGCGCTCGTCGCTCAGGATCTCGTCGAGGTGGGCAACCCGCTGCGACAGCCAGGCAAATAGCGCTGCGCTATCGTCCGTCTCCTGGCGGCGCACCAGCTCATCGAGGTCATTATCCGGCAAGCGGCCAATAACCTCCAGCCCCACGCGCTCATAGAGCGTGTTATTCACCTCCTGCAGCAGCGCTGCCGAGTCGCGCGTTGTAATCCCAAGGCGATCGAGGTCGTGTTGGGTGATGAGAGGGGTAGTTTGGGGCTGAGTGGTCGGCATAGAATCCTTTTCTTACATACCATACGCTCGATAGCGTACCGATCTTTATGTGTTAACTTTTATACTTTTAAGCACTACTGTATGCTTAGGCTGCACGATGCTCTAACCGACGGCGAAGCTCATCATTGTGCTTCACTGCTATTAGTAGGTTCTGTTTTGTCGCTACTGCTATTTGATAGATTTGAAGGTGTCTATCGGGGAACTTCTTATTCGCTTCTTCTACAAAATGCTTAACTTCTTCCCAGGCATCAGCTTTTTTATTCGTCGCTTCTTCTTGCGTTTGCGCCTGTGTAATACTCATACCAAGCTCTGCTATATGGTTACGAAAATCGACGCTAAATAAATCGAACTCTGATGGTTTTGGCTTTTTCCTATCTGGAATGCCTGCAGCATGATTAAGATCAATCACTTCAGCTACTTTAGAGTCAGGTGCAGGTTGAGTTTCTTGTGGTGTGGCTGCTTGAGTTTGTGACTGCTCGTGCGATGGTGCTTTTGACATGTTTTCGGAGTGATTTTCTGAGGATGTCTTGGGCGACTCTGGCTCTCCAGATCCCCAATCTTCCGAATCTAGCCAGGCTATCATACGCTCCTTAGTTCGCGTAGCTTTCTCACCGATAGCCTGCTTGATCTTCTGCATACGCTCCTTCCAGCCTGTTTTTTTCTCTTCCACGGCTTGAGCCGCCCCAACTGCGGCCGTACGGTTTGCAGCACTGTCACTTTGTTCGTGAGAGGGGTTGCTATTTTGTGACTCTGCAGACTCCACTTTTGGTACTGCTGCTGGAACAGGTTCACTTTGCGCAAAGTCCCCACGCGCACTTCGCCGCGCAAACTCATACACCTCGGGATGAGCGACGCGCTTCGCATATGTTGCCTCGATCGCATCGAGCATGCTAATGCGTGTTTCGTCATCACCAGCCATCGCAACAATACCGTCGTAAGCCTGGTCTCTAATCGCCTTCGCATCGTCATCAGTCTCAGCGTGGATAATGTTGCGCAGTGCACTGTTTCTCGCCTCGATAAGTGCTGCTTTTTGCTCTTTACGTGCAGTATCCTCTGCAGCAGCGCGCAAGTCAGCCTCTGTTGGTGCAGGTGCTGGTGGAACAATATTATAGACAGCACCTGTTGACGCCTCTCCATTTGTTGGTATACTTACTATGTGACTAGTACCGTTGTCCTGCGTCTCAACAGGGGCAGCTTCTCCAACAACTTGCTGCGTCTTTTCTGTACTTCCTGGCATGTGCTCTACTCGAGCCTCGACCACAGCGGCATTATACTCAACTGCCTTTTCGTATGCACCACGTATCACAGAATCAACAATCTGCCTGCCAAGCAACCTTGCTGTAGCGCGTGGACCCACCTCCTTGCCTGTACCTTGCGCCAATTCTTGTCTTTTCGTCTTTGTCACTTCTTGACGTGCTGCAAGTGTTTTGCCTAGTCGATCAATCTGACGCTCTGCGAACGACCGTCCATCATCCACATTGATCTTATCCTGAGCCTCCACTGCTTCTTTATATGCACGAGGAACCTCCTTCAATGCCTCAAAAGCACCCTTCAGGCCCGCCAATCGTCTTGACCCAGGATATGTTTGTGACTCATTCGAGGTTACTGTGCTTGTTCCTGGTACTTCACGTCCTTTTATCATACTACCCGTCCTAATTTCTTTCCTTATATATTCTGCCCACATCCTACCACAACAGAGGTAATGTGTCAATAAGCGAAGCACCCCAATCCCAAAAACTCGCCATCACCACGGCGAGTTTTGTATACCATTGGCAAAAACCGACAAAACAGAGTTACCACTCAATATAAATATACTAAGATTCTACAGGACAAAGCACCGCCAAGCCCACTACTGCAGCGTGCGCTTCACCAACTCGCGAGTGAAGAACTCGAGGGTGTCGCCAATCTCGAGCTGGAGCTTCTTGCTGGTCGTGAGGTTAAGGCCACAGAGCTCACCCTCAAAGACTTCCTTGGCTTCTTGCTGCTGGCGCTGCACGCTGGCTACTGTGACTTCGGCAATTTGCTCCTCGCCGCGCATCACACGGGCCAGTAGCCCTGCCGTCACCTTACCCTTTGTCACTTGCCCACCGGCGATGACCGCATCGCGCATCGTCCGGAAGACGCCCTTAATCTCCAGCTGGCCAATCTCCGTCTCCACCACCTCTGGTGCAAGCAGTGCTTCCATGCTATGGCGTGCGTCATCGAGCAGCTCGTAGATCACTTGGTAGCGGCGCACCGTCACTTTGTCGCGCATTGCTAGGCGCTTGACAGCTGGTGGCAGGTCGACATTAAAGCCATAGATAATTGCATTACTACTACCAGCCAAGCGCACATCACTCTCGGTAATATTGCCCACGCCATGGCCAATGATCCGCAGCGTGATCGCCCCGCCCGTCTCCACCAGGCGCAAGCTATCCATCACTGAGGTAAGTGACCCCTGTACATCGGCCTTGACGATAACATCGAACTCCTGAGCATCATGCTTTTGCGTCATAAGCTTGAGCAAGTCAGCACCAGTCACATTAGTGGTGGCGGCATTACGCGCTTGGTCGAGCTTAGCCTTCTGCACAGCTAGGCGAGCTTCTTTCTCGTTTTTGACCACTGTGAAGATATCACCAAACTGCGGCAATTCCTTAAATCCAGTCATATTCACTGGCATACTTGGACCGGCATCCTTAACGGTTTTACCACGGAAATCTTGAAGCGTTCGGACTCGTCCATAAGCCGTCCCAGCAACCAGATAATGACCTGGCCTCAAATGACCATTTTCTACCAATAAACCAACCACGGCACCGCGACCAGTTT
>ERZ772948.1220-NODE-1220-length-15287-cov-7.282169_pt1 | contig 15287 bp, 8 predicted proteins | sample MGYA00511945_ERZ772948 | MGnify/ENA primary metagenome ERZ772948 (study PRJEB29015, sample SAMEA2737927) | human oral metagenome | biome: human oral; feature: human-associated habitat; material: dental | place: China | collected 2141 ... | reverse complement strand
TTCATATGTATAACTTCTTAACAAATGATTGGGTAGATGAAGAACATCAGATGACTTTAGATGTACGTTTACCAGAAACCCAAAAGCATGTGATTGAGAAGTTACATAAGTTCTGTAGAGAAAGAGAAGATGTCAATGTTGTACGCTTTACAACATTCTTCCACCAGTTCACTTTGCAGTTTGATGAATTTGCACGTGAAAAATTCGTTGACTGGTATGGATATAGTGCATCTGTATCACCATATATTTTAGAACTGTTCGAAAAGGCAGTTGGCTATAAGTTCCGTCCGGAATTTATTATCAATAAAGGTTTTCACAATAGCCAATTCTGTATTCCTTCCAAGGAATATAAAGACTTTATCGACTTCCAACAAAGAGAAGTTTGCAAGCTTGCAAAGGTACTCGTAGACATTTGTCATTCTTATGGTAAGGAAGCGATGATGTTCCTTGGAGATCATTGGATTGGTACAGAACCATATGGTAAGTACTTCTCTGAGATTGGATTAGATGCGGTTGTAGGTAGCGTGGGTTCGGGTTCTACATTACGTTTGATTTCCGATATCAAGGGTGTGAAGTATACAGAAGGAAGATTTTTACCATACTTCTTCCCAGATACATTCCACGAAGGTGGAGATCCATTACAGGAAGCAAAAGTGAACTGGGTAACTGCACGTCGTGCAATCTTACGTTCACCGGTAGATCGTATCGGTTATGGTGGATACTTGAAGCTTGCATTAAAGTTTCCAGAGTTTATCGAATATGTATCTGAAGTTTGCGATGAATTTAGAGAACTCTATGCACATGTAGGAAAGCAAACACCACACAACCTATTGAAGGTTGGTGTATTAAATAGCTATGGCGAGCTTCGCCGTTGGGGTGCTCATCTTGTACATCACGCAATTCGTTACAAGCAGATTTATTCTTATACAGGTGTTCTAGAATCACTTAGTGGTTTCCCATTTGATGTGAAGTTCATCAGCTTTGAAGAACTGCGTGGAAATCCAGATGTCTTAAATGATATTGATGTTGTGCTGAACTATGGTAGTAGTTATACAAGCTTTAGTGGTGGTGAAGAATTTGATGAAAAGATTATCACAATTCTACGTCACTATGTAGATAACGGTGGTGGTTTCATCGGTATTGGTGAACCAACAGCTTGTGCTAGAAATGGCAAGTTCTTCACACTCTATGATGTTCTTGGCGTCGATAAGGAATTAGACTTCACGCTTCATACAGACAAGTATAACTGGCAATGTCATAATCATTTCATTACCGAACAGTTAGAGCATGAAGACTGGGGAGAAAATGTAAATAGTGTTTATGCACTACCAGGAACCACTGTAATCAAGCAAGAGGATCTCAGTGTGAAGCTTGCAGTTAATGAGTATGGCAAGGGTAGAGCAGTATATATGAATGGATTGCCATTCAGTTTTGAAAATGCAAGACTTCTCTATCGTGCAATCTTCTTCAGTTGTCATCGTGAGGATGAAATGAAGCAGTGGTATTCAGAGAACTATAATGTTGATGTTAATGTATATCCTTCCACACAGAGCTATTGTGTCGTTAATAATACATACGAACCACAAGAAACTGTCATCTATCGTGGCGATGGCACATCCTTCTCATTACGCTTAGAAGCTAATGAAATTAAGTGGTATCAAATATAGAAATATTTATGACCGATTTTACAAGACAGATATTGTTAAGTATAAATCGGTTTTTATTTTGGTGGCTAGGATATAAAAATAAGATAAGACAATAGCGAGTGCAGGGAATATTGGTATTTGAAATGATTTTTGAAATTTTAGCTTTTTTTAAGATAAGACAGCAATAAATCTGTAATTATAAACAATAAATGCATTTTTATGTAAGCGCTTATATTTTATGATTGACTTAACATAGGGAAAGGAGAAGTGGTTGAGTTTTAATCACCAAACAAGTAAAATGCATAAAATCATTAAAAAAGTATTTTCAAGTGTATTTGTACTGTGTATGGCATTAACAACCATCTTAACAGGGGTAAAAAAAGTAAATGCCAGAGAGCCACAATTAGCAGAGTTGGCTACAACCGATTGGAAAATCGATGAACAGACAAATCGTATTGGCGCAGTCTTGGAGGAAATCGTAGAAGCGGATAGTAAGAAGATCCACATTGTGTCAAGTAGCAACAATGGGAATAATCCAAAGGATCAGAATGGTTATCCACTCATTGCAGTGAATAAACATACGTTTGATCTTTCACAAGAGGGTACAATTCGCTTTGACTTGACTGCTAATACTGAGGTTGATGATATTCGCTTCGGTGTTTATTTAGGATATAACGGTCCAGGGAATGGTATGTTCTTTGGTTATGATGCTGCTGGTTGGTTTTGGCAGAAATATCAGAATGGGGATGGACCGTATTATACGGGTGCTCGTGTACAATGGCCGAAGAATAAAGCAACTGTAAATGTACAGGTTAGTTGGACTGCAAGCAAGACAGCTTCATTGAAAGTTGATGATGAAACTGTGTTTGAGAATATTCCATTTGCAGATTTGGAAGATTTGCAAAATCAGATTGCAATCAAAGCAGGGACATATTATGGGGCAGTTACAGATATCAAACTGACAAACAATATCCATCACGAAGATGAAAATGAAACGAATCCAGAAGATTCACAGTCAGATGAAAAAGTACAAGTAAAAGGAAAAGTTAGTGCAGATAATCAAGCGCTGGTAAATGTAAAGATTGACATTGACCCTTGCAAAGAAGGTAATTGTGCAGTATATACTGATGCAAATGGTGAATTCGAATTGAATCATTTGGTGAAAGGTACAGACTATATTATCTCTGCTACAAAGGATGGATATGAATCTGATGTAAAACATATTCGTGCAGATGCTGATGGTGAACCGTTGGAATTTGTTTTGCAACGTAAGAAAGAGATAACTTCTAAAATTCTTACAACCCCATTTATGGATGTACATGTTGATCCATTTTTTCCACGCGTAATCTCGTATGAGATGAAGCAGGGCTCTTTACAGGGAAAGAAATTTTTGGGACAAGAAAAAGAAATCAATACAGTTCTAATTAACGAACAGAAAATAGCTATTAAGCCGGAGAATGTCAAAGCAGATTTCACAGCAGACAAAGCAACATATGTTATGCATGCTGAGGGACGGAATGTCAATGTAGATATTACGGCAGAATTGATTGCTGAAAACGATACATTAGCTTTTAATATTACGGAAATAAAGAATCATTTAGAGGATTCTGTAGATGGGAATCCAGTACAAACAATTGAATTTCCAAATCAGAGTCTTGTTTCGATTCGTAGCGATCAAACCAATGCAAATCTGAAAGCTGCAGGGATGTCTTCAGACACTACAATCTCAGGAGATGCTTATCAGGTATTGAACAAACAGTCAAATGTTGGCTCAGATGAGTATATGTACGCATTTATTTCAAATAGCGAAATGAGTGCAGGTTTATGGTCTAATTCTGAGCACAATGCGAATCGTGGTGGCGTAGAGGGCGGTAGTAATAACTATCGTGTGACGGTTAATGTCGATCATGCAGGCACTGAAAAAACAATGGGACTATCTAGTTCTAAATGGTATTATCATCGTGTTGTACAAGACTCACATGGCCGTAAGTATATGGTTTCAGAAACAGAAATGCCTAAGACAAAGGTGATTATCACCGGTGAGCGAAATGACGATGGTGTTATCAACTGGCAGGATGGTGCTATTGCCTTCCGTGAAATTATGAATAATCCTTATAAGTGTGAAGGTGTTCCAGAGTTAGTTTCTTGGCGTATTGCAATGAACTTTGGTGGGCAGGCACAGAATCCTTTCTTGACAACACTTGATAATGTGAAACGTGTTGCTTTACATACAGATGGATTAGGGCAATCTGTATTACTGAAAGGTTATGCAAGTGAAGGACATGATTCGGGACATCCTGATTATGCGAATATCGGAGAGCGCATTGGTGGCGAAGAAGATATGAATACTTTAATGGAAAAAGGTGCTGAATATGGTGCTAAGTTTGGTATTCATGTGAATGCTGGTGAAATGTATCCGGAAGCACAAGCATTTACGGATGATTCTGTACGTCGTCGCAATGGTGGTTTGAGTTATGGTTGGAACTGGCTTGATCAAGCAGTTGGATTGGATAGTGTCTATGATTTAGCAACTGGTAACCGTAAGGCGCGTTTTGCGGCATTAAAAGAAAAAGTTGGTAACAATCTTGATTTTGTTTATGTTGACATTTGGGGGAATCAGACCGGTGGTGACGATGACTCATGGCAGACTCGCAAATTGTCGAAAGAAATTAATGACAATGGTTGGAAGATGGCAAATGAGTGGGGTGCAGCAAATGAATATGATGCAACGTTCCAACATTGGGCAACTGATCTAACCTACGGTGGATACTCTATGAAAGGGGAAAATAGTGAAGTGATGCGCTTTTTGCGCAATCATCAAAAAGACTCTTGGGTAGGTGATTATCCGAACTATGGTGGCGCTGCGTATGCACCGTTATTAGGTGGATATAACATGAAAGATTTTGAAGGCTGGCAGGGACGCAATGATTATGATACATATATCACAAATATATATACGCATGATTTAATGACTAAGTTCTTGCAGCACTTTAAAGTTGTGAAATGGGTTGACAGTGAAACACCAGTTACACACACGATATATTGGTCAGGATATGATTACTATACTGGAAAATATGTGCCAAAGTCGAAAACATATCAATGGTATCCAGAAATGGAGATTACATTAAAGGATGATAACGGTAATGTGGTTGTGGTTAAGCGTGGTAGCAATGATATTAATGATCCAGCTTATCGTGACCGTACGGTTACATATAATGGTGTAGAAATTTCTCGCGGAGCTGTTTCTCGTGGAGATCGCAGTAATCAGGATATTCAACAGGGCGTCAATCGTGGTACAGAAGCATACCTTTTACCATGGAACTGGGATGCAAAGAATGGAAAGCGTCTTAGCGCAAATGAGGAAAAACTGTACCATTGGAACACACAGGGTGGTACGACAACATGGACATTACCAGATACATGGCAGGGTACGAGTGTTGTAACAGTTTATAAGTTGACGGATCAAGGAAAGGTTGAACCAAAGGAAATCACTGTATCCAATGGAACAGTTACACTTGAAGCCGATGCTGAGACACCGTATGTTCTGTATAAGACAGCACATGAAAATATCAATGTTCTCTGGAGTGAAGGCATGCACATCATTGATGCAGGCTTTAACAGTGGTAATCTAGACGCATGGACGCTTGCTGGAGAAGGTAGTGCAGAGTTGGTAAAGAGCCAATACAGTAATCCAATGTTAAAACTAGCAGAAGGAAAATCAGCATCACAAGTTTTAACAGACCTTGTGCCAGGAAAGAAATATGCAGCACTGGTAGGTGTTGATAATCGTAGTGATTCTAAAGCATCAATAACAATCCATCACAATGGTGAAGTGCTTGCAACAAATTATACGAATAAGTCTATCGCATTAAACTATGTAAAGGCATATACGCATAATACACATAGTGCTACCGTAGATGGTACAAGTTATTTCCAAAATATGTATGTGTATTTTACGGCGCCAGAGGATGGAACTGTCACGTTGACATTATCTAAAGAAGCAGGTGAAGGAAGTGCATATTTTGATGATATTCGGATTGTACAGAATAACGCCGAAAATGCAAAGTATGATGACAAAGGACAGTTGACAGAATTTAAACAAAATTTTGAAGAAAACGTACAAGGAATCTATCCGTTTGTCATTGGTGGTATTGAAGGTGTCGAGGATAATCGTACGCACTTATCAGAACGTCATGACAAATACACACAGGCAGGTTGGGATGTTAAACGTATGGATGATGTCTTAGAGGGCAAGTGGTCGCTCAAGACGAATGGTCTAGTAAGTAGAAGTGACCTTGTTTACCAAACGATTCCACAAAACCTCCGCCTTGAACCAGGACGCACATATAAGGTTTCTTTTGATTATCAAATGGGTTCAGAAGGTATCTATGCATTTATCCAAGGAGATGGAGAGTATGGTTCTGGTACGAAATTGTTGGATCTTGAAAAGGGCCTAGGAACAACTAGACATTTTGAAACAACTATAGTAGGAGCACTTGATGGTCAAAGTTGGTTTGGCATCTATTCAACCAATCAATGGCCACAGTATGATAAAACTGGTATCAGTGGTAATGAACAGAACTTTGGCGGATACAAGGATTTTATCTTAGATAATCTTGTTGTTGAAAGAGTTGATCAAAATATTAGCAAAGAGACGATGCAGCAATTAATTGAAGAAGCAACACACGGTATCGAAAATCACTTATATAAAGACAGTGCAGTCGATAAGATTGAAAAACGAATCGATGAAGCTAAGGTTGCTTTAGAGAAAGATCATTTTAATCAGAGCGATCTTGCAGATGCATATTATGCACTATATGCTGCAATTCATGATGATTCACTGAAGAATATAGCACCTGAGAATGATGATAGTGCAGATATTCCGCTGGAGAAATGGGATATCAGTGCAGGTAGTTATGAAGAAGATGCATATGATGAAGGAAATCCATTATTTGCGGTTGATGGTAGAACGGATACTCGTTGGCACACTGCATATGCTCCTGATCCAATGGATAAACATACGATTAGGGCAACATTCCACGAACCACAAATCGTTACGGGAATTCGCTTCTTGCAACGTGGTGGTCGCACCAATGGAGTGATTCAGAAAGGTGAGGTGTGGATCAAAGAGAAGGATCAACCGGAACGCAAGGTAGCAACGAAGACATTTGAACAGGAAGGTTGGCAGATTGTACAATTTGATCAGCCAATTGAAAACGTAGAATATGTTGAATTCCGCTCGTTAAAGACCTTAGGTCGCCTTTCAAGAGACAATAACAAGTATAGTGCAATGGCTGAATTTAGAGCATTAGGATTGAAGTCTACACCGAATAAACCATTGCCAGATAAGAGTAAATTATTACAATTGCTTGAAGAAGCGAATGCAATGGACAGGGATGCATATACAGAGGAAAGTTTTGCGGAATTAGATAAGAAGATCGAAGCTGCGAAGCAAGTAATAGCAAGTGAAAATCCTTCTAATTATGATATTTTATTGGCTATGACGAACCTACGGGATGAGATGAAGAACATGAAGAAGATGCATGTATCGATTCAGAGGATTAATAAAGTACCAAAGGGATATGAAGGATACACGCTAGAAACATATGATATTCATTTTGAAGACGAAGATGGTAAAGACGCGCAGATTATAAAACCACGAGAAATTCATGTGAATCTTGCCGATATAGAATCAGATCAAATCAAGATTCTTCATGAAAAACATAACGGTGAATGGGAAGAAATTCCTGTGAAGAGTATTGCAGGAAAAGAAGTTGTGTTTGTAAATGATGATTTCTCAGCATATTCCTTTATCGATATGCATTCTAAGCCAAATGAGAATGTTCCTCCGATTGTAAAACCGGGAGATAATAATACGCCAAAAACACCAAGTGGTTCTCAGACTAATCAAAAGAACAATCAAAGTGAAAAGAGTGTTGCAACACGTGATTACAACAATATCATTTGGTATGGGGTAGGCTTGGTTAGTATGCTGTTGTTAGCTTCGGTATCATATTTTCTTAAAAAGAAACATCAATAAAAAGATATGAATTGTATTTTCTGAAGCTTCAACCTAAGAATACTTTCGTGATGAAAGGGGAATTTAGAACATGCTAAATCCCCTTTTTAAAATGGGTTAAAAGAGATTCTGTATACTCATTGCCAATGCTGCCTATCTTTCGCTAGGTAAATTGCTTGTAAGATGGATAAATCATGATTGAATATATCAAATGTAAAAGGTCTATTATTTCTAACAGACCAATACAAAAGAGAATATAGTTATGCAGTTTGACATCGTTACAGCAAATGTGCTGCTCAATGGTTTGAGAAATCAAAAGAATGAAAACTGGTTTAAGATTTCTTTCTATTTGATTTGCCATGTATGATGAGAAAGGCTACAAGAATAATAAAAGTACAACTGGAAATAATGATTGAATACTTACGAAGAGATGTATTTTCATAATGACATACATAAGTTCCTTGTGTCGGAATATTTACACAGACAAGACCATTTTCACTCAAATAAGTTTGTAGGATTTCGTTTGTTTTGATGTTACGAACAATATATCCTTTGTAATATGTGATTGGTAGAATCACGGTTTGTGCTTGGGTTATATTAAATTGGTAGTTGCCGTAAGATGTAAATTCTCCGACTGTAATCGTATTGCCTGTTATTGTTTGTACGGTTTGAGGATATGAGCGGAAATCAGGAGAGCAATATGGTAGATAGTCACCACCAGCAAGCTCAACTCGTTTATATTGTGCTGAGTAATAGGGATCAATGAGTTTACCATCTGATACTTCTTGCCAAGTGGTATTGTGCTCCATTACAAATGTACGTTTCGTAGCTGGATATAAATGGTAGATTGCTTCTAGATTTAACAACAGTGTCAGGCAGATTGGAAGATACCTGAATTTATAAGAGATATGTTCGATTCCTATTACAGCGGGAATGCATAGTAGTGGTAATGCTAGCATGTTCAATCGCCACGGAAATTGGAGAATTCTGAAAAACCACATATACTTCCACGGCAAAATTTTTGCCGGTAAGATTAGGTTCACTACACCTAGGATTAACATGCATTCTAAAAATTTTTCTCTTTCTTTCTTTTGTATAAAGAGATAGCTGATAGGAGCGATGGTCAAGAATAGCCCGATATTAACGACCATTGCATTAGATGAATTGTATTGATTACCAGACAAACCAAATATTGTTTTATTCGTAAAAAACTGCCAGAATGCCATTGCATGTTTTTCAAGTTGAGAGCTTGAAGCATAATAGTTGAGGTAGAATGGTTGTGACTTAAGCTGCTCTATCATCGGTAAAGTATAGAAGGCAGTAGCTAAGCATGCGAGCATACTTTCTAATAAAAGTACTTTGTATCGTTGCAAAGAACACTTTGGTAAATATAGGATACTTATGATAATCACTAGGATAAAGCATAATAAGAAACTTAGATTATGGGATAGTACCATGATAACCAGACCAAAAAAGTAGGATGATGTATATTTTTTGTTGGTTTCAAATATTTCATAAAGACCGGATAATATAAGTGGAATGCCAATAAGGGCAAATATTTCTCCAAGTGCACCACGTACATAAATGTCTGTAATATGATAATTACTAAAAAGATATGCTGCAACTGCCAATAAACGGATTGAGGATCTTTCTGTAAATTTACTTGCGAGCATGTACATTGTGATTCCTGCAAGAAGACTGGCAGAAAATACAGTTAGCTTATAGGTATCGACAAGTGCCATTCCTATATTGTGTAGTACAGCTGGTATAAAAAGGAATACATCACAATAGAATAGTGGGCTCCCATATCCATATCCACCATTTTCTAAAGGATAGATAGCAGGGAGAAGTTGTCCTTGTTGTATTGCCTTTGCATATTGTGCAATGCGAGAGACATGAAAGAATGTATCGTGTTCGATTGCAAGTGAACTGTGCAAAAGATATGGAAACATCAATAAAACGGTAAATAGAAGAATGATTGCAAAATCAATTAATAAATTACGATATTTTTTCATCCGAAGTACCAACCTGGTAACCATGCAAGGAAGCGAGCAAACTGCTGTGATGTGCCGAAGCCTGTAATCACAGGCAAAAATAGAATGAATAATGCTAAGTAGGCCGCAAGATATGCAGATACTACAATCGACATTTTACGATTATTAAGTAAATTGATACAGTAGACAATTGCAATGATTGTAAATAGGGATGTTGGATAGAAATGATATGCAAATACGATGCGCTGTACATAAATGATCCATGGTAATAAGCTGCTAAAATAGCCGACGACAATATACCACCCGACAATATCCTTTTTGCATAGAGCTCGATATGTTGTAAATAGGATTGCTGGTAATCCGATCCATGTTAATAGCGGATTGGAAAAACAAGAAATTGTGTGGAAAACATTTCCTTTTATGCCAACGTAATACCACATAGGACGTAAATCCAAGATCCATTGAAACCATGTACTTTGATATGGGTGGGTTGCATTGAGATTTACATGATAGTGATACATCTGTTGGGCTTGTTTCCAAACATTTGCGATAGTCCACGGTTCATTACGGAAAATCTTATCTGGGATATATGAAATACAGTAGATTACGATAGGAATGATGATAAAAAAGAGAATGCATGCCAACATCGTTGTAAGTAGTATTTTGAAGAACTGTTGATGTGTTTCTTTATCTTTCTTATACTCAAGAAAACGCTGAATCCAGTTTGTAAATAACATGATGGCTAAACCGATTGCGGCATAGCAACCAGTCCATTTGGTTGCAATAGATAGTCCCATAAAGATTCCAGATAAAAATAAATAGAGGATACCTTTCCACATTGGCAAAGTATAGAAGTTGGACCTACAGTACTTCAACATCCAATAGAATGAGCAGAGTATAAACAGGATACTAAATGGCTCTAATGTAGCGATACGTGCTGTTGTAATATGCATGAAATCTGCAGCGAGCAAGAACGAGCCAATTAAGGATAGATAATCACGTTTCAATAAGTGTTTTAAGATACCGTAGAGCACAGGCAACATTAGTACAGACGCAATCGCGCCTGGTAAACGCCAAGCAAATGGATGCATACCAAATAGATGTATGGATAGGGCAATGATATTTGTTCCTAATAGTGGGTGGACACTAGCATACATGTATTGCTTATTTGCAATTTCCCATGCATTACGCACGTGGTAAATTTCATCAAAGTATGCTTGGTTATAATAGGTTGGCGATAGAACTAGTTTATCCTGCTCATCAATCAACATCTTTGCAGGATACTTGGTATTTTTATATTCGTCTTGCAAAATAGTGACGGGCAGAAAATTAGAGTAGGCAAGATCTCGAAAACCAATTTCAGTTAAACTGTTATTTTTATTGGTGGTTACAAGCTTAATATACTGATATTCCCAGTATCCCTCTTGAATAGTATAGGTGTAGATATTTCCTTGCTTCAGGACCATTATTTCCTGCCATTGTTGTAGATCGTTAGAACCGAAGAGATGAATATCTTGGGTACCAATTTGATAGGATTGCGGGTTAGAGTTGTTATCTCCTTCGCCATAAATTGTATAGATTGCATCAAACTTCTTGATTTTTCCAAAGTTAAAAACAATCTCTTGTTTCTCTACAACTGGTTGCCATGTGGTTGTTGGGAAAGTAGTTGAACCAAGTTGCCAAAAAGAAATCACAGCATAAATGATTGTTAGTAAAGTCAGCGATAAAAGGTAGCGATGCTTATCAGCTTTAAAGAATTCTAGATGATATAGAAAATAACCGATACCTAATATCAATAGCGTTAAACATAGTAGTGTCAGAAACTCACTATTTGAAAAGAATAATAAACTCAGTTTTTGCATAATAGATACTCCGTTTCTATTATACTAGAAAAATATTTGTATTATCACTCTTATTGACAGAGTGATAGAAAGTGCATAGAATAGACTGTGTTAGCAGAATAGGTATTAGAGTGCTAAAAAGGAGGAATAAACATGTTGAAACCATTACGTGATTATGTAGTCTTAGAAAAAGCAAAAGAAGAAGAAAAAACAAAGAGCGGTATTATTTTGACAGAACAACCAAAAGAAGAACCAGGAAAGGGAATCGTTGTTGCTGTAGGTCCAGGTAAGACAGAAAATGGTGCAGTCATTCCAGTGGAATTAAAGGTTGGACAAAAGGTTGTATATAAGAAATATTCCGGCACAGAAATCAAAGAAAATCAGAAAGAATATTTGTTAATTGAAGCAGAGAATATTCTTGCAATAGTTGAATAAAGTAGAAGGAAGGGATAATCATGGCAAAAGAAATTAAGTATAGTAAAGATGCACGCCAGCTTATGTTGGATGGTGTGAATAAATTAGCAGATGCAGTTAAGGTAACTTTAGGCCCAAAGGGCAGAAATGTTGTATTGGAGAAATCATTTGGCTCTCCAGTTATCACAAATGATGGTGTAACCATTGCTAAGGAAGTAGAACTTGAAGATAAGTTTGAAAACATGGGTGCTAAGCTAGTATATGAAGCAGCAAATAATACAAATGAATTAGCAGGTGATGGTACAACAACTGCTACTATTTTGACCCAATCAATGATTACAGCCGGTCTTAAAGCAGTTGAAAAGGGTGCTAACCCTGTACTCATGCGTGAGGGAATTGAAAAGGCAGCACATGTTGTAGCAGATGCTTTATTAAAGAACTCTCACCAAGTCACAACCAACGATGATGTAAAGAATATCGCTACTATTTCATCAGGTTCTGAAGAGATTGGTAAGATCATTGCAGAAGCGATGGCAAGGGTTGGTAATGATGGTGTTATCAACGTGGATGAATCACGCTCCTTCGAGACGATCTTAGAGATGACAGAAGGTATGCAGTATGACAAGGGATATGTTTCCCCATATATGGTAAGCGACCGTGACAAGATGGAAGTGTCAATGGATAGTCCGTATATCTTAGTAACGGATCAAAAGATTAATACAATCCAAGAAATCCTACCAGTCTTAGAAGAAGTTGTTAAAATCAATAAGCCGCTGCTTCTTATCGCAGATGACTACGACAATGAAGTGATGAGTACATTAATCATCAATAAGTTACGTGGTACATTCAATGTCGTAGCGACAAAGGCCCCAGGCTTTGGCGATGACGCAAAGAATCAATTAGCAGATATCGCAGTCCTAACAGGTGCAAACTTCTATGCGAAGGACTTGAATATGAACTTGGCAGATATGACAATGAATGATTTAGGCTCTGCTAAGAAAGTAGTAGTAAGCAAAGATAAGACAACAATTATTGATGGTGCAGGAGATAGTGCTGCAGTTGCAAAACGTGCTTCTGAAATTAAAGCAACTATCGAAAATGCAAAGTCTGACTATGATAAGAAGAGACTGGCAGAAAGATTAGGAAAACTCACAAATGGTGTTGCCTTGATTAAGGTTGGTGCAACAACAGAAACAGAACTCAAGGAAAAGAAGCTACGTATCGAAGATGCACTTAACGCAACAAAGGCTGCCGTTGAAGAAGGTGTTGTCACTGGTGGCGGACTTGCCTTAGTACAAGCGTATAAAGATGTACGTACTGCATTAAAGTCAGATGTTGTGGATGTACAACGCGGTATTAATGTTGTATTAGATGCACTCAAGATGCCAATCATGCAGATAGCTGAAAATGCAGGCTTTGATGGTAATGAGATCTATGAACAACAGTTATCCGCAAAAGAAAACTACGGTTTCAATGCGAAGACTGGTGAATGGGTTGATATGTATGAAGCAGGGATCATTGATCCTACTAAGGTAACTCGCTCCGCATTATTAAATGCAGCAAGTATCTCGGGCTTATTTATCACAACAGAAGCTGCAATTGCAAAGCTTCCTGAAAAGGATGTACCAGTACCTCCAGCAATGGGTCAATATTAAAAAGTATATTCAGCTTTCATAAATAAAATACAGTAGAGCATAACTTATTAAGATGAGTTATGCTCTTTTCTGAGTTTTAATGACTCATTTTCAGTGTATCTAAGCATATATATTTTCTAATGTTTATCGCATTATTTGTTATCTCAATAAATTCTTATGATAGTCGTAGATATAAATGAGAGGATATTGTTGTCCGTTGGTATCTTAAAACATTAAAAAAGTATATTATTAGTTTGAAGAGGATATTTAATATGAATGAATCATACGGCCATGAATTAGATTTTGCTAGGGAGTATATGTTTGTTTTCCCAATAAGGGAAGAACCGGGATATCATATTCATTTTACAAAAAATTGCCCAGAAGAGATTAAAAATAAGGTGTTAGAACTTTATCCGAAGCTAGTCGAAGAAACAAAAAGAAGACATGAAGAGGGTTTATATACTAGCAAAGATTATTTTTTCTGATAGTTGATCAGGACGTTTGATATGACTATCTAAAAGCGGAATGTTAGTTGAGATTATGCATAGTTATTTTTGAGGGCTTGCAATTTATAACAAGATATCTTATCTTGTAAAAGCAATCAGAATGGAGACTGAACAATGAACGTTTACGATTGGGATGATACAATCTACCGTGGTGATTCTACAGTAGGTTTTGTGAAATATCTTTGGCTACATCGCCCTAAAACTTTAATCAATTTACCACGTACAATTTGGTTTGGACTTTTATATGTGCTACACATTGTGCCGAAGCTTACTTTTAAATCAAATCTATATCGCATGTTTCGCTATGTAGATGATATGGAAAAAGTAGTCGAAGACTATACAAGCAGTCATCTGGATCATGTAAAGAATTGGTATAAAGAAGCACAGAAGGAAGATGATGTAGTTATTTCTGCTTCTCCAGAATTTTTAATTCAAGCCTTCTGTAAGAAGGTTGGTATCAAAACATGTATGGCAAGTGTCGTTGATATGCATACAGGTGAATACAGTGGACTAAACTGCCATGGGGAAGAGAAGGTACGTCGCTATCGTGAAGTATTTAACGATACAAAGATTGAAAACTTCTATTCCGATTCTTACTCTGATACACCACTTGCAAGAATCGCTGAGAATGCATATCTTGTAAAGGGAGATAACTTACTTCCTTGGGATAAGAAATAAAAAGCCTATATCGTTTATATTGAAGGGAGCAAATATGAAAAAGAGAATATATTGCACTTGGAATAATTACCACATTATCTATTGTGCTAATTCTAGTTTTCAAATTTATTCCTACAATGTTCAATAGAACAAATAATTCACTTAATGGAGCACCAAATGAACAGGCAAAAGGTGAATGGCTAGTAGTTGTATACCGTGGAGAAATTGTTCAGTGGTTCGATTCGGGTGTTGACGCTACATATACGGTTAAGGGTAATGTGGGGGATTTAACAATAGAAGTGAAAGATGGGAAATGGCATGTAAGTAAAGTTGATTGTCTAAACCATAATTGTGAAAAAATGGGTTGGGTAGATGCAGATAGCATACTACCGATCCAGTGCATACCTAACGGGATATATATATATCGTATCTGCAAATGCAGTTTAAAATTAAAATAATATTCATATAATGATTATCAAACATAAGAAAATAGAGACATCTACATGGATATCTCTATTTTCTTAGTGTGCCAGACATGGCATATATCTTGGAGGTTGAAAGGTACCTCTAACCAAG
>ERZ772948.1217-NODE-1217-length-15306-cov-4.935021_pt1 | contig 15306 bp, 20 predicted proteins | sample MGYA00511945_ERZ772948 | MGnify/ENA primary metagenome ERZ772948 (study PRJEB29015, sample SAMEA2737927) | human oral metagenome | biome: human oral; feature: human-associated habitat; material: dental | place: China | collected 2141 ... | reverse complement strand
ATAATATCTAATAAAAAACAAGAAAAAAGCAATTCATCTCCCACTTATAGAAGTGAGAGACTTCTTGCTAGATATTGTTAAAGAATTTAGCTACAAAGTCTTAATTTTAGCTTTGTAGCTTTTTTTATGCATTTTTTGATAAAATAGTCTTGCAAAAATATTTTTTTTATTATATAATAAATATATAAATAAATTTAATTTGCAAAACAAAATAAATTTATAAAAGTTTTTAAGATGTTATCATACCAACCTTATAATAATAAAAAGGACTGCTACATTCATTTGTAACAGTCCTTTTACTTTTATTTGATATATTTTTCAGATTCTGCAAGTAACTTATCTACATATTTATTTAACTCATTTTTAGGAATCTCTTTTTTTGTATAATATGCAACTGATGTTAAAACATCTGCTGGTTTTGCATTTTTAAATACAAGAGTATACATAAAATTTTCTCCATCAGTATACTTTTCTACATAAGCTTTTCCCATTTTTAAAGAACCTTTACTTTGTAAATCTCTTGTTGCATCTTCTTTTAAAACTTTATTTAATTCTGCTACATCTGGATCTTTTATTCCATACCAATAAGATATAGTTGTTGCACTTTCATCATCAACTTTTTGAATTGATAATGTCCCTTCTGTATCTTGTACAACCTTATATCCTCTTTCTTCTGCTCTTTTAGAATTTACAAAATTTGGTACTGCATAAGAAGAAGCTACTAATACTAAAAATAGACTTAAAATTATTTTTTTCATAATTACCCCTTTCCTCCCTAAAATATTAATTTACTATTTTAAAAAACTTTCTGCCTCATTTATTGAACTATTTATTGCTTTATCTAAGTTTGCTCCTGATAAATCTTTATCTGTCATATATAAAACTGAAATATGGCAATCTTTTGATTTTTGTTTTTTAGGTACAAAATTATATGTATATATTTCTCCATCTCTAAATTTTAGAACATAAGCTCTTTTATTTTCAATAGAAGATATAAATTTTACTTCATCAGGTGCTGATGCTTTTACACCTTCACTTACATACTTTGCTGTCATATTTGCATCTGTTACTGGATAAAATGCAACCGATATTCCTGCTTCCTGTGTAGCTTTACCAAATGAAAATAAATCAGCATCATCTGCTGTAATTTCATAGCCAGCATTTTCTAACTTGCTTGTATTTACATATTTTGGTGCTGCAAATGATACTACTCCAAACATTAAAAATAGTCCTAATATTATTTTTTTCATTTACTCTATTCCTCCACTTTTTGTTATTTTAAGTATTTTTCTCCTTCTTTAATTGCTAAACTAATTACGCCCTTCAAATCACTCTTTGAGCTATATTCTTCTGGTGTTTGTAATATTGCTGTAATAATATAGTTCTGAATCTTTTGTCTTTTTGCTATAACTACATAGAAATATACCCCTTCTTTTGGTGCATATAATTTATGAACATATCCAGCTTCACTTTCTCCACTACCAACATAATCTATACCATCAACTAGTTGCTCATTTTTTATTTGTTCACTAAGAATTTTCACATCTTTATTCCCAACATAGTATGTTACAGCTAACACTGAACTTTGATCTATAAGTTTTCCAAATGCAAAAGCATCACTATCATCAAGTATTACTGTATTTCCATCTTGTTGAATTTTAGCTGTGTTTATATGACTTGGTGCTGCAAATGATATTGCTTCTAAAATTAAAAATAATCCTAATAAAATTTTTTTCATAATTCTCCTCCACCTTATATCATTTTAAATAACTTTCTACTTCATTTAAAGTTTTATCAACTACTTTATCTAATTCAACATCTTTAAAATCTTTAGCAGTTATGTATAAAATTGAAATATAACAATTTTTTATTTTTGTTTTTTTAGCTACAATACTATATGTATAGCTACCATCATTTGCTTTAAATTTATTTACATAAGCTCTTTTATTTTCTCTTGAAGATACAAATTTTTGTTCAGCTGGTGCACCTGTCTTAACTTCTTCACTAATTTTTTTTGCCATATCATTACTTTCTTGTATATTATAAATTCCAACTGTTAATCCAACATCTTCTGTTGATTTTCCAAATAAAAAAACATCTGCTTCATCTTGAATAATTTGATAAGAATTCTTTTGTAATTTTGCCTTATCTACATATTTAGGTGCTGCAAATGACACTACCCCTAAGATTAAAAGTAATCCTAATAAAACTTTTTTCATTATTTTCCTCCAATTCTACTATTTTAAAAAGCTTTCTACTTCATTTAATAAACTATCAATCTTTTCATTCAAATTCTCTTCTGATAATTCCTTTTCTTCTGAAAAAAAGATTGTAACATAACATCCATTTACTTTTTGATTTTTTGCCACAATATTATATAAATAAAGACCTTCATTTTCTCCTTTAAATCTTTGAATATATGCTCTATTATTTTCACTTTCATCTAAGAATTCCATAGCACTTGGAGCTGATCTTTTAAATGTATTTCTTATATAGTCAGCTTTTTCATCATTTGCAAAATATAAGGTTACTGCTATCCTATCTTTTTGTGTTAGTTTAAAAGCTAAAAGTGAGTCTTTTTTATTTCCCGATATTATATAACCACTTTTTTCCATACCCTTTACATCTACATATTCTGGTGCTGCAAATGATATTACTCCCAATATTAAAAATAAAAACAATATTATTTTTTTCATAATTATCCCCCAAAAAATATTTTTTTCAATTTTATCACAATTTTTTTTATTTTACTAATATTTTAAGTTTTATATTTTATGCTATAATAAAAAAGTGAATACAAAATGAATAATGTAAGGGAGATTTGATTATGATAAGTAAATTAATAGAAAATTTCAAAAATATTAAAATTGCTGTTATTGGAGATTTAATGTTAGATGAATATATTATGGGAAAAGTGGATAGAATTTCTCCTGAAGCACCTGTTCCTGTTGTTAAAGTTACAGAAGAAAAATTTGTTTTAGGTGGTGCTGCCAATGTTATCAACAACCTTGCTGCCTTAGGAGCTAATGTCTACTGTGGTGGACTTGTAGGAAAAGATAAAAATGCAGAAAAACTTATCAATGCTTTTCCTAAAAATGTTGATTGTAATTTAATTTTAAAAGTTGAAAATAGACCTACTATTGTAAAGAAAAGAGTTATTGTAGGACATCAACAACTTTTAAGACTTGATTGGGAAGAAGAATTTTATATCAATGAAGATGAAGAAAATATAATAATAGAAAATCTTAAAAAGCATATAAAAGAATTGAATGCAGTTATTTTATCTGATTATAATAAGGGACTTTTAACAAAATCTCTTTCACAAAAAATTATAAACTTATGTAGAGAAAATAATGTAATTGTTACTGTTGACCCTAAACCAAAAAATATTTCTAATTTTGTGGGAGCTTCTTCTATTACTCCAAATAAAAAAGAAGCTTATGCAGCAGTTAATGCAAATTCATCAGAAAATATTGACATAGTTGGTGAAAAATTAAAAGAAAAATATAAATTAGATACTGTTTTAGTAACAAGAAGTGAAGAAGGAATGACTTTATATGATAAAGAAATACATAATATTCCTACTTATGCGAAAGAAGTCTATGATGTAACTGGTGCAGGGGATACAGTTATTTCAGTTTTTACTTTAGCAAAGGCTGCTGGAGCAACTTGGGAAGAGGCTGCTAAGATAGCTAATGCTGCTGGGGGAATAGTAGTTGGAAAGATTGGTACTTCTACTGTTAGTGAAAAGGAATTGATTGAAACTTATAACAGTATATATAACACAGGAGATGTTTGCAAATGTTAAGAATAGGTAATGGTTATGATGTTCATAAATTAGTTGAAGGTAGAAAATTAATGCTAGGTGGTGTGGAAGTTCCTCATACAAAAGGAGTTTTAGGACATTCTGATGGAGATGTACTTTTACATGCTATAACTGATGCAATAATTGGAGCATTAGGTTTGGGAGATATAGGACTACATTTCCCAGATAATGATGAAAATTTAAAAGATATTGATAGTGCTATCTTATTAAAAAAAATAAATGATATTATGAAAGAAAAAAACTATAAGATAGTAAATTTAGACTCTATTATAGTTATACAAAAACCTAAATTAAGACCATATATAGATAGTATTAGAGATAATATTGCAAAAATTTTAGAGATTGATTCTGAACTTATAAATGTAAAGGCTAAGACAGAAGAAAAATTAGGTTTCACTGGTGATGAAACTGGAGTTAAATCTTATTGTGTAGTCTTATTGGAGAAAGAGAAATGTTAGATAAATCATCTTTTAGAAAAACAGTATTTGCTTTTTTACTTCCTATGGCAATACAAAATTTAATAAATGTTGCCATATCAAGTACTGATGTTATTATGCTTGGTAGATATAGTGAAGTTGCATTATCTGCTTCTTCACTTGCAGGGCAGGTACAATTTATTTTAATTTTACTGTTCTTTGGAATAGCCTCAGGTGCAACAGTTTTAACTGCACAATATTGGGGTAAGAAAGATATAAAAACCATAGAAAAGATTTTAGCTATTGGTATAAAAATAGCTTTTGGTTTAAGTTTACTTTTCTTTATATTTGCATTTTTCTTTTCAAGAAGTGCTATGAGCTTATTTACTAATGATGAAACTACTATCCTAGAAGGGATTAAATATTTAAAAATAGTTAGTTTTTCATATTTAACAACTTCTATTTCTATTGTTTATTTGGTTACTATGAGAAGTGTTGAGAGAGTTGGAGTATCAACAGTTGCTTATGCAACTTCCTTTGTTACTAACTTTATAATCAATTATCTTTTAATTTTTGGAAACTTTGGTTTTGCTAGAATGGGAGTAAAAGGAGCTGCAATAGGAACTCTTGTTGCAAGACTTATTGAACTTGGAATAGTATTTTATTATAACTCTAAAAATCATCATTTTGTTTCTATAAAATGGAAATATATAAAAAGTTTAGACCCTATTTTAAAAAAGGATTTTATAAAATACTCAGCCCCTACTATGATGAATGAACTTCTATGGGCAGGTGGAACAGCAGCAGGAATTGCTATCTTAGGTAGATTAGGAAATTCTATTGTTGCTGCCAACTCCATAACTTCTGTTGTCAGGCAATTAGCAATGGTTTTTGCTTTTGGACTTGCAAACACAGCTGCAATTATGGTTGGAAAAGAAATTGGTAAAAAAGATTTTAACACAGCAGAAATCTATGCAAAAAAACTTTTATTATATTCTTTTCTTTCTTGTTTATTTACTGTTGCTCTACTTTTTATTGCAAAACCTTTTATTATAAAAAAATTTGCTTTAAATTCAGAAGTAGAAGATTATTTAAATCTTACTTTAAATATTTTATTTTACTATATACCTTTACAAAGTATTTCAGCAGTTTTAATTGTCGGAGTTTTCAGAGCTGGAGGAGATACAAAATTTGCACTGGTTGCAGATGTTTTGCCTCTTTGGTTTGGTTCTGTGTTAATTTCAGCTATTGCAGCCTTCTATTTGAATTTACCTGCAAAACTAATTTATCTTTTAATAATGTCAGATGAAATTATTAAGCAGCCACTTATTATTTGGAAATACAAAAGTAAAAAATGGATTAATAATGTCACAAGAGAGTTGAACTGAAAGGAGGACTTATGCAAAAAGGATATACTCAAATATATACTGGAAATGGAAAAGGAAAAACCACTGCTGCCTTAGGACTTATAACAAGAGCAGTTGGTAGTAACTTTAAAATATTTTTCTGTCAATTTTTAAAAGGTAGAGATTATGGGGAACTTCATACATTAAAAAGATTTGAAACTGTTACCCATGAAAGATATGGCAGAGGAGTTTTTATAAGAAGTAAAGAATATGTAACTGATGAAGATAAAAAACTTATGAGAGAAGGCTATGAAAGTTTGAAAAATGCTCTTTTAAGTGGGAAATATGATATAGTTATAGCAGATGAAATATTGGGAACATTAAGATATGATTTAATATCTATTGATGAGATAAAATTTTTAATTGAAAATAAACCTGAAACAACTGAACTTGTTTTAACAGGAAGAAATGCTCCAGATGAACTTATTGAAATGGCAGATTTAGTGACTGAAATGAAGGAAGTTAAACATTACTTCCAAAGAGGTGTTATGGCAAGAAAAGGTATAGAAAAGTAGGTGTTATTATGATTACAACCTTATGTTATTTAGAAAAAGATAATAAATATCTTATGTTACATAGAACTAAAAAAGAAAACGATATAAATAAAAATAAGTGGTTAGGTGTTGGTGGAAAATTAGAAAAAAATGAAAAACCTGAGCAATGTTTATTTAGAGAAGTTAAAGAAGAAACAGGTTTAACTCTTGTAGACTATATTCATAGAGGAATAGTAATTTTTAATTTCAATGATGATGAACCACTTTATATGTATCTTTATACTTCAAAAAATTTTATAGGAGAAGTTCAAGAATGTTCTGAGGGAGATTTAAAATGGATAGAAAAATCTGAAATTTATAATCTTAATCTTTGGGAAGGAGATAAAATATTTTTAGATTTACTTAATAAAGATACTTCTTTTTTCTATCTAACATTAGATTATGAAAATGATAATTTAATTTCTTCTGATTTAAAATTTAAGGAAGATGATTTTACTTGTTTTGAAGTTTTTGTTCCTGAAAACTATGTCAAAGATATTGTTAAAGCTTTATCAAGATATAATTTATTAAAAGAAGGATCTTATACTGATGTCTATGCTCTAATAGATGTTGAAGGGCATTGGACAACTCTTGAAGGTGCTAAGGCATTCATTGGAGAAGTTGGAAAAGAAAGTGTTGAAAAAGAAAAATTAATGAAATTTAGAGTAAAAAAAGAATTTGCTGATTTAACTTACTATTTAATTAAAAAAGTACATCCTTATGAGGTACCAGTTATCAATATTTTTTAAAAGAAAAAAGCAGGAAAAAATCCTGCTTTCCTTTTTTAATTACTTTTTAAAACTATTTTGCTTCAACAGTTACTGGTACTTCTTTAAGATCTCCTAAAGTTAAGATTCCTTCTGTACCTTTCATAGCAACTTCATTTCCAGCATCATCTGCATATCTTTCTCCAGATGCAGTTTCAGCATTCTTTAATTCAGTTGCTTTTCCTTCTGCATCAGTTAAAGTTGCAGTAGCTCCATCAGCAGCAACTACTAATGTAAATTCCTTTCCATCTTCAGTTTTAAGTGAGAATGTTTTAGCTTCAGCAGCAGCTTCAGTTGCTGGTGCAGTAGTTTCTGGTGCTGGTGCAGCAGCTTCAGTAGCTGGTTGTTCAGCTGGTTTTTCTTCTTCTTTCTTTTCTCCACAAGCTACTAAGAATAAACTCATAGCTAGTGCTAACATTGCAAATTTTTTCATTGTTGATCCCTCCTTGATTTTCTTTCGTTATAATACATCATTTTTTAATAAAAATCAAGACTTTTTTTCAAAATTAATTATATTGGTATACATATTTTATTTTTTATTCTTTTGTATATTTTCTAAAATAAGCGTTTAACTACAAAACTTTTTTCATTTTTAATACAGAGAAATTATCTTTTTACATATTTAAAATTTGAATAATTATTATATAATATATATATCAAAAATATTATTCTCTATATTTTTTCCATAAATTTTTTAACTTCTTCTTTAATTTCTGAAGCTGTTGATAGAGATAAAACTCTTTCAACTAAATTTTGGCACTCTTTTTTATCTAATTTCATGATAATTCTTTTTACTCTTGGAATTGAAATTCCTGACATTGAAAAAGCATCTAAGCCCATTCCAAATAGAAGTGCTACAGCATTTTCATCTCCTGCAAACTCCCCACACATTGAAATTTTTATTCCTCCCTCATGTGCACCATCAATTAACATTTTTATAGCTTGTAACACACTTGGGTTATATGTATCATATAGATTTGCAATTTTTTCATTTCCTCTATCAACTGCCAAAGTATATTGAGTTAAATCATTTGTTCCTATTGAGAAGAAATCACATTCTTTTGCAAAATATTTTGCTCTAAATGCAACGGCAGGAGTTTCTACCATTATTCCTAGCATAATATTTTTATCAAATTCTATTCCTTTCTCTTGTAATTCTTTTTTACATCCTTCAAAAATAGCTTTTGCTTTTCTTATCTCTCCAATATCCATTATCATTGGAAGCATTATTTTTATTTGCCCATATTTTGAAGCTCTTAAAAGTGCTTTAAACTGAGTTCTTAAAATTTCTTCTCTATCTAAACAAACTCTTATTGCTCTCCAACCTAAAAATGGATTTTCTTCCTTTGGAAGTTCCATATATGGAAGTGACTTATCTCCACCTATATCCATAGTTCTTATAGTGACAGGATAACCTTTTAATTCCTCTGCAACTATTTTATATGCTTCAAATTGTTCATCTTCAGTTGGAAAAGATTCTTTCTCCATAAATAAAAATTCTGTTCTATAAAGTCCTATTCCAAAACCACCATTTGAAATAATTCCTTTTACATCATTAGGAGAACCTATATTCCCCCAAACATCAACTTTTATTCCATCTTTTGAAATAGCTTCCTTATCTTTTAAAGCTTTTAATTCTTCTTTTTCCTTTAAAAATTTTTCTCTTTTTTCTTTATATAACTCTAAAGTTTCTGCATTAGGTGAAACAATTACTTCACCTTTTATAGCGTCAACTATTAAAGTTTCATTATTTTCTAGCTCATTTAAAACTGCTCCTACTCCAACAACAGCTGGTAGCTCTAATGATCTTGCCATAATAGATGAGTGTGCAGTTTTTCCACCAATTTCTGTTACAAAAGCTAAAACATTGTCTAAATTTATTTGTGCAGTATCAGAAGGATTTAATTCTTTTGCTACAATAATTGTTTCTGGCTCTAATTTAGAAAGATCAGCTACTTGTATATTCATAACACCATATAGCCATCTTTTCCCAATATCTCTTAAATCTCCTGCTCTTTCTTTAAAATATGCATCTTCTAAATTTGCAAGCATAGTTGCATATTCATCAATAGCTTCATTTAAAGCAAATTCAGCAGTACAATTTTTTTGAGAGATTTTTGAATCAATTTCAGAAAATAATTCTTCATCTTCTAATAAAGTGATATGTCCTTCAAAAATATCAGCCTTATCTTTTCCTAATTTTTTTAAAGTATTTTCTTTAATTTCTTCTAATTGACTCTTAGCAATTTCTCTACCTTTTACCAATCTTTCAATTTCTTCTTCTTTAGATAAAGTAGATTTCTCAACTATCTCTAATTTATTTTCTTTATATAGGAACGCTTTTCCTATTGCTATCCCAGGTGAAGCTGGAATTCCCTTTATTAAAATATCTTGTTTCATATCCCACTCCAATTTTATTTTTATATAATAAAAGAGAGAAGTTTTCCTCCTCCCTCTCACAAAAAATTAGTCTTTTAAGTTTTCAAGAAGAGATGATAATTTATCAACTGCTTCATTTTCATCTTCACCATCAGCATATACAGTTATTTTACTTCCCTTTTTGATTCCTAATGAAAGTAATTTTAATAATGAAGTACCATTTACTTTTACTCCTGCTTCATTTTCTACACTTATTTGTGAAGAGAATGTCTTTGCCAAACTTACAAACTCATTTCCAGGTCTTGTATGTAACCCAGTTTCATTTACTATTTCAACAGTTTTGCTTGTCATATCATCAATCCTTTCATATTTATATATAATTTTTAATTTATATCTATACTATAAGAGTACAGTTTTTTTTCAGCTTTGTCAATAAAAATTATGGTAAAAATATTATCTTTAATTATAAAAAATTAAACCAATAAATATATTTATTTTTTATTTGCAATTAATCTATTTATCCTATACTATATAAGATAGATATAAATATTAAATGAGGTGAGAATTATGGAAAGATTAACACAAGAAGAAATTAAAAAAATTATAGATGAATTAAAAGAATCTGGAAAATATAAAGAATATCAAGAAATGCTTTTAGATGATTTTGAAGAACACCATGTGGTATATAAAGTTGGGGCTGATGAAATTATTGCTATCGCTCACAAAAATAACACTATCCCTTATAAATTAATAGAATATTATGATTGGCAACAAATGAATTATTTAATTGAAGAAGAAAACGATTAACGATTGAAAATGTTAAGATTTAATGATAGAATAATAAAAATATGCTAATTTAAGAATTGGGGAGGTAAAAGAAAAATTGGAAAAAAAAGATATAAATATAGTTAATGTAAATAAAAGTTTTGATGGAGTTCAAATTCTAAAAGACATTAATTTAAAGATAGAGCAAGGAGAATTTTTTTCTATAATAGGTCCATCAGGTTGTGGTAAAACCACACTTTTAAGAATGATAGCTGGTTTTATTTCACCAGACAGTGGAGCTATATATCTTGGTGATGAAAATATAGTTGACTTACCACCAAATCTTAGAAATGTAAATACTATATTTCAAAAATATGCTCTTTTTCCACATTTGAACGTTTTTGAAAATGTAGCATTTCCTTTAAGACTTAAAAAAGTTGATGAAAAAACAATAAATGAAGAAGTTAATAAATATCTAAAACTTGTTGGATTAGAAGAGCATAGTTCTAAAAAAGTTAGCCAATTATCAGGAGGACAACAACAAAGAGTTTCAATAGCAAGAGCCTTAATCAATAAACCAGGAGTTTTATTGCTAGATGAACCTCTATCAGCTCTTGATGCAAAATTAAGACAAAATCTTTTAATAGAGCTTGATTTAATTCATGATGAAGTTGGAATTACTTTTATATTTATTACTCATGACCAACAAGAAGCCCTTTCTATCTCAGATAGAATAGCTGTTATGAATGCAGGAAAAGTTTTACAGGTTGGTACCCCTGCTGAAGTCTATGAAGCTCCTGCTGATACTTTTGTTGCAGATTTCTTAGGAGAAAATAATTTTTTCAGTGGAAAAGTTACTGAGATAATAAATGAAGAATTAGCTAAAATAAATTTAGAAGGTATAGGAGAAATAATTATTGAATTGGATAAAAAGATTAAAATTGGGGATAAGGTCACTATCTCTTTAAGACCTGAAAAAATAAGACTTTCAAAAAATGAAATTAAAAATACTAAGAATTTTGTAAATAGTGTAGCTGTTTATGTTGATGAATATATTTATTCTGGTTTCCAAAGTAAATACTATGTACATTTAAAAAATAATGAAAATTTAAAATTTAAAATCTTTATGCAACATGCTGCTTTCTTTGATGATAATGATGAAAAAGCTATATGGTGGGATGAAGATGCCTTTATCACTTGGGATGCCTATGATGGTTATCTAGTGGAGGTGGAAAGTGAAAAAAAATAGTAAGTTAGGTTTAAGTTATTCTTTACCAATAAATATTTGGTTAACAGTATTTTTTCTTATTCCTATTTTAATTATTCTGTCATATTCTTTTTTAAAAAGAGGAACTTATGGTGGAGTAGAATTTAAACTTTCATTTGAAACTTTTAGTATATTTACTGATAAAGTATTTTTAACAATACTTTTTAATACTATATATATTTCTATATTAATAACTATTTTTACTGTCTTACTTGCTATTCCTATTTCATACTATATAGCTAGGTCAAGACATAAACAAGAACTTTTATTTTTAATAATAATACCTTTTTGGACAAATTTTTTAGTAAGAATATATTCTTGGATAGCACTTTTAGGGAATAATGGTTTTATCAATCATTTTCTTATGAAGCTTCATATAATTAATGAACCTATAAAAATGCTATATAATGTTCCTGCTGTTGTAATAATTTCTGTATATACAAGTTTACCTTTTGCAATTTTACCTTTATATGCAGTTGTTGAAAAATTTGATTTTTCTCTTTTAGATGTAGCAAGAGATTTAGGTGCAACAAATTTTCAAGCTTTTAGAAAAGTTTTTATTCCTAATATAAAGGCGGGAATAATAACTTCAACTATTTTTACATTAATTCCAGCATTAGGTTCTTATGCAGTTCCTAAGTTAGTTGGAGGAACAAACTCACTTATGCTTGGAAATGTTATTGCTCAGCATTTGACTGTTACTAGAAACTGGCCTTTGGCATCAACAATTTCTGGAGCTTTAATAGTTTTAACAAGTATAGTTGTATGGCTATTTTCAAAATATGAAGAAAAAGAAAACAAAGTAGGTGAAAATAATGTCTAATAAATTGGATAGAAGAAAAACATCTTTAATAATTTTTATTTTCACTATGATATTTTTTTATTTACCATTGATAGTATTGGTTATTTATTCTTTTAATGATGGTAAAGGAATGGTTTGGAATGGTTTTTCTTTAAGATGGTATAAAGAACTATTCAAACATTCTAGTAATATCTGGAAAGCATTTTATTATAGTATCTTTATTGCTCTTATTTCATCTTTTGTCTCAACAGTTATAGGTACTTTTGGTGCTATTGCTTTGAAATGGTTTGACTTCAAGGGTAAAAAGTATTTAAAAAATCTGAGTGTTTTACCTCTTGTAGTACCAGATATAATAATTGGAGTTTCACTTCTTATTATGTTTGCTACATTAAAATTTAAATTGGGAATTACAACAATTTTTATTGCACACACAACATTTAATATTCCCTATGTCTTATTTATAGTTCTTTCAAGACTTGATGAATTTGATTATTCTATTGTTGAAGCTGCCTATGATTTAGGGGCAACAAATAGACAAACTTTAACAAAGGTTATTATTCCTATGTTATTGCCAGCTATAATTTCAGCATTTTTAATGGCTTTAACATTATCTTTTGATGACTTTGTAATAACATTCTTTGTTTCAGGTCCAGGTTCTTCAACTTTACCACTTAGAATTTATTCTATGATAAGATTAGGAGTGTCTCCTGTTGTAAATGCTCTCTCTGTGATATTGATTATTATCTCAATTTTACTAACATTATCAACAAAGAAATTACAAAAAAATTTCATAAAATAGTTTTTTTTCTAAAAATGTAGTATAATAATAAAGTAGCTAAATAAATTTTAGGAGGTTTTGATGAAAAAAATATTTAAATTATTCAGTATTTTAGCTTTATCACTTATATTTTTAGTAAGTTGCAGCTCGCTAAAATCTACAATGAAATCTTTTACAAGTGTTTTTAAAAGTCCTACAAAATATAATAATGTAACTGTCACTTTTGTTACAACACAAGGAGAAATAACTTTCTTCTTATACCCAGAAGCAGCTCCTTTAACAGTTGCTAACTTTATTAACCTTGCAAAAAGAGGATTTTATGATAATACAAAATTTACTCGTTCTGTTGATAACTTTATAGTACAAGGTGGAGACCCTACTGGAACTGGAATGGGTGGACCAGGGTATACTATACCAGATGAATTTGTTGAATGGTTAGATTTCTATCAACCAGGAATGTTAGCTATGGCAAATGCTGGACCTAATACTGGTGGTTCTCAATTCTTCTTTACATTTGCTCCAGCTGATTGGTTAAATGGAGTACATACAGTTTTTGGTGAAGTTAGATCAGAAGGAGATTTCCAAAAAATTAGAAAATTAGAAATGGGAGATGTTGTTAAAGAAGTTAAAATTTCTGAAAATGGAGACTTTATTTTATCATTATTTAAAGATCAAGTTGAACAATGGAATAGTGTTCTTGATAGAGAATATCCTAATCTTAGAAAAGTTGCTATAAAGGATCCTGATCCTAAAGATGTGGAAGCTTATAAGGAAGAATTAGAAAAACTTTATACTAAAAAACAAAAAGATGACAGTAATTTTGAATATCCTATAACTAAGTTTATTAGAAAGGTATTCAATAAAGCTGGTGGATATACTCCAAAAGCACCTGTTATAAGTAGTGGTAATTAAAAAGGAAAAACCGATTGGAAATTTTGTCCAGTCGGTTATTTTTATTATATTTTTTCATCAGTTTTATACCAATCAATATCACTATTTTTATACTTTTTACTATCCAATAGTGCAGATAATTTTAATTTTTTTAATGTGTCTTCTGCTTTATTAATGGTATCAATTATTCTATCTTCACTATTTTTTATATGCTCTTCATCTTTGAAAAGTTTTCTAGCAATTTCAGATTTAAAATCTGTTATTTCAGTTGTTTCTATTGCTTTGTAAACATCATAAAGGCTTATTTCTTCAATGGACTTTTTTAATTGAAATCCTCCATCTTTACTAGCATTTGATACAATTAAATCTGCAACTACCATTTTTCTTAATATTTTTTTAAATAAGAATCAGATATTTCTAATTTTTTACTTAAAATAAAACTTTTTACTGTTGTTTTATCTTTCTGAAGTGCTAACATTAATAACACAAAAATTGCTTGTTCTAAACTTTTACTAATTTTCATCTCTCTACTTCCTTAATTTTTTTATTAATTCATTAACTACATTATCAATATGTATAGGTTTCATATTTTTAATAAAAATTCCTAAGAATTTGAATATTGGTATCATCTTAGCAATGATTTTGGTCCAAGTTTTCCTCCAATAAATCCCATTGCTTTTACATTATATTCTTTTGCAATTTTACTCATTACTTCTGCTGGTTTTTCATTTACTTCAATCAACTTTTCCATATCCTTTTCAGGTCTTCCAACAAAATCAATAATATAATCAATTTTTTCAGGTAAAACTTCTTTTACTTTTTCATAGTTAGTAACATCAACAGGAATATTTTTTATATTAGGATAATTTATTTTATTTTTTCCACTACGAGATAAAACATAAAATGTTACATCTTTATCATCTAATAACCATCTATCTGTAAATTCCCTTTCAATAAAAACATTTCCACCTAATAATACAATATTTTTCATAATTTAATCATTTCTTTCAAATAAATAAAAATCTTATCTATGTATATTAGATATCTATGGATATTATTTGTCAATAGAATTTTATATATAAAAAAGGGAATGGTTACACTACAAGTAAATGACAAAAGAAGTCAAGGTGTTGACAATCCGCGCCACATTAAGTTATTTAAGAATCTCCTTGTATTTCATTGTCATTTCTGTTATAATAAATTACACTTCTAAAATAGAAAGGACTTAAGATGACAACTCTTATTAAACATAAACGTGTAGAATTTTCAGAACTTTTTTATGACCTAGTTTTTGTTTTTGCAATTTCAAAAGTAACTACTTTAATTGAGCATCTTCATAACGGTATTTTGACTTGGAATTCTTTCCTTGATTTTTTCATGGCTGTCTTGGTTCTCACTGATTCATGGATGATTCAAACCATTTATACCAATCGCTATGGAAAGAACTCTTTATTTAACATGGTAATCATGTTTATC
>ERZ772948.1216-NODE-1216-length-15319-cov-34.470912_pt1 | contig 15319 bp, 8 predicted proteins | sample MGYA00511945_ERZ772948 | MGnify/ENA primary metagenome ERZ772948 (study PRJEB29015, sample SAMEA2737927) | human oral metagenome | biome: human oral; feature: human-associated habitat; material: dental | place: China | collected 2141 ... | reverse complement strand
CCTGCTGGCTGTCCTTGTGAGCCTGCTCGGCGGCGGCCGCGATCTGAGCCAGGGCGCCGCGCACTGCCGCCCGAGCCTCGTCGTCGGCTCCGGGTTCTGGCGATGCGGCGACGTCGCGCCCTGCCGACGCCTTGCCGCGACCGGAGCCCTTGGAGCTCTTGGAGCCCTTGGTCTCCTGAGAGTCCTGCTTAGTCTCCTTCTTGCCCCCACCGGCAGCCTGCTCCTCACGGTTCTTGCGTCCGCGCGAGCGCCCGCCCCCGCGCGAGGCGGAGGCCGACATGTCGACCTGCTGGTTCTCCACGGGCTCGTCGTGAACGATGAAGCCCCGGCCCTTGCAGTGCTCGCAGGTGGTGGAGAAGGCCTCGACCAGGCCCTGCCCCACCCGTTTGCGGGTCATCTGGACCAGTCCCAGCGAGGTGACCTCGGTGACCTGGTGGCGTGTCCGGTCGCGCCCCAGGCACTCCACGAGCCGGCGCAGCACGAGGTCCCGGTTGGACTCCAGGACCATGTCGACGAAGTCGATGACGACCATGCCGCCGATGTCGCGCAGGCGCAGCTGGCGGACGATCTCCTCGGCGGCCTCCAGGTTGTTGCGGGTGACGGTCTCCTCCAGCGTGCCCCCCGCGCCGGTGAAGCGCCCGGTGTTGACGTCGATGACGGTCATCGCCTCGGTGCGGTCGATGACCAGGGTGCCGCCGCTGGGGAGCCAGACCTTGCGGTCGAAGCCCTTGGCGAGCTGCTCGTCGACGCGGTGGGCGGCGAAGACGTCCTCGGGCCCGACCCAGTGCTCGAGGCGCTCGGACAGATCCGGGCTGACCTCGTCGATGTACTGCGAGACCGTGGACCAGGTGTTGTCCCCGGAGACGACGAGCTTGCGGAAGTCCTCGTTGAAGACGTCGCGGATGACTCTCACGGCGAGCTCGGGCTCACCCTTGAGCAGGACGGGGGCCTTGCCGCTGCCCTTCATGACGGAGGACGCCTTCTTGTCGATGGCCTCCCACTGGGCCACGAGGCGCTCGACGTCGGCGGTCAGCTGCTCCTGGGTGGCCCCCTCCGCGGCGGTACGCACGATGACTCCGGCCGAGTCGGGCACGATCCGCTTGAGGATCTTCTTCAGGCGGCTGCGCTCGGTATCCGGCAGCTTGCGCGAGATACCTGTCATGGTGCCGCCGGGGACCAGGACCAGGTATCGGCCCGCCAGGGTGATCTGGCTGGTGAGCCGGGCGCCCTTGTGGCCGATGGGGTCCTTGGTGACCTGGACCAGGACGGTGTCGCCGCTGGAGAGGGCGTCCTCGATACGGCGGGGCCTGCCCTCCAAGCCGGCGGCGTCCCAGTTGACCTCGCCGGCGTAGAGGACGGCGTTGCGCCCCTTGCCCAGATCCACGAAGGCGGCCTCCATGGAGGGCAGGACGTTCTGAACCCGGCCGACGTAGACATTGCCGACCATGGAGGTCTGGGTGTGCCGGGAGACGTAGTGCTCCACGAGGAGCCCGTCCTCCAGGACGGCGATCTGGTTGAGACCGTCGGACTCGCGCACGATCATCTGCCGGTCCACGGACTCGCGACGGGCCAGGAACTCGGCCTCGGTGACGATGGGACGACGGCGCCCGGCCGCCCTGCCCTCGCGGCGGCGCTGGCGCTTGGCCTCCAGGCGGGTGGACCCCTTGAGGGCGGTCACCTCGTCACGCAGGTCACCACTGTCCGAGCGGGTACGGGAGCGACGTCGCCGGCGGCGCGATCCAGACACGGTACTCGTGGCGGCCTCCGCGACGGCATCGGAGGAGGTCTCACGCGAGGGAGCCTCATCGGCGCTGTCATCCTCCGCGGCCTGCGACTCATCATCGGCGTCAGTGCGCGTCGAGTCCTCACCCCGCGAGCGCGAGCGCCGACCGCGCCCACCACGGCGCCGCTTGCGGCGGGCCCCGCCCTCGCGGGCATCCTCCGAAGAATCGGCCCGGACCTCATCGGTCCCGTCAGCACTGTCAGTGCCATCGGCCTCTGAGACCTCAGCGGACTCGGCGTCGGCCTCGTCGTGGGAGGAGTCCTCGCGGCGCTCCTGCGGGGCCCCGGTGCCGGCGGCAGCCCGCCGACGCCGACGGCCGCGACCACCACTGCGGTCGGCACGGGAGGACTCGGACTCAGCATGCTCGTCATGTCCCTGGGCACCGGTCCGCGCGTCGGAACCCCCCTCATCCGCCTCGTCCTTGGCTCCCTGGTGACGCGAGGCAGTCGGCGCCTCCTGGGGAGCGGCGCTCGCCGCGGTGACCCGACGACGCCGACGGGCCCGGCTGGGGTCGGGGGCCTGGAACAGGAGCGAGGCGGCAGGAAGCCGGGGGACCTGGAGGTCCTCCTCCTCATCGAGGTTCGTGCCGGCGGGCTCGTCGCCTTCGTGGGGCTGGTCGGCTTCCTCGTCGTCGGTCTCGTCGATCTCAGCCGCCCCCTCGACCTGGTCCTCGAGATCCTCCTGCGCGGCTTCGCCGCTCGATGCATCCTCGGTCACGCCCGGCTCGTCAGGCTCGTCGGCCTCGACGGCGACACGGGCCTCGGCGGCGGGAGCCTCCTCAGGAGCGGCGGAGGCCGCGACAACCTTCCGGCGCCGACGCGGCGGGACCGGCTCAGCCACAGGAGCTGCCGGGGCCTGCTGCACACCGGGTTCCTCAAGGCCGGAGGTGGTGACGGTCTCCGAACTCCCCGCCGAACCGGGCTGCTCGGCAACGGGGGCCTGTGCGGGGGCGGCCGCGGCCGCGGTGACCCTGCGGCGGCGGCGCGGAGCCGGGGAGCTCACGGCCTCACCGTCGCCGTGCTCGAAGGATTCTGTTGATTCTGATGTGGTGCGACGTGCCATGGGGCTTGCACTCTCCGGGGCCGACGCCGTCGCCGTACCCTCGACGCGTCAGCGCGGTTGTGCCCCCTAGCGGGAGCAGCGAAAAAGTCTTGAGCGCACCCGCGAGGGCGCACGCCTCACCTGACGTCCACTCAGACCGGGCTCGCAGCGGCGCATCTCAGGCGGCGCAAGGTCCTCGGACAGGGACGGTCGTAAGGCGCGGCTTCAGGTACTGGTACGAGGCACCCGACGCCGACTCGAAGTATCCCACACAAACGCCGAGATGCGCTTGTGCGACTCATGGCGCCCTCGATCTGCGTTCACGTTGCCCTCATCACGCCCCCAGCAGGCACCCACCCCTCGACCAGACACGCAGCAAGCCCCACCAACGTGTCACGGACTTTCATCCCCGTTCTGCGACAACCACACCTTCACCGCTTGCCCGATAAAGCGCCGCGACATCGCCTCGTCAGCGAGGCGTCCACAAGAAAAGAACCGGTCGGACCGCATACTGCGACACCTTCACACGCCACACGTTTCACGACATGACGTCATGGTTGCCTTATAATACTCCTATTGACCTGTAGGACGATCTACAGAGCAACCTATCGATCTCATCACCATCTCCGAAAGGTGGCGCGGATGGCCATCTCTCCTATGGCGCTGGACTCTCTGGATCTAGCGCGCTGGCAGTTCGGTATCACCACTGTCTACCATTTCATCCTGGTTCCGCTGACCATCGGGCTGTCCCCTCTGGTGGCTCTCATGGAGACGCTGTGGCGCAGGACCGGTAACAAGCAGTGGCTCGTGGCTACCAAGTTCTTCGGCAAGATCCTGCTGATTAACTTCGCGCTCGGCGTGGCCACCGGCATCGTTCAGGAGTTCCAGTTCGGCATGAACTGGTCGGAGTACTCCAGGTTCGTCGGCAACATCTTCGGTGCCCCCCTCGCCTTCGAGGCCCTGCTGGCCTTCTTCATGGAGTCCGTCTTCCTGGGCCTGTGGATCTTCGGATGGGACCGTCTGTCTCCCAGGCTGCACAACTTGTGCATGTGGGCTGTGGCCGCCGGCACGAACTTCTCCGCCTTCTTCATCCTCACCGCCAATTCCTGGATGCAGCACCCGGTGGGCGCCGTCGTCAACCCCAAGACGGGGCGCGCCGAGCTCGATGGCGTGAGCGGCTTCCTCAAGCTCCTGTCCAACGAGCTGGTGTGGGCCACTGTGCTGCACGTCATCTCCTCGGCTCTGCTGGTGGCCGCGGCCGTCGTCATGGGCGTGTCCGTGTGGTGGATGGTCAAGGCCGCCCAGGCCAAGCAGGACTTCGAGGCGCGTGAGCTGTGGCGGCGGGTCGCCCGTTTCGGGGCCATCACCATGGTGGCCGCGGGTCTGGTCACCGCCGGCACGGGCCACATGCAGGGTCAGCTGGTCGCCGAGTACCAGCCGGCCAAGATGGCCGCTGCCGAGGGTCTGTGCCACACCGAGGCCGGAGCCCCCTTCACAGTGGCCGCCTTCGGGGACTGCAAGAACGAGGACGGCATGGTCCGGTTCATCTCGGTTCCCGGTGTCTACTCCTTCATGGCCACCAACGACTTCAACGCCAAGCTCACTGGGCTCAAGGAGGCCGGCGACACCTACGCCAAGCAGTACGGCACCACCGATGCGCGCGGCAACGCAGTCGACTACAGCCCCAACATCATGGTCAACTTCTGGTCCTTCCGCCTCATGATCGGGCTGGGCATGGCCTCCATGGGCCTGGGGGCCCTGGCACTGTGGCTGACCCGCTCCAACAGGCTCATCTCCCGCCCGGTTCTGGGCAAGGCGGCACTGGCAACCATGTGGCTGCCCTTCATCGCCTGCTCCTTCGGGTGGATCTTCCGTGAGATGGGCCGTCAGCCCTGGGTCATCGTCCCCAACCTGTCCGATCCGGTCTCCCAGGTCTACATGCTCACCGCCGACGGCGTCTCCTCCGTGGTCTCCTCGGGCACGGTGCTGGCCTCCATGGTCATCTTCACCCTGCTGTATGCCGCACTCGGAGTGGTCTGGTTCGTGCTGCTGCGCCGCTACATCCGTGAAGGAGTGCGCACCCCGGTGCCGGACAAGACCGAGAAGTCCAAGCAGACGAACCGGGACGGCAAGGACACGGACTCCAGCGACGACTCCAATGACTCCTCCGAGGCCGCCCCGGCCCTGTCCTTCGCCTACTGAGCCGAGGAAGGTAGAAAACCCATGACACTGAGCATCCTCTGGTTCATCCTCATCGCCGTCCTGTGGATCGGCTACCTCACCCTGGAGGGCTTCGACTTCGGCGTCGGCATGATCCTGAAGATCCTGAGCCGCGACGAGCGCGAGCGGCGCGCGACGCTGGCCACGATCGGCCCCCACTGGGACGGCAACGAGGTGTGGCTGCTGACTGCCGGCGGCGCGACCTTCGCCGCCTTCCCCGAGTGGTACTCCACCCTGTTCTCCGGGGCCTACATCGTCCTGTTCATCATTCTGCTGTGCCTCATCGTGCGCGTGTGCGCCATCGAGTGGCGCCCCAAGGTCAACTCCCAGACCTGGCGCGACCGCTGGGACTGGGTCCACACGATCAGCGCCTGGCTGCCCTCCATCCTGTGGGGCGTGGCCTTCGCGAACCTGGTTCAGGGCATGCACATCGAGGTCGTCCAGATCTCCAACGGCGCCGTCGTCCCGGCCGCCCAGGTGCCGGCCGACTCCCTGGTGCCCGGTGCCGCCCACCAGATCACCGGGGGCCTGCTCACCATGGTGACTCCCTTCACCCTGCTGGGCGGAGTCGTCACCTGCCTGCTCTTCCTCAACCACGGTGCGCTCTTCGTCGCCCTCAAGACCACGGGTGACCTGTCGCAGCGCGCGCTGGGGATGTCACGCCGCCTCGCCCCGGCGGCCACCGCGGTCACCGCCGCCTGGGCCCTGTGGGCGCAGCTGGCCTACTCGGGCAGCGCTCTGTCCTGGATTCCGCTGGTCATCGCCGCCGCCGGACTGATCGGCTCCCTGCTCATGGGACGCTCCGGGAACGAGGGACGGGCCTTCGCCCTGCACTTCGTTGGGATCGCCTTCGCCGTCGTCTTCATCTTCGCCGCGATGGCCCCCAACGTCATGCGCTCCTCGGTGGACCCGGCCTACTCGCTGACGATCCAGCAGGCCGCGAGCGCCGACACGACACTGCTCATCATGAGCGTCGCCGCGGCGGTATTCGTCCCCGGGGTCCTGGCCTACACGATCTGGAGCTACAAGGTCTTCGCCTCGCGCATCAACGTTGAGAGCATCAATCCCGACGAGGGCGGGCTGCACCCCACGCTGGTGCGCGACTCGACCCAGCCCGAGGCGCACTTCGGGTACTGACGGACAGCGCGACGCATCGGCCGGGGGTCTCCGGGCCCTTGGACCTACTCCCCTATCCTTGAGCAGGTGAAGCCCCTCGATCCCCGGCTGATGCGTTACGCACGCTCCGCCCGCCGATACATCGCCGCCACCGCCGTCACCGGAATGGTGACCGCCGTGCTGGTGGTGGTTCAGGCCTTCCTCATCTCCGGTGCGGTCTCCTCGGTCATCTCCGAGGGGGCCGCACCGTCTGCCGTCAGGGCACTGGCGGTGGCTCTGGGCGGGGTCCTGGTGGCCAGGGCCCTGGTGGTCCTGCTCCAGGAGGTTCATGCCCACCGGTCCGCCACGGAGACCATCGTTGAGCTGCGTCGTCTGGTTCTGGAGCACGCGGCCCGACTAGGCCCCCGGTGGCAGGCGATTCACGGGACGCAGACGGCCACTCTTCTGACTCGCGCGCTGGACGACCTCGAGCCCTACTTCACCCGCTACCTTCCCCAGCTGGTGCTGGCCTCGACGGTGACACCGGCCACGGTGCTGGTGCTCCTCACCCAGGACTGGTCGGCCGCGGTGGCCGTGGTGTGCACCTTGCCCCTCATTCCGATCTTCATGATCCTCATCGGCAGGATGACTCAGTCCGTCTCCCAGGAGCGTCTCAAGACCATGCAGGTCCTGGGCGATCAGGTGCTCGATCTCATCTCGGGCCTGCCCACGCTCAAGGCCCTCGGGCGCGAGCGGGGACCGGTCGAGCAGGTGCGCTCCTTGAGCCGCTCCTACCGGCGCACCACCATGTCGACCTTGCGGGTCGCCTTCCTGTCGGGGGCGGTCCTGGAGTTCATCACGACGCTGTCGGTGGCGATCATCGCCGTCCAGATCGGGTTCCGGCTCGTGGCCGGACGCATGGACCTGTTCACCGGTCTGCTCGTCCTCATGGTGGCCCCTGAGGTCTATCAGCCGCTGCGGCAGGTGGGTTTCCAGTTCCACGCCTCGGCCAACGGGGTGGCGGCGGCGAACGCCGTCTTCGAGGTTCTTCAGACCCCGGTGCCCGAGCACGGCGACCTGCCGGCCCCCGACCTGCGCTCGTCGACGATCGAGCTCGATGAGGTGTCCGTCGCCTCCCGGGGCGCGTGGACCCCCGCCGGACTCAGTGCCTCGATCCGGCCGGGCAGCCTGGTGGCGCTGACCGGCCCGTCAGGTGCGGGCAAGACGACGACGACGCAGGTCCTCCTCGGCCTGCTGCCCCCCGACCGGGGGCGGGTGAGGATCGTGCCGGACGACGGCGCCCCCAGCGGCGTCGTCGACCTCGCCCAGATCGATCCAGCCACCTGGTGGGAGCAGATCGCCTGGGTGCCCCAGCGCCCCACCATCACCCCGGGCACGTTGCTGGACAACGTCCTGGATCATGCCGAGCCGGGAGCCGCGGCGGCAGAGGACGTACCCGACGTACTGGTCGAGGCGGCCCGGGCCACGGGCTTCGATGAGGTCGTGGACGGCCTGCCGCAGGGGTGGCGGACCCCGGTGGGCAGTGCAGGTGTGGGACTGTCCGTGGGGCAGCGCCAGCGTCTGGCCCTGACCCGTGCCCTGTGCTCGACGGCACCCCTGGTGGTCATGGATGAGCCGACCGCACACCTGGACGCGGCCAGTGAGGCCCACGTCCTGGACGCAGTCCGTGCGCTGCACGCCTCGGGGCGCACGGTGGTGGTCATTGCGCACCGTCCTGCGCTCATGGCCCTGGCCGAGCAGACCATCGCCGTGACGAGCCAACCGGTACCGCCGGCGGACCTCGCACCTGACCGGACACCTGACCGGACACCTGACCGGGTACCTGACCAGGTATCTGCCCATGAGGCGGCGACGGCGCAGGAGGAGGCCCTGTGAGCACGGCAAGCACATTGACCCCTGAGCCCCCTGAGAACCCCGTGAACCCCGCACATCCGACTGCCTCCGCCCTCTCCCCCGCGCTGTCCGCTGATGAGCGGCGCTCCCTGCGCCGGGCGGTGGGCCTGCTGAACCTGGACCGCTCACGCTTCATCCTGGCCGTAGTCGCCGGGACGGCGGGTATGGCCTCGGCAGTGTCCCTGTCCGGGGTGGCGGCCTGGCTCATTGCGCGGGCCTCACAGATGCCCGACGTCGTCGCACTGGGGGTTGCGCCAGTGGCGGTGCGGCTCTTCGGCATCTCACGCTCCGTGCTGCGCTACTGCGAGAGGCTCGTCTCCCATGACACCGCCCTGAGAGGCATGGGCGCTCTGCGCACCCACCTCTACGAGTCCCTGGCCTCAGCCCGCACCGACACGGTTGCGGGCCTGCGCCGCGGCGACGTCCTGGCGCGAGTGGGCAGCGACATCGACGCGGTCGGGGATCTCGTGGTGCGCGCCTATCTGCCGGCGGCTGTCGCCGCCGTCCTGGGCGCAGCCACATGTCTCGGCGTCGGCGTGGTCTACTGGCCGGCGGGCCTCATCCTGCTGGCCTGTCTGCTGCTGTCGGGACTGGTGGGCCCGTTGGCCACCATCCGTTCGGCGAGAATCGCCGAGCAGGCCCGTCAGAGGCAGGCCACTGACCTGTCCGCGGAGGTGCTGGCGGTCCTGGAGGGGGCCCCCGAGCTGTCCATCTCCGGGCGGCTGGCCGGCTCGATGCGCCAGGTCGCCTCCCGGGAGGAGAGCCTGACCCGTCTGCGGGACCGGGCCGCGGTACCGGCCGCGATCGCGGCGGCCGTGGACATGGCCGCCATGGGCTTGGCGGTCCTGGGAAACCTGGTGGTGGGGGTGAGCGCCGTGTCCTCCGGGCAGCTGGCCCCGGTCTGGCTGGCAGTGATCGTCCTGGTTCCACTGGCCGCCTTCGAGGCCACCTCAGCGCTCGGCCCAGCCAGCGTGCAGCTGGTCAGGTCGGCCGGCGCCGCCTGCCGCATCGTGGAGCTCATCGAGGCCGCTGAAGCCAGTGCCGCCAGCGGCTCCGCGATGTCCTCCGCGCCTCTGGAGCTGCCCGAGCCGTCCGCCCAGGGCCCGTACCTCAAGGCAAGGGGGCTGGCGGTGGGCTGGCCGGGCGGCCCGGTGGTGGCCGAGGGCATCGACCTGGATCTGCGGGTCGGTCGCCGAGTGGCGATCGTGGGGCCGTCGGGGATCGGCAAGTCGACACTGCTGGCCACGCTGGCGGGGCTGCTGGAGCCTCGGGGCGGCACGCTGACGCTCGACGGCGTCCCCCCGTGGCAGGCGGCCCATTCAGAGGTGGCGGCCCGGGTGTGCCTGACCGCGGAGGACGCGCACGTCTTCCACACCAGCGTCCTGGAGAACCTGCGCGTGGCGCGCGGGGACGTCACCCCCGCCGAGGCCGGCGAGCTGCTGAGGCGGGCCGGCCTGGGGAGGTGGCTCGAGGCTCTTCCCGAGGGAGTTGAGACCATCATCGGCACCGATGCCGCCACATTGTCAGGTGGGGAGCGGCGTCGGCTCCTGCTCGCCCGCGCCCTGGCGGCTCCGGCTCCCCTGATGCTGCTGGACGAGCCCGGTGAGCATCTCGATGCCCTCACCGCGGACCGGCTCGTGACCGACCTGCTGACAGCGGGCGACCAGGGCCGCGGCACTCTCCTGGTCACCCATCGTCTCAGCGCCCTGGAGCACGCCGATGAGGTCCTCGTCATGGGACACCGGCCGCAGGCCACCGGTGAGCAGACCCCGGCGACTATCCTGCACCGAGGCAGCCACCGCGAGCTCCAGGACGTCTCCGAGACCTACCGGTGGTCGCTCTCCCAGGAGGATCAGGACAGGCAGCAGGACCACGTATCCGGTACGAGCTGAACGAGCTGAGCACGATGACGACACCCCACCCGCAGCACGCAGCAGACACTCTCGGCGAGAGTCTTGGCTTCCCCGGTGTGCCCGAGGGCGCCCTGGAGGAGCTCGACGGCCCCCCGGCGCGACGTGAGGAGGCGCTGGCGACCTCTTCGGAGGAGAACGCCGCGGCGGGGCGTCTGGCCTACGCCGTCCACGCCGACCAGCTAGTCTCCACCCGTGGCCGCCGGGTGTCGGCCCTTCAGCCGAGCCTGGACGAGGCGACTGTCGCCCTCATCCAGGCGGCCCTGAGCCTCACCAGCTCCCTGCGGGTCCCCGACGCGCTGCGCCGTCTGGTGGAGTCGGCCTGCTCCATCACGGGGGCCTCGTGGGGAACCATCGCCGTGCTCAACCACGCGGACATGGATGTTGACCCGGCCGGCCCCCTCTCGCCCGATTCCTCCGGCGCGAGCTCGGGCACCGGTCTGTGCAGCGGGGTGCCCACGGCGACCCTCGATGAGCTCGCCCAGATGGCCGGCGCCCCCGATACCGCCGGCACTTCGCACGCCTCCTCTGAGTCCCTACTCAACGGGCTCGAGGGAACCGGGATGGTCATCGACAACGACCTGGGCAGAGCATCGGCCTTCACCGGTGCCATCGAGGGTGAGGAGACCGGCAGTCTGCTCTCGGCCCCGCTGCGCCTTCACGGCCAGGTCTACGGACATCTCTACCTGTGTGACAAGCCGGGGGGCTTCACCCGCTCGGACGCCGACGCCGTCCTGACCCTGGCCCAGGCCGCAGCCGTCGCCGTGGAGAACGCCCGCCTGTACCGCGAGGCCCGTGACCGCGAGCAGTGGATGGTGGTCTCCCAGGAGCTGACGACGCTGCTGCTCTCGGGCGCCGAGGAGGATGACGCGCTGACGCTCATCGCCCACCGTGTCCGCCAGGTCGCTCACGCCGACACCGCCGCCCTCGTCCTGCCCAGCATCGGGGAGCGCTGGATCTGCGAGATCGCCGACGGCGAGCACGCCCGGGAGCTGATCGGCACCTTTTTCCCGCCCGAGGGTCGGGCCCTGACCACCCTGGCCCATCAGACCGGCCTGGTCGTGGACTCCCTGGAGGACGCCTGGGGCGACGGCGACCTGATGGTCCCCCAGCTGGCCCAGTTCGGGCCGGCCCTCTACGCCCCCATGATCCACCGGGGGCGGGGCGTGGGGGTGATGCTGCTGCTGCGCTCCCCCGGCGCGGCACCCTTCACCGCCCAGGACCTGGAGATCGCCGAGCTCGTGGCGGGACAGGCAACCATGGCCTTCGAGCTGGCCGACGCCCAGCACGCCGAGGAGATGGCCACGCTGCTCGATGAGCGGGCCCGGATCGGCCGGGATCTGCACGACCTGGCCATCCAGCAGCTCTTCGCCACCGGGATGCAGATCTCCGCGGCCCGGGAACGGCTGGCCTCCAGCGCGCAGGCGGACCTGGATGCGGTGTGCTCCGTGCTGAGCACCGCCCTGGAGGCGGTGGACGACTCCGTGGGCCAGATCCGCTCCATCGTGCGTTCCCTGCGCGATCGCGATGAGGAGGTCGGGGTGATCGAGCGGCTGCGGCGCGAGGCCTCCCTGGCCCGCAACGCCCTGGGCTACGCCCCCTCGCTGCTGCTGAGCGTCGACGGCCGGGGTCTGGCCCAGGTGGACCGCGACGAGGAGGACCGGCTCATCGCCTCGGTCGACGCCGCCGTGGCACCGGATATTGCCGACGACATGGTCGCCGTCGTGCGTGAGGGACTGAGCAACGTGGCCCGTCACGCCCACGCCTCCTCGGTGACGGTGGACGTCAAGATCGAGGGGGTGCAGCCGGGCTCGGAGCAGTGCTGCGGCCCCGGCGACGACGAGGGTCACGCCTCGGGAGACGCCGAGCCCTTCCGGGGCAGCCCGGTGGTGGAGATCGTCTGCCGTGACGACGGCGTCGGGGTGAATCCCTCAGTGACGCGCCGTTCGGGGACGGCCAACATGGCCGAGCGGGCCCGCCGTCACGGCGGCAGCTTCGTCATTGGTCCACGGGCCCGCTCCGACGGCGAGCGGCGCGGCACCTGCTTCACCTGGCGAGTACCCTTGGACAGGGGCGGCCGGGTGCGCTGAGCCCACGTACGCCCCTCAGTGGCGGGCTCAGCGCGCAGAAGGACCCGTCAGCTGTTGCGCCAGCCTGAGGCCCGCTGACCGGCGACCCAGGCGGCGACCTGGGTGCGTCGCTGCAGACCCATCTTGGCCAGCAGGGAGGTGATGTGGTTCTTGACCGTCTTCTCGGCGACTCCGAGCCGCTCACCGATCTCCCGGTTGGACAGGCCGTCGCCGATGAGGTCGAGGACCTTGCGCTCGGCGTTGGTCAGGTCGGCGGTGGGGTCGTCGTGGTCCGCCCGGCGGCGCGTCACGGTGCGCTCGTCGAGCAGGACGCGCCCGGAGGCGACGGCCCGCACGACGTCGCTGATCTCGGCACCGTGGACCGTCTTGAGCAGATAGGCCCGGGCACCTGCCGCCAGGGCCTCGGCCAGGGCCTCGTCGTCGTCGAAGGACGTCAGCACGATCGGCAGGGCCTGGGGCACGGAGTCCCTCAGCTCCTGCATGAGCTCGATGCCGGTGCCGTCGGGCAGCTGGAGGTCCACGAGGATGACATCGGGGCGGACCAGCTCGGCCCGACGCACCGCCTCAGCCCGAGATCCCGCCTCGGCGACGACGTCGAGCCCATCAGCGCGGTCAATGATCTCGGCGATGCCGCGACGGACGATCTCGTGGTCGTCCACGATCATGACGCGGACGATCTCCGACGATGGGGTGTGTGCCATACTCATGACATTACCAGGGTATGGAAACCTACGTCACAACCCTGGCGGCACTGTGGCGATGCTGCGGTGATGCCGTTGTGGAGGCTCCCTGCGAGCAATGGCGGTGCCTACCGGTGCCGGCGCGGACGGGTCTGGCAACGGGGACAGTAGGTGTGAGAACGCCCTCCCAGAGTCTCACGCACCATGGTGGCCTTGCAGCGGCGACACTCCAGTCCCTGGCGCCCGTAGGCGCCCAGCTCGCGGGCGAAGAACCCGGCGGCACCCTCGACATCGACGTAGAGGGCATCGAAGCTCGTGCCACCGACCTCAAGGGCCCGGCGCATCACCTCAGCGGTGGACTCGAGGATCCGGGCCACCACCCGTGGGCCGAGACCGGTTCCCGGGCGCAGGCCGTGCACCCCGGCCTCCCACAGGCCCTCGTCGGCGTAGATGTTGCCGATGCCCGAGACGAGTCCCTGGTCGAGCAGCTGGGTCTTGATGGCGCGCCTCGAGGCGCGTACCCGGGCGACGACGCCGGTGGGGCCGGCCAGCTGCAGGGCCGGGTCGAGCAGGTCACGGGCGATATGGGTGGCGTCGGCGGGCAGCAGCGGCCGCGGGTCGCCCATCCCGCCGGGAGCGCCGTCGGCGGTGGGGGTCAGGTCGACGACGTGCAGGCCACCGAGCATGCGCTGGTCGACCAGGTCGAGGACCGCCGCGCCGTCACCGTCGTCACCATCGGCGCCGTTGTCGCCGCCGAGGCCGGTGCTGAGGTGGAGGCGCACTCGCAGGTGGCGGGCGGAGGTGGAGATGTCCCGCACGTAGCGGGGCTGCTCGGTAGCACTCAGGTCCGCTGGGCGCCCGCCGGGCAGAGTGTCCGGATCGGCCAGGAAGGCCGCGGCACGGTGGGACTCCGGGGCAGCGTCAGGAGCGGTCGCGACGGTGGTGCCGCGCACGAGCAGCTGGCCGCTCATGCCCAGGTGGGCCGACAGGGCGCGTCCGTCATCCAGGGGCAGCCACAGGAACTTCCCGCGGCGGACGGCCGCGGTCAGGGTGCGCCCGGTGAGCTGGTCGACGAAGGCCTGCGCTCCCCCGTCCTGGCGGCGCAGCGGACGCGGATCGAGGACCTCGACGCGGGTGACGGTGCGTCCGGCCACGTGCCGGGCGAGACCGGCGCGCACCACCTCGACCTCGGGCAGCTCTGGCATCAGCTCGTCTGGGAGCCCTGCCCAGTGAGCAGGTCGGCGCGCAGGGCCTCGTTGACTCCGGGCAGGTTGAGGCCGCCGTCGCCCCTGGCGGCCAGGATGGAGGCGTAGGCGGCCTCGGCGGCGTCGTGCTCGGCGACCTTCTTCGAGCTGCCGGTGCCCTGCCCCAGGACCTCGCCGTCAACGATGGCGCTGGCGGTGAAGACCCGCTGGTGATCGGGGCCGGTTCCGGTGACCTCGTAGGCGGGGTTGCCGAGCTGGTGGACGGCGGTGAGCTCCTGGAGGCTCGTCTTCCAGTCCAAGCCCGCGCCGCGGGTGCGGGCCGAGTCCAGGAAGCGGGAGACGAGCCGGGTGACGACAGTGCGGGTCTCCTCCAGGCCGTGGGTGAGGTAGGTGGCGCCGATGAGGGCCTCGACCGTGTCGGACAGGATGGAGTCCTTGTCCCGCCCGCCCGAGAGCGCCTCGCCCTTGCCGAGCTTGATGAACTCCCCCAGTCCCAGGTCGCGGGCGACGGCGGCCAGGGCCGGCTCGGAGACGGTGGCAGCGCGCATCTTGGCGAGCTGGCCCTCGGGGACCTCCGGGTGGGTGCGGTAGAGGTGCTCGGTGACGATGATGCCCAGGACGGAGTCGCCCAGGAACTCCAGGCGCTCGTTGGTGGGCAGGCCGCCGTTCTCGTGGGCGTAGGAGCGGTGGGTCAGGGCCAGCTCGAGCAGGTCGGCATCGATGCTCGGCCCCCAGCGGTAGACGAGGGCCTCGGTGTCGGTGCGCGCGGGCGGGGCGCTGCGGCGCTTGGCCATCAGGCCTGTTCCTCCCCGCTCGTGGGCGCGTCCTGCTCGCCCTCCTGACCGGTCTCGGTCTCCAGCAGGCCGGCCAGGGCGGACCAGCGCGGGTCAAGGACCTCGTGGTGGTGGTCGGCGGGCAGGTCCTCGAGCCGCTTGCCGCAGTCGGGGCACAGTCCGGGGCAGTCGGGGCGGCACAGGGGTTGGAAGGGCAGCGTGGGCACCAGGGCGTCGCGCAGTGCCGGCTCGAGGTCCAGGGTGGTCTCCCCCACCGCCAGGAGGTCCTCTGCCTCCTCATCGCCTTCGGCCCGCTGGGCCTCGATGACCTCGGGGAAGAGGTAGAGCTCGTCGATCCGCACGCTGCGGTCCTCATCGAGGTCGCGCAGGCAGCGCACGCACTCGCCGTGGACGTGCAGGTCGGCGTCGGCCTGCGCCAGGACGCCGTCGTCCATGGAGGTCAGGGTGACGTCGAGGGCGAGGTCACTGCCCTCGGGCACGCCGATGACCTCGGTGCCCAGGTCGGCGGGGGCGGGGGTACGGATCTGCAGGTTCTTGACCGAGCCGGTGGCACGGGGCAGGTCGACGATGTCGACGACGAGTCCTGA
>ERZ772948.1213-NODE-1213-length-15348-cov-7.904662_pt1 | contig 15348 bp, 10 predicted proteins | sample MGYA00511945_ERZ772948 | MGnify/ENA primary metagenome ERZ772948 (study PRJEB29015, sample SAMEA2737927) | human oral metagenome | biome: human oral; feature: human-associated habitat; material: dental | place: China | collected 2141 ... | reverse complement strand
GCAATTTGTTCACAGCGTTTACTTCCAAGATACTGCGCTCTGTGTCAGCAAGAATGCCAAATCTATTGTAATCACTTAGCGAACGGAGAAAAAAGAGGAACGATTTTTGAAATTGAAACGAATCGTAACATTTCGAACTTTTTAAACAAGAATCAGTTCGAAAGAGACGAAGAAAGGATTCATCCTTTTAATAAGGTGTTAAGAAAGGCTTATGCATTGGGATATATTACTGAAAAAACTTACGAAACCTATCAAATTATCTAAGAATTGGAATGCTGAAATACAAGCAAGATTCATGATTCAGTTGTCTCATCTATTACAAGAAGGGTTTAGTTTAGATGAGTCCTTAAAATTTTTAGAGTATTTATTTGATCCACAGAAAAGTCAGATAGAACAGATGAGAAAATTGTTGAGTGAAGGACATCGGTTTGATCAATGTTTAAGAGAGGTTGGCTTCTCAGAAACTCATACTTCTCAAATATATTTATCAATGCAATTTGGAAGCTTTGATAAAGCATGTGATGCTATTGGAGATTTTTTAATGCGTAAGCAAAAGCAAAAGAAAAAAATGTTGAATTATTATTGCCAATTGATACAGTTGTAGCAAAAGAATTTAAAAATGATACAGAATTTAAAACAGTTTCTGTAGATGACATTGAAGATGGATGGATGGGATTAGATATAGGTGAAAAATCTGTAGAATTATTCAAAAAAGCTTTAGAAGGTGCTAAAACTGTAGTATGGAATGGACCAATGGGAGTATTTGAAATGGAAAACTTCGCTAAAGGAACAATTGGTGTATGTAAAGCAATCGCAGAATTATCTGATGCTAAAACAATCATCGGTGGTGGAGATTCAGCAGCAGCAGCTATCCAATTAGGATTTGCTGACAAATTCTCACACATTTCAACTGGTGGAGGAGCTTCTCTTGAATACTTGGAAGGAAAAGTATTACCAGGAGTAGCTGCAATTTCTGATAAATAATAAACTAACTTAAATAACTATTAATTTAGTTGACTAAAAATAATTTTTTCATTTTAATCACGAAATGACTGTCTTGAAATCAATTTTTTAAGATAGTCATTTTCACTTTAATATTATTTTTTATAAGATTTGGTATTAAAAGTTATAATCATTTCACAAAAGATTTTTAGCTAAAAATAATTTTTTAAAAAATTGAAACATAATCTAAATTGTGGTATAATTAAAAAAGATTTTAGAATTTCAGAAGGAGGAGAAATAAATAATTATGGATAAGAATTCAATGGGAGTAATAATAATTTATGTGGTATTTTTGGCAGTATTGATTTTACCAACATACTTTGCAAATAAAAAAAAGAAAAAACAAAAAGCTGAATTAATGGAAAATTTAAAAGTAGGAGCTAAAATAACTACAGTTGGAGGAATCCAAGGAACTATTACAAATGTTTTTACAGATACTGTGGAAATGAAAATTGATAAAAATGCAAGAATGACTGTTCTTAAATCAGCAGTTGAAAGAATTGAAACAAAATAAGAATTTAGAGATGTTATGTTTATTGAGATTTATGTATTTTTAAAAATAATTGAAATGAATAGTAAAAAATAGGAGGAAAAAATGAAAAGGATATTATTGTTTTTGCTGCTTTTTGTAAGTGCGATTACATTTTCCGACACTTTAAAAAATGTTTCATATAACAATGGGAAGCTTATCGGAACATTTAGGGAAAATAAACAGATTATTCCAAATGCTTCTGTTACAAAATTAGGAAATGAAGATGTGCTAATGTTAAGTTTTTCAGATAGCCAAATGGAGAGCAGCGTACCGGCATTCATTAATAGAAATGACCAGTATATAAGTAAAGTTTATACAGTTGAAAGCAATGGAATAGTGGTTGTGTATGTGTATTTAAAACCATCTGTAACTTACCAGGTTACTAGCAGAAGTGGAGAATTTCAAGTAGCATTAAGCAATGGTCAAGCTGCAACAGCGCAAAACCCAAGATATACTGCTCCACAAAGACAAGTAAATAATAATAATAACAGTAATGCGAGAATAACACAGGCTCAGCCGCAAAGCCAGCCAAGTAATATTTCAAGAGGGAATAAAAAATATACAATAGTTGTAGATCCAGGACATGGTGGACATGATTCAGGAGCAAGAGGAAATGGATATAATGAAAAAGATATAGCATTGCAAGTTGCAACAAGGCTAGCTAATAATTTGAGACAGGATTACAATGTTATAATGACTAGAGATTCAGATTTTTTTGTTCCGCTTGATACAAGAGCCAAAATTGGAAATGATGCAAATGCAGATTTCTTTATAAGTATCCACTTAAATTCAAGTTCGAGTTCATCAGCAAATGGAACAGAAGTATTTTATTTTAGTAAAAAAGATCAAGGAAGTTATGCTGCACAAGTAGCCAAATTTGAAAATAAAGTTGATGGAAGTTATGGGGATGTGCCATTTTCAGACTTTATTTTAAATGATATTTTTTATAGAAAAAATCAAAAAACAAGCCAAGCTATAGCAGAATCTGTGTTAAATAATCTTATAAATACAACAGGACTTAGAAGAAGAGGAGTTTTTGGAGCAAATTTTGCAGTACTTCGTGGAAGTAATTCACCATCAATACTTGTAGAATTAGGATTTATGAATAATTATTCTGATTTATCGCAATATTTAACACCAGATGGTCAAGAAAGAGCAGCAAATGCTATTGGAAGTGCAATAAGAAGTTATTTTAGATAATTTCATTTTAAATAATGGAAATATTATCCAAATTAGGAGAATTTTATGCCAAAAAAAGAAGAATCAAAAGAAGAACCTAAAAAGAAAAAAGGATTTTTTAGCAGCGTATTTTTTATAATATTGCTTATTTTAATAACGGCTGCTGTAGTTGCAACGAATATATATGACAGGGATAACAGTGAAGAAATACATGTAACTGTTGATAAGAATTTAGTAAAGGAAACAGCGCAAAATGAGGAAACTCAAAATAAAATTTCTATATTTGTATTTGATCCTGGTACAAGAACAATTTATGAGCGAGAAATCGCAATTCCGCGTCAAGTGAACTTAATTGAAGGGGATTTTATAAATGGAATTATCAGAAATTCAAATTATATTACAGATGATATGAAATTTAGAAGTGCCTACAACCTTAGAATTGACAATGTAAATACAACAGTTGTAAAATTAAATGCGGCATTCGCAAATTTGAAAAAAAATCCTGAATTATTTAATGGATTTTCTCAAGCTGTAACAAATACAATTTTAAAAAACTTTCCCAATATTCAAAGTGTCATAATTCAAATAGATGGGGAAACAAATGTTCAATAAAAAGTAAGTTATTTAAGAAAAAATAATTTAGACTGCTTTGATATTATTAAATGTTAATATTAAAGCAGTTTTTTTTATGAGATTTAGCGAGAATGTCCAAAATTTTGTGTAAACTAACAGATGAATCCAGTAAATTCAGTACTTTGCTGTTCTATTTACACAAAAATTTTTACACTCTCGATTTAGCATTAGTCTAGTAAAACTGAACTCAAGAACTATGAATATTTTGCACAAACTTTAGTTTGTATGATTTTTAGTAGTTCAATTTTGAATGAGTTTGAGTATGTAAATAAGAATATTATGTTTTTAAATAAATTTTAAAAAATCTCTTGTTTTTATTTTTTTCTTTATGATATAATAGGTAGAAAGAATTTTTTTTGGAAATAATGAATTTGTTGTAAATTCTGTTTTAGTAAGGGGTTAAGCCTTCTTAATGGAACATAAATAAAATATGTTTTTTGTTTTTAGAATGGAATTTATTATTAAATACGGTGAAAATAATTATCACTTAAACCATTACAAAAATCACTTTTTCCTGTATTTAAAATAATTATTATTTTTGAAAAAAATTTTTAAATTGAAAATCTGAATTATAAAAAAATTAAAAGGAGACAGTAGTGACTAATAATTTATCACAGTTAAAAAGGGATTTAAAATCGTTTGCAAAAAAATGTAAGGATTTTAAATATACAGATTCGGCTTTATTTACATTTTTGTTAAACGGAATGTTAATTTCAGTAGGTGAATTGAATGCAGAATCAAAGGATTCGGGAATTAGTAACCAAATGAATTTGATTAATTCTTCAATAGGTCAAATGCGTAAAGATTTTAAGCATGCGAGATCTGAAAACAACAAGTTAATCAAAAATACAAACTTGGAACTTACACAATTAATGGAACAGGGAGATCATGTAACAAAATCTCCATGGAGTAACTGGCAAATTGGAGCAAATGATTTTTATAATGATTGGCATGGACATTTTAAGGGTAGAGGAAATCGGGTTCAGGACGGTAAATTTTACCAAAGAGATGCCACAATGGAAAAATATAACTATCAGTTAAAAAATTTAAGTACTTACGGAGCAACAAGACTGAAATTAGATTCTAATAATATGGAAAATCCAGTAGAAATCCAAGTAGATGCTTCATTAAGAACGTTAGCAATAGATAAATCGGCTCCTACTTTTGTGCCTACTACGCCTAGTGGAGGATTGCCACCATTTGATCCATTAATGGTAACGTCACCTGTTATTAATCCTAAGAATGTTAATATTAGCCAGGTTCCTTCAGCACCTCCAACTGATGTTGCGTATCAGAATGTTCCCAACTGGACATGGGGTTATAATGTAAATAATCCTTTACAAAATAATGCTTTAATTGCTCAAGTAGAAGTGCTGTCAGGAACATTTAATAACTATTTTAGCGGAGTAGGAGATCCTCTTAAATATAATTTTAGTGGCGCTACTGAGAATGGAGCATATACCCCTTCAAACGATCCTGGAACAGGTACACCTGTTCCACATTTACCAGCTTCTGATGCAGGAGATAGTGATAACACAGCTGCTTTTTATGCTTTAAGTGGAAAAGTGATTACATTGCCCAATACAATGACAGTTAACGTAGTAGGTAATAATAGTAGCGGTGGGGAATTAAATTCAATTTATTATATGGGAAATCCATCAGATTCAGGAAATGCTGAAGCTAAATTAATACATAAAGCAAATACTAATATTTATGGAAATAAAATAGCAGTAGTAAACATAGATAATGTAAATAGTACAGGTGGTATAACTTTTGTTAATAGTGGAAATATAATAGGACATGCACAAAATGGAACATTTGTTGATGCTTTAGGTACAGCATTAACTGGAGCAACTCCAGGAAACCATATATTTGGAGCTTATTCTTATGGAACTTCAGAAAGTGATAAAATAGAAAATGCTTCTGACGGAAGTGTAATTTTTTATGCTCCAGAAAGTGTAGGATGGGCATACAGTTCAGGCAATACGCAAGGAATAACAAGAAGTTCAATTAATAATGGTAAAATGCAATTATTTGGTAAAAATAGTTTAGGAATAGCTACTGACAATGAGACTTCTGGTGAACAAATGGCACATGCAGATATTCAACTTAATACACCGATTGAAATATATGGAGATGAATCAGTAGGAGCGAGTTTCTTGTCAGAACCAGACACTAGCTCAAATAATTTTTTAAATTCAAAATTTAATATTCAAATTGGAGGAGCTTCTTTAACTTCACAAGATGCTACTTATGGTGATACAAAAGGAGATTTGACAAAAGTTCAAAATTCAGTTGGACTAAATTTTGATTTTACAATTTCTGATAATGGATTTACAAATTTAGATATAAATAATTATAATGTGAATTTAGAGAATAATTCTAAGAATTCAATAGGTTTTAGAGCGGGACAAGCTAAACTTACATTTAATGATTCAGCAAATAGCGGAATAACTCTTGGCGGAGAAAATAATATAGGATATCTTTCAGATGGAAGTGCAAATAATAATTTAATTTATAACAATACAGCTAATAATTTTAAGGTTAGTGGAAAAAATGCAATATTGTTTGCTGCAAAAGATGGAGGGACATTGAAAGTAAATAATTCGTTGCCTTTATCTTCAACAGCAGTTAGTGGAAAAGGATTTACTTTAGCGTATTCTGAAGGAGCTGGTTCGACAGTTACATTGAATCAAGGTGTTACAGGAGAAGTCATCGGTTCAGATGCAGTGTTGTATTATGCGAAAAACAGTGGAAATGTTACTGTAACAGAAGCAGCAGTTGCTCAACCATCAACTACTGTTAATTCATCAGGAGTAACAGTTATAACAGATTCATCAATAGGAACTCCTAAAGTTACTATTTCTGGAAACAATGGAGTTGGATTCTATGCTACAAATGGAGGACAAATTGTAGCAGAAAACAGTTTTATGAAATTATCTGATGGATTAGTTGGTGCATACAGTGATGGTTCTACAAGTAATATAAATTTAAAGAATTCAATTTTAGATTATAAAGGAAATGGATACTCTCTTTATAGTGGAAACAATGGGAAAATTGATTTACAAGGAAGTACAGTTGTTTTAAGAGGAAAAGCAATAGGAGTACAAGGCTCTTCTTTAAGTGATATAACAACAAATGCAAATACAAAAATAGTTGTTATGTCAAATGATGCTATTCCATTTGAATTTAAAGATAAAGGAATAGTAAATTTAACATCTATAGATACTGATTTAGGTATTGCGGCTTCAGGAATTCAAGTTGTAAATGGAGAAGATGGGACAACTGCATATACTAATTATAAAAAAGCATTTATAGATGGAATGTTAAATTATAATATTAATGCAGATATTGATAAAAGCTTGGCTACAAATATTGCTAATGAATCATCAGATTCATTTAAATTTGTTAAAAGATATTTAGTTCAACGTGCAGTTTTAAATTTACAAGCAGGTAAAACAGTAACAGCAAACCTAAATTCTTCAGACCTAACAGCAACAGGAATGAAAGGTGTAGTAGGACTTGATATGAGTTCAAGTAGTTCAGCAGCTTCGAATGTTGAAACACAAATAAATCTTGCTGGAGGTTCTACTGTAAACGCAGACAGAACAGACACTGGAAACGGAGCAGTAGGATTATTTATAAACTACGGAAAAGTTCATACTGATCCATCAGCTACAATAAATGTTGAACAATTAACAACAAACCCTCATAATGACAGTGCAGTAGGAATTTACGCAGTAAATGGTTCTGAAGTAAATAATGAAGGTACTGTAAATGTTGGTGGAAATAGTTCAATTGGATTATTAGGATTGGCGTATAGAGAAGATGCGACAACTGGAGCACCGAAAGTAAATGAATTTGGTGGAAAACTTGGTGAAGGAACAATTAATATTGTAAATAAAGGTAATGTTACATTGGATGGAACTACATCTTATGGAATTTATGTGAAAAATAATAATGCTTCAGGAACTAAAACTGATGCTAAAGGAACAAATACAGGAAGTGGAGTGTTAACTTTATCTGGAGATAAATCTATCGGAATGATAGGAGATAAAGCAACATTGACAAATGATACAAATGCAAAAATTAATATGACAGGGCAGGAACAAGTTGGAATGTTTGCTAATAACAGTTCGTCATTGATAAATAGAGGGGAAATCAATTTAGCGGCAACAACAGGTTCTGTTCCAAGCGTAGGAATTTATACTAATGATGTGGCAACGGATATAGTAAATGATGGTAAAATTACTGGTGGGAATAAAAACTACGGTATCTTTGGAACGACAGTAACTCATGGAGCAACAGGAGAAATCACAGTTGGAGATAAAGGAGTAGGAATTTATTCAACAGAAGGAAATGTCATATTAAATGCAGGGTCAAAAGTAAGAGTTGGAGCGAATGAAGCGGTTGGAGTATTTACTACTGGAACAGCAGGAAGAACGATAAATGCTGATACGAATATGACAATTGGAGATTCTTCATTTGGTTATGTAATTAAAAATACAGGAACAACAAATTTAACTACAAATGGAACTGCAACATTAGGAAATGAAGCGAAATTTATTTATTCAAATAATAAAGATATAACAGTAACAAATAATGTTCCATTAACTTCAACAGGAAATAATACTTACGGAATTTATTCTGCAGGAACAGTAACAAATAATGCAGATATTGATTTTGGAAGAGGAACAGGAAGTGTAGCAATTTATGCAATTGATGGAGGAACTGCTAGAAATGCTGCAGGTAAAACAATTACAGTAAGTGGAAGTAATTTATCAGCAACTCCAGTTCCAGAATATGGAATGGGAATGGCTACTTCTAATGGAACAATTATAAATGATGGAACAATAAAAGTAGCTCTTGATGAAGGAATTGGAATGTTCGCTTCAGGAAGTGGTTCAAAAGCAATAAATAATGGTACAATTGAATTAAGTGGAAAAAATACAAAAGGAATGTATGTTGATAATAATGCAGTAGGAGAAAACTGGGGAATTATTAAAACAGTTCCAACAGCAAATAATGACGGTATTTTAGGTGTAGTTGCCACAGGTGGTGGAGTAATTAAAAACTATGGACAAATTATTGTAGATGGACCTAATAATAAAGCTGGATATCTTGGTTCTACAGGAACTTTCTCAAATGAAACTAGTGGAGGTACAACAGGAACTGTTACAAATACTGGTGGAGCCGAAGGAGTTGTAAGAAAAGTAAGCAATCCAACAAGCAAAACGGTAGCAGGAATAGAAATAATAGCTCCACCAGCAGCAACAGCGGCTACTATAAAAATAAATAATAATATTGTAATTCCAACGGTTATAGATACAAATATTTCAACACCAAATCCATCAGTTGCAACAGTAACTTCTCCAGATGGAACAGTGACAACAATAGACCTAGGCTCAACAAGATTGGGAAGCATTCCATCAAATGAACAAGTTGGAGCACTTGGAATGTATATAGATACATCGGGAGTAAATTATACACATCCAATTGAAGGATTGAATAATTTAACAGGATTAAAAAGAATTAATTTGATATTTGGGAATGAGGCAGCAAGATATACTGATAGTAAAGTTATAGAGGTTGGGGATAATATAATAAATCCTTATAATAATATGATATTATCATTAGCTGCATCAAGTAGTGGAATGAAATTTGCTTTAAATGCAGGAAGTTTGACTTGGTTTGCAACAGCAACACAAAATTTATCAACAGGTGCTCTAGGAAAAGTTTATTTAGTAAAAATTCCATATACAGCATTTGCACAAGATGGAAATACATATAATTTTTTAGGTGGATTAGAACAAAGATATGGTGTGGAAACTACTGGAAGAGAAAAAGAACTGTTTAATAAATTAAATGATTTAGGAAAAGGTGAATCCCATATTTTAGCACAGGCTGTAGATGAGATGAAAGGTCATCAATATGCAAATATTCAACAAAGAACTAATGCTACAGGAAATGCTCTGGATAATGAGTTTAGTTATTTGAGAAATGAATGGAGGAACCCAACTAAGCAAAATAATAAAATCAAGGCATTTGGATTAAGAGATGAATATAGCACTGATACAGCTGGAATCTTTGACTATAAGAGCAATGCCTACGGAGTAGCTTATGTTCACGAAGATGAAAAAGTCAGAATGGGCAACTCAAGCGGATGGTATGCAGGAGCAGTAACAAACAGATTCAGATTCAAGGATCTAGGAAAATCGAGAGAAGATCAGACAATGATAAAAGCTGGAATATTTAAGACAATGTCGCCTAAAAAGGATTACAACGGAGCATTGCAGTGGACAGTTGCAGGAGATGTGTTTGCAGGAATTAATAATATGAAGCGTAAATTCTGGATAGTTGATGATACATTTGAAGCTAAGTCTACGTACCATACTTATGGAGCAGCTCTTAAAAATGAACTTAGTTATGATATAAGAATGAGTGAAAGAACACATTTAAGACCATTTGGAGCTTTGAAAATGGAATATGGAAGATTTAATGATGTGAAAGAAAACTCTGGACAAGTAAGACTGCAGGTTAAGGGTAATGACTACTTTTCAGTAAAACCAGAAACTGGAGTTGAATTTAAGTATGTTCAGCCACTTGCAGTAAAAACAAACTTGACAGTAGGGCTTACAGCCGCTTATGAAAATGAGATTGGAAAACTGCAAAACGGAAATCAGGCAAGAGTAAGATATACGACAGCAGATTGGTATAATCTGGAAAAAGAAAAAGAAGATAGACGTGGAAATGGTAAGTTTGACCTTAACATCGGAGTTGACAATACTAGATTTGGTATTACAGTAAATGCTGGATATGATACTAAAGGAAATAATGTCAGAGGTGGAATTGGATTTAGGGCAATTTATTAGTTTTCAAAAATTGTAGAGAATTAAAAAATCGGAAGAGGAAAAAATCAGTTTCCGATTTTTTATTGTTTTTCAAACAGAACTTGGTATTTGTATTAAACTCCATCTAAAAATAGAGATTATAATTTATTTTACTTGCTAAAAAGAGATTTGCTCCCTTGTAAAGAAATTTATAACTAGTCTGCTGTTTAAATGGAAAATAGTATTGCTCTGTCTCTGGTAAAAAAAACGATAGAAAAATAAAGTATTATGTGTTATAATAATAAAATGACTAAAAGTGAGAGAATAAAGAAAGGAAGATAGACAATGGGATTCAGAAGTCACAAAAGAGGTATTCAGATCGCATCAGCAGTTATGATGGGGATGTTTGGAATAGCAATGCTTATTACTGGAATATTATTTTTGAAGAATAATATTTTTGAAGCTTCAAAAGGTAATAGAGAAGTAATTGCAACGATTAACGGGACAAAAATTTATCGTGATGATTTTGAAAGGGAAGCTTATTCGTTAAAAAATCAGTTAAATGAGATTAATCAGCAAAAAATGCAGCAGTTGGCACAAGCAGGAGTAAATACTGAGAATATAAAAAATGTTCCTGATGATATTATAAATCAATATGTTTTACAACTTTTGATAAATAAGGAAATATTGCTTTCATCGGCTAAGAATTTGGGAATAAGAGTAAGCGGTTCAACTGTTAATAAGGAATTTAAGGCTTATCAAAAACAGTCTAAATTAGGAAAAGATGAATTTTCTCAATATTTAAGATCAGTTGGATATAACGTTACTTCATTTAAAAAAATGATAAAAGACCAGAAAACAGTTGACAAGATGAGAGAAAAATTATTTGCAGATGATAAAGTTACAGATGAGGAAGTTAAAAAGGCTTATGAAAGAAATAAATATACTCAAGCCTTTGAAAATCAAGAATTTGATGATGTAAAAGATCAAATTAAGGAAAATATGAAGCAAGATAAGGATATTATGATTTTAAATTCATTTATTGCAAAGGCTAAGCAAAAAGCTAAAATTGAGTTTAAAGATGAAGAATTTAAAAAAATGTATGCTAACATAACAGCAGTTGTGGCACAAAATGGAGAGTATAAATATACAAATGCAGATGTAAATGAACAAATTATAAATGCAGTTTCACAAACTCAAGAAGGTTATTCGCCAAAAATGGTAAATGATTTAAAAGGCATGCTAAAAACAAATTTAAATAAATTTATACAAATAGCGAATAAGGCTAAAGCGGCTGGAATAAAGGCAGATGCTGATTTAGTAGGAGTAGATCAGTTAAGAGATTATTCTCAAAAATACTATAATTATTTAATTGATACTTATAAGCCTGATAATGCAGCATTACAAGCAAGATTTGATTCTAAGAGAGATAGCTATAATACTCAAAATAGTATAGGCGGTTATGTAATTGGAGAAGAATATCAGGCTGGAGAAAATGATTTTGCTGTGGCTAAAAAGCAGGCTGAAGAAATTATGAAAACTACAAATAAAGATAATTTTGCAGAAAAAGCCAGAGAGTTTTCAAAGGATCCTGGTTCGGCTAAGAATGGCGGAAGTTTAGGAGAAACAGCGGATTTATCAAAACTTGTCCCAGAATTTGCAAATGCAGTTAAAAATGGTAAGGCTGGAGATATTGTGGGACCAATAAAAACACAGTTTGGTTATCATATTATTTACATTCAAAGTAAAGATCCAAAAAATGAAAATGTAGCGAAAGTTAGCCATATTTTAATAACTCCAACTATTTCTGAGGCATCAAAACAAAAAGTTATTAAGAAAATTCAAGACTTGAAAGCTGAAATTCAAAGCAAGAAAGTTACTTGGAGCACTGTGGAAAAACAAGATAAATATAACTTTAGCGTAAAAGAAAGATTTAAAAAGCTGGTTAAAACTGATGCGATTCCAGGAATTGGAATAAATAAAGAATTAATGGATCAAATATTCGCATTGAAAGTAGATGGATTTTTGGAAAGAAATGATGCAACAGGATACTACTTGATTGCAAAAACTTCAGAAATACCATTTAAGGAAGCAACATTTGAAAATTCAAAAGAACGTGTAAGATTGGAACTTGCGCATGAATATGCAGATAAGCAGTTGGGAATTACACAATAGTTTTCTGTTTAAATAGTTAAATTTGATTTATCAAGGATTCTTTTGTTGTCAAATAGAAGAGGTACAATATATTAAAAAGGACTGTTTTAAATACTAAAAATATTTAAGACAGTTTTTTATTTATATTAATGCTAAATCCCGTTTAAAATATTATTTGCTAAAAGAGACTTTGAACTCTTGCAAAGATTTAAATGGAAAATAGTATAATTTTATTGAAGACTAGGAGTTAAAATGAGTTATATTGAAAATTTAGAAAGTGTTGAAAAAAAGATGATTGTGGAGGAAAAAGGGTTAAAAATAACAGAAGATGCTATTTTGCTTTCAGAATTTATGAAAAAATATTTTAGCAGAAAAGGTAAGAATTTGAAAGGGGAAAAATCATTTTTAGAAATTGGGGCGGGACAAGGGATAATTTCGTTATTACTTTCAGAACTTGATATTATTTCAAAAATTTTTGCTGTGGAAATTCAGGAGGAAGTTTTTGCTGCTTTAAAAAAAAATATAGAGATAAATGATTTAAATGGGAAAATAATACCAATTAATAAAGATATAAAAAATGTGAATGGAGAGTATGATTTTATTTTTTCAAATCCGCCGTATAAAAAGACCAGTTCTGGAAAAATGCCTGAAAATGAAATGGAACGAATTAGTAAATATGAAATTTTGCTGACTTTGGAGGAATTAATTTTGGAAATAAGAAGACTTCTAAAAAATTATGGAGAGTTTTTTGTGGTTGTGCCGAATAGCAGGTTAAATGATGTTTTTCGGTGTATTTATGAAAATAGGCTGAATGTATTGTCGGTTAAGGTGAATAAGTATAAAAAGGTGGATCTGGTTGTTGTACATGGGAAAAAGGGAGGTAAAGTAAATTCTGGGATTGAAATTGAGTAATTAATCATTAATAAAATATATTGAAATATATAAAAAATATATAATTGATTTATTGACAATTAAGTAAAAAAAATGTTAATATAAATTGTAATTTGATATACAAATATTTTGATACTTGAATTTTTGATAAAGTCAAGAATAAATTGTAGCTATATAGTTGATAATTAAAAATAATCGAAAGGAAGGTAATGAATTATGAAAAAGTTGTTGGGACTGCTGACTTTGATTCTGGCAGTTTCTGGATTTGCTGAAGCGGATCAAGATGTGCTGAAGAATATTAATATTTCTACTGAATATAGGCAGAATTATCAGGATAAAACTGGAGATGATGCGAATGGAATTGGATTTGCCGGGTTTAAAAAGAATAATCGCGGGAGAACACGGGTAAGAAATATTTTTTCTGGAAAAATCGGATTAGTTGACGAAGGGGACTGGGATTTGACTTTTTTTACAAGATGGGATAAAGATCAAAATAGAAATAAATTTAATGGACAAACAATTACTCAGTATGGAACTTTTAGAAAAAATGATAGAATTTATAGTAAATTAGGATTAGAGAAGAAATTATCAGATGATGTTAAATTGAAAATTAGATGGCAAAATGATACTTATAGAAATAAGAATTTAGTTACAAAGGAAACTTCTACAACAGGAATTGGAAATGAATTTGCGATAGGACCGACATTCAACAGGAAAGTATGGGGACAAAATGTAACATTGGCTGTAGAAGGTGTTTATTTTGGATTTAAGGGGAACAGAAGAGGAGAGTATTATCTAAGCGGAAATGACTTTAAAGGATCAAAAGTTAATGGATGGGGACTTAATGCGGATCTTGAAGTAAGTAATAATATTAAAAAGGGAGAATGGGGAAGTCTAGATTACTATACTTATTTTACAAATCATTATAGAGATACGAATAAGATTCAAAGAAATGGGAAAAAGGCTAAACCATCAGTTTATCAAGATTATTATGCAAACTTATCATACACGACACCGTCAGTTGCGGGAATTTACGGGAAAGTTGTCTTAGAAAATGAATTTGAAAGATATCCAAGATATTATTGGGAAAATATGCTTGGTGTAATTACAGAAGCTGGATATAAAAAATCATTTGGAGCGGGAGAAGGTAAAGTTTCCGTAAATCCTTTTGTAAAATATCGTCCGTATTATAGAGATTCTTATAAGGAATCTGGATCTAATAGAAAAACTACAGAAACAGAAGAAGTAAGATTTGGATTATCAGTTGGGTATTCTGTAAATTAATAAAAATTAATTTAAAAATATTATTTAGCAAGGAGTTGAAATAACTCCTTTTTTTATTTAAACAAAAAAAGTCCATTCATATAGAGAACAGAACTTTTTATTCAAAATATATTATGATTTTTTATAGCGAAGTTAAATAGTCAACCAGCTCTTTTTCAATTTCCACATTAAATTTTCCAATTCTGAAATTGTATTTAATATCTTCAAAATTTTCTGGGTTTTCATCCATTTTCTTTTTCACCACAACTGGAAATTCATTCCAGAAAGTATTATATTTCCCATCAACATAAGAAATTAAAGTAGGTATTTTAATTCTTTCGTCTGCATCTGGAAAAAATTCTTTAGCAGCTTCTCTTGAACGATAGTCAATTTTTATTTTGCTATTCAAGTCACTGAATTTTTTTAAAAAAGGGACAGTCGCACGGCAGTCTGGGCAATAAACTTGTGCTACTGCAATAATTGTAATATCCTTATCTATAGCTTTAATAGCTTTTTCTGTTTCTTTTGACAATGAAATTTTTTCTATAATTCTGAGCTGCTTTTTATCCTCTTCTGCTTCAGTCACTTCAAATTTTAAATAATCTTCAAATGTTGCCATATTTTTCACCTCGTAAGTTTATTTTTTTACTCTTGATTTCTTATAATATTGTATCATTATTGGATTAGTTTTTGCAAGTTTTAAAAAATTTTAATTCAATTTTTTTTTGTAATGTGCTAAAATCAATGTAGGAGGAAATTTTATTAAATAGTACAAGAACACTCGCAACTTTAGTCATGAGATGAATTGTACGAAAATTTTAGTAAGCATATAGGGAAACTTGTATGTAGACACGGAGCAAAACC
>ERZ772948.1201-NODE-1201-length-15409-cov-4.425492_pt1 | contig 15409 bp, 14 predicted proteins | sample MGYA00511945_ERZ772948 | MGnify/ENA primary metagenome ERZ772948 (study PRJEB29015, sample SAMEA2737927) | human oral metagenome | biome: human oral; feature: human-associated habitat; material: dental | place: China | collected 2141 ... | reverse complement strand
GGTTCGCCATGGAGAGAATTCTTTGCGTTCTACACGCTTGATTTGACCAAGGCGAGTCGCTGCAAAATAAGTTGTCGCATCATCAAACTGATCCACTACTTCTGCATAAAGGATTTCTTCGTTAGTTTCAAAGTTTGTAATCGTTTGGCTCAAGTGCTCTCCGATGTCCTTCCAGCGAATGTCTGCCAATTCATGGACCGGTCGATAGATGACATTGCCAAGATTGGTAAAAATCAAAAGGTGCTGAGTGGTTTTCGCCGAGCTGACAAAAATCAGACGGTCGTCATCTCGCTTGCCGACCTCGTCAACCGTTGATGAATTGAAAGAACGTGGACTGGTGCGTTTGAGGTAGCCGCCACGAGTGACGCTGACGAAGGTTTCTTCTTCCACAATCAGACTTGCTGTATCAATCTCAATGGCATTTGCCGTATCTTGCAATTCACTAAGACGAGGATTACCAAATTTCTTTTTGACCTCGCGAAGTTCACGCTTCATGAGATTGTACATGGTCCGCTCATCACCGATAATGGCTGAGAGCATGGCAATTTTTTCGCGCAATTCTGCTTGTTCTTCTTCCAGAATCACCACGTCTGTATTAGTCAAGCGATAAAGTTGGAGAGTGACAATGGCCTCTGCCTGCTCTTCGGTGAAATCATAGCTGACTTTGAGATTTTCCTTGGCGTCAGCTTTATTTTCCGACGCACGAATGAGCGCAATCACTTCATCCAAGATAGAAATCACTCGAATCAAGCCTTCTACGATATGCAGGCGCTTCTCTGCTTTCGCTTTGTCAAAACGACTACGCGCCAGAATAATCTCTTTTCGGTGGGCGATGTAACTAGTCAGAATCGGCACAATTCCTACCAAACGCGGCGTGAAATTGTCAATCGCCACCATGTTAAAGTTGTAATTGACCTGCAAATCCGTATATTTAAAGAGATAATTCAGAATCAGCTCGGTATTGGCATCCTTTTTCAGCTCAATGGCAATACGAAGCCCGTCACGGTCAGACTCATCCCGTACTTCCGCAATACCAGCTACCTTATTATTGACCCGAACGTCATCAATCTTCTTGACCAGAACAGCCTTGTTAATCTCGTAAGGAATTTCAGTGACAACAATCTGCTCTTTGCCGCCTTTGAGCTTTTCAATCTCCGTCCGAGAACGCACGACAACGCGACCTTTCCCAGTTTCATAGGCTTTCTTAATCTCATCTCGCCCTTGCACAATGGCTCCCGTTGGAAAGTCAGGGCCCGGCAGAAACTCCATGAGTTTGTCAACTTTGGCTTTGGAGTGGTCAATCATATACACCACCGCATCGATGACTTCCGCCAGATTGTGAGGCGGAATGTCCGTCGCATACCCAGCAGAAATCCCCGTCGCCCCATTTACCAAAAGATTTGGAAAGGCAGCAGGCAATACGGTCGGTTCTTTTTCCGTATCGTCAAAGTTCCAAGCAAAAGGCACGGTGTCCTTTTCGATGTCTTGGAGCAAGTAGCCCGCAATCTCAGACAGGCGAGCCTCGGTGTACCGCATAGCGGCTGGCGGATCGCCGTCCATAGAACCGTTATTTCCGTGCATTTCCACTAAAATCTCACGGTTCTTCCAGTCCTGAGACATACGCACCATGGCGTCGTAGATAGAGCTGTCACCATGCGGGTGGAAATTCCCCATGATATTTCCGACAGACTTTGCTGACTTGCGGTAGCCCTTGTCAAAGGTGTTGCCGTCCTTATTCATCGAATAAAGAATACGGCGCTGAACAGGCTTCAAGCCATCGCGAATGTCCGGCAAGGCCCGCTCTTGAATGATGTATTTGGAGTAGCGCCCAAAACGCTCTCCCATGATGTCCTCTAAGGACATGTTTTGAATGTTACTCATAAGATACAAAGGGACGTTTCGGCTTGCCGAAAATTTCTGTAGAAAAATAGGAAATCGATGCAGGGTTCGATGAACTCCAATCGATTTATCTTTTTTTCTAAGTCTTAGTCCCGTGTTCAGTTGCTATACAACCAAACTATCCTTTCTGTAATTTTCTTTTTTAATGCTTCCTGATGTAAGAGGCATCTCTTATGAATGAGCAAAGTGGATTATCACTTTCTTAGATTCAGTTTTTCTTTAGTGTACTGAATCATTTTTTCTGCAGTTTCTTTATCATAAGGAAAACCAGTCTTGAGAGAGAAAGCCTGAGCTTCTTTGTGAAAAAATTGCTGCGTAGACAGTAAAGACTGGATGAGGCTTTCTTTATCAGAAAAATCAAGCAAAGTGGCAAATTCTTCTTCCTTCTCAGCGGGCAAATACTGAAACAGATACTTGTAGTTTTTGCCGACATCAATCACTCCCTTTTCTTCTGCCACTTGCCAAGCCAATAACTTCAGCAATTCTTTCTGACAGATACCATAGAGATGATCCACCGCATACACAAATTGCTGACGCTGAATCCCCTTGACAACATAGGCTGAAACCCACCAGAATTCATTGCACGATTTTGCAAAATCATCTGCACTCGCTGGTTTTGTCCAATAACGTTTGGAACTAGGTGTATAGGGCTGAAAGAGTCCCTGGGGGTCATCCAGCACCGTGAAATCTGCTTCGCTATCCACCCATTCTTTGATATGCTCCTTGGGGCAAAGGGTCAGATCTATCCGATTGCCATCTTCAAAGAGCATGAGATAGAGGCGGCGATGGTCAAGTATATTATGTTGCTCGATGATGCGCTTGCCAAACGCTTCTAACCAAGCAAGGTCGGTTACCATAGCAGCCAAATCATCCACAATGTAAACCACATCATAGTCTTGAAACTCATCCTTGGGAGCATTCGGATTTGTCCGCGAGCCAGATAGAGCGACTGAATCCGCTTGTATGACTTTTGCAGTTCGTAAAATCAAATCCAACATTTCACTTTCAGTTCTCATGGAGGTACCTACCTTTTTGCTAAATCGCTTCTTTCACTTTCTTAACCGCTTTGCGTTTTTTGTAACGGCTGCGAATGGTATTGAGGTGGTCACGCAGATCTGCATAGTGGCTTCTTTCTGGGTAGGCATAGGTCATAATAGCGGTAAAATCCAGCAGGAAATCGTAGATTTCTTGTAGCTGAATGCGGAGTTGCTTGCTTTGGCTAGGCACTTTGCCTTTTAACTCGGTCAAGCGCTCCTTATAGGCTTCTTCAAACCGCTTTTGCGCAGTCATCAAACTTTCCACATGAGCTTCCAAGTGCAGTTTTGCCAGCGCCGTTTGATAGGTTGATTTCTTCAGCTCTTGGAGCAGGTGGTTGATGCCCTCTGTCTCTTTTTCATAGTTGGCAGCCGCAATCCCTGCGTAATTTTTCAGCAAGCCTGCCAAGGTGTCGTAGGCTTCTTTGGTCGCAGTCTCCTTGATCCGTGAAAATGCCCGCACCAAAGCAGTCAGCGTCCCCAAAGCATCGTCTCGCTCGCGGTCGGATTGGTCCAAACTGGTCACCAAACGACTAGCTTTCGTCTGATGAAGCCCCTCCTGAAACTTAGCCAAATGCTGGCTCATCTCTTCCAGCTTGCTCGTATAAATACTTTCAACCTTGTGCGCCTTGTTAAAAGCAGCAATCGCCTCTTTCGACTCGGTCATGAGCTGGGAAAATTCATTGTTCTCCAAATTGCGTACCGTTAAACTAATGACTCCGTATTCTTTTGTCATAAACTCCTCTTTCTTCGTGTGCTTTTTAGTTTTTTACTTCAAAATCGCTCAGAACACATGTAAATGTTCGTCTTTTTCTCTAAAAATTCAAATCACACATGTGTGATTTGGTTTTTTACTGTTAGAAAAGAATTTCTTCATGTGAAATTTCTTGTTTTAGGGATGGGGAAGGTGAATTCTTGTGGGAAATATAATTTTGAGATTGGAAAGATATCATTATTTTTGTAATTTTAAATAATTGTAGTGATTGAACGCTTTATACAGTCTATAATCTTCATAGGTTTTTAAATCTTTTAGTGATTTCAGTTCATTTTTTACAATTACTTTTAAAAATTTCTCTGTACTCAGCAACTTTTCTTTGTACTTTTCTCCGCCATGATAGTAACATTTCTTTAATTCTTCATAGTCTGGATTGTTTGAAAGAAGCTGGACTTCGAAGATTTTTTGGGCTATATTATTATTTTTTTTACTTTTATTTTTAAGTTTCATTGATATGATTACCACTGTTCCTATAATTAAAACCAAGCCCCAACTAGTAAAAAGCTGAAACTATTCTCTGGCGAAATAATTTGAGGACCATAAATCAAAGTTACAATTGAACTAATCGCAAGGAAATAGAAAATTAAGTTGTTAATTGATTCCAACAAATAATTTGGGAAAACTTTAAAAATTCTATAAACTTGAATAATTGACATCACCGTGCTCAATATAAAAACACATAGATTCAATTTCCAGTTATCATATTGCCATACTTCATTATTCCTATCAAACGCAAATCTCCAAAGTAAACTAATCAACCAAAAGAACTCTAGGGGAATAATTACAAAAATAAAACTTTTAAAGAGAGAAAACCTTTTTTTATATTTACCAGTCAATCCCTTAAAAATGATAACTAGTAAGAATTTATTCAGACATTCTATTAAAAAATATATAAATATCAGAATAAGCAAAATAAGAACTGGAAAGAATATATACTTAGCAATATTTAAATCGATTCTTTTGATGGGAACTACAACACTAAAAAATATAAAAGCAAAGAGAGATTGTATAGAATATAGAGCTGAACTTATTGCACTATCAAAAATGAACTTTTGACGTTTCTTTAAATCATCACTATACGAAAAAATCCTTAAATCTCTGAAGTTCTTTATATCACCTAGTAAATTTTCTTTTTCTATCTTTGACAAAACTCTCATTTTTTTCCTCAAAACACCCCACTCTCCTCCAGCGTAAACTTAACATTATCTTCAATCCATTTACGGCGGGGTGGGACTTTGTCACCCATGAGGACATTGACGCGGCGCTCGGCACGGGCCAAGTCGTCAATGGTGACGCGAATGAGGGTGCGGTTTTCAGGATTCATGGTGGTTTCCCAGAGCTGGTCGGCGTTCATTTCTCCAAGCCCTTTGTAGCGCTGCAACGTGGCACCTTTGCCAAATTTCTTGCGCAGGTCTTCTAGCTCACCGTCCGTCCAAGCATACTCGACAACCTCGTTCTTGCCTTTGCCTTTGGACATTTTATAAAGAGGAGGCAGAGCGATATAGACATGCCCCGCTTCTACGAGTGGGCGCATATAGCGGTAAAAGAAGGTCAGCAAGAGCGTCTGGATATGGGCGCCGTCCGTATCCGCATCGGTCATGATGATAATCTTGTCATAGTTGGCATCTTCGAGGGAGAAGTCCGAACCAACACCTGCACCAATGGTGTAAATCATGGTGTTGATTTCTTCGTTTTTGAGAATGTCTGCCATTTTAGCCTTGGCGGTATTGATGACCTTACCGCGCAGGGGCAGAATCGCCTGAAACTTGCGGTCGCGTCCTTGCTTGGCAGAGCCACCCGCTGAATCTCCTTCGACCAGATAGAGTTCGTTTTTAGCCGGATTTTTGGATTGAGCTGGCGTTAGCTTTCCAGACAGCAATCCCTTGTCTTTCTTGTTTTTCCTGCCATTACGGCTTTCATCTCTCGCCTTGCGGGCTGCCTCGCGTGCATCTCTTGCCTTGATTGCCTTGCGGATCAGATTAGACGCCAATTCGCCATTTTCCAGCAAGAAGAAGGTCAATTTGTCGGACACAATCGAATCCACCGCAGGACGAGCAAGCGGACTGCCCAGCTTGTCCTTGGTCTGCCCTTCAAACTGCAAATGCTCTTCTGGCACTAAGATAGAAAGAACAGCCGCCAAACCCTCACGATAGTCAGAGCCTTCCAGATTTTTATCCTTTTCTTTCAGCAAACCAGTCTTTCTTGCATAGTCATTCATGACCTTGGTAATAGCTGATTTAAGCCCCGTCTCGTGCGTTCCGCCGTCCTTGGTGCGGACGTTATTGACAAAAGAAAGGATATTGTCTGAATAACCGTCGTTGTACTGGAGAGCCACTTCCACTTGAAAACCGCCCTCTTCTCCTTCAAAATAAAGAACTGGTGTCAATGTTTCCTTATCTTCATTCAGATAGCTAACAAAATCTTGCACCCCATTTTCATAATGAAAATCAACAGACTCGCCCGTTCGCTCATCTGTCAGAGAAAGGTGAACATTTTTCAAGAGAAAGGCTGATTCCTTGAGCCGCTCCGAAATGGTATTGTATTTGAAATCTGTCGTTGAAAAAATCGTGTCGTCAGGCATAAAGGTAACTTTTGTGCCTGTTTTTGATTTAGGAGCTTTGCCAATCTTTTCCAGACTGGTAACAGGTTTCCCACCCTTCTCAAATCGTTGCCGATAAACCGTTCCGTCACGTGTGATTTCAACTTCCAGCCAGCTAGACAGCGCATTGACCACAGAAGAACCGACACCGTGCAGCCCCCCAGAGGTCTTGTAACCACCCTGACCGAATTTACCTCCGGCGTGGAGCACCGTAAAGATAACTTCTACTGTCGGGATTCCCATAGCGTGCATACCGACTGGCATTCCCCGACCGTGGTCTGCTACAGTCAAACTCCCGTCTTTATGAATGGTCACGTCAATCTTATCACCAAAGCCAGACAGAGCCTCGTCAACTGCATTGTCCACAATTTCCCAGACCAAATGGTGAAGCCCAGTTGCATCTGTTGATCCGATATACATACCAGGACGTTTACGAACCGCGTCCAATCCTTCTAATACTTGAATGGCATCATCATTGTAATTGTTAATATTGATTTCCTTTTTTGCCACAAGGAACCTCCTGAATCATTCATCCTTTCTATCTTACAAGTTTTTAGTGAATTTTGCAAAGATTTTTAGAAAATAGTGTATTCTTTCTGCTTCTCACCGCTATTTTTTCAGCCTAGACAAATTTTATAAAATATTTCTGGTCGTTCAACTATCAAAATCAAAATTCATGGTATAATAAAAACATGATAAAGATAGTTTTTACATTGATAGTAGCTTATTTGATTGGTTCAATCCCTGCCGGGCTTTGGATTGGACAAGTATTTTACAAGAAAAATCTCCGCGAATACGGCAGCGGAAATACAGGGACGACCAATACCTTTCGTGTCCTTGGAAAAAAAGCAGGCATCATCACCTTTATTTTTGACTTTTTTAAAGGGACATTTGCGACACTATTGCCATTTTTCCTTCATATCAACGGTATTTCTCCTCTCGTTTTTGGACTTTTAGCCGTTCTTGGGCATACCTTCCCCATTTTTGCTGAATTTAAAGGCGGTAAAGCCGTGGCAACCAGTGCAGGTGTCATTCTGGGCTTCTCACCGACTTTCTTCACTTATTTAGCTGTCATCTTTTTCAGCTGCTTGTATCTGACTAGTATGATTTCCTTTTCAAGTGTGACAGCTGCTGCCTCCGCTATTCTGGGAGTCTTAATTTTCCCACTATTTGGCTTTCTTTTGCCACGTTATGATGTACTCTTTACCGTGATTGTGCTCGCACTAGCGCTTATCATTATCGTTCGACACAAAGATAATATCCAGCGAATTCGGATGAAACAAGAAAACCTCATTCCCTTCGGATTGAATATCACAAAACAACAACCTAAACAGAAATAAAAGAAGCTAGGATAAAAAATCTTAGCTTCCTTTTATTTTATTCTTTGTGAGCTTTTTTAAATATGGATAATCCTAAAAATCCAACGACAAAGCCAAGTAAACTGATAAAGGTAGTATCTGTTGTACCTGTTTCTGGCAAGCTCTTTTGACTTGAAGGCATAAATTGTTTATGTACATTGACTGGAATCGTTGCCGTTCTTTGAGCTGTATTTGTTTGAACTGCTGGCACAAGTTCTTTTTCTCCAGTTTCATTTGGCTTCACTTGGTTAGCAGCTTGATCCTGAAGTTTCTTGTATTGTGCAGTTGAGATTGAGATAGTTCGTGAATTAGGATTGACAACCGCATAAGCTGTTAAGTCTGTTTTTGCTAAATAGTCCGCAAAAGCCACATCCATTGAGGGACCTTCTTCGCGAGCCCCGCCCAACATACCATAACCATCACCACCTGCAGCCAAGAAATCGTTGGTTGTAAGATAGTAAGTTTTTGCGAGATTTAATTTTTCGTATTTTCCTGTTTCAGGATTTTTGATTTCAATGCCAAGAATACGCTTATCGGCTGGCAAGGTAGTGTCATAATAAACTTTTGCTCCAGAAACTTGTAGGAAACCGCCGCTTGGTTCAAGTAACGGTTGCCCATTTTCATCTAGGACTGGTTTGCCGTCTTTTTCTTGTACAATAGAACCTAAAGACTTAGCAAACATGTCTGCGATGTTTTGCCCAGTTACTTTTATTTGAGTAATGGTATTACCAAATGGTAGAACAGCAATGATATCTCCTTTGGTGATTGGTTTTCCTTTCGCAATTGTTTCACGAAGTCCGCCGCCGTTAGTTACAGCAAGGTCTGTCTTATGACTGAATCCTGTTTGCCCGTACTCATAGAGCGCATCTGCTACGACATTTCCAAGATTGGTTTCCCGCACACGGACATTTTCTCGATTACCATTTAACTCAACCGGGCTATTAGCAACGACCACTTTTGCGTTTTCTTGGTCATATTTCTCTTTGATTTTGTTTACTAATTGCTGAATAGCTGGATCCGGAGTAACGCCTTTTACTGAATCGGCTGAGATTTGTTGAGGATTTCCTAAGATTTGACCAGATTTATACGTTACTTTTCCGATATTATGCAAGTAACTACCTGTTTGATTATAAGTAACATTGTCGCCATAGGTCACTGATTCTACAGTATGTGAATGCCCGTCAATCACTGTCACACGTTTTCCTTTTAGCAAAGGATTTTTTGATAATGCTTCTGCCAAGGTAGAACCGCGCCATTCAACTGGTGTCGTCGTATCTACACCCAAATGCGCCAAAACGACATAATGTTTGTAAGTTTTACCTTCCGCTTTCGCACGAGATTCCACTTCTTCAATGACTTTATTGACTTCTGAAATTGGATCTGTAAACGTAACCCCTTGAACATTGCGTGGGTGTGTTTTTGTTGCAGTTTCTGGCGTTGTCACCCCAAGAACCACAAATTCATCTCCCACAACATTCTTGTCTTTATCAACAATCGTAGAAGCTTCAAAAAGACGTGCTCCATTGACATAAGTATTGGCACTAAGAAGAGGGAATTTCAAAATTTCTTTGTATTTTTTCACCTCATCCAAACCAAAGTCAAATTCATGATTTCCGACCGCCATTGCGTCATAGCCAATCTTATTTAAAATATTCGCGCGTTCTTCCCCTTTTGAGCTATTGGAAATCGGAAGTCCTTGAAAAGCATCGCCTGCATCCACAACAAGTGTTGTTTGATTGGTCTTTGCACGTTCTTGCTCAATGACTGCTGCTAATTTAGCATCGCCAATGACTCCTTTTTCTTCCACAATACGACCGTGTACATCATTTGTATGAAGAATAACCGTATCTTTTTCAGATTGAGTTGTAGGTGCAACAACCGCTTGAGCGGCTGGAGTTGTAGAATCTGCTGGGGTTACAGAATTTTCAACTTGTTTGTTCTCGCTCTTTTCTGTTACTTTCTCCGTGGAAGCTTCAGTAGCAGGCGAAACTGCTGAATCTCCTTGAGCGGTCGTAGGTGCAACCGACTGATTTTCTTTAGGAGTTTCTACTTGCTCTACAGGTGCTGTTGAAGTAACTGGATCTACAGCATCAGCAGAAACCTGATGTGCTAAAATTGCTGGAGCAATTAGCAATGCTGACAAAATGGGGATAATGAATTTTTCCTTTTTCATAATCAATCCTCTTTTATTCTTTATTGATTCTATTATACAAGATTTTCTGGTAAAATAAAACCTTATTGAGCAATCTTTATTTTATCGTACGCTAAAATTATTCTAAAAAGAAAAATACTCTAACTTTTACATTAGAATATCTTATTTCACAAACATTATTTACAAACTTCTACCTTGTGAGTTTATCTGTGCCATTATGTCCTTCAGCCCTGCTGCTCCAACGGTATCACCTGCTTTTTCAAAACACGCCAGTGCTTTTTGAGCATCAAATTTAGCCATTTTTATATCTCCCTTAGCTAACATTACCTCAGCCAAGCCCCGATAAGCACAAGCATGATTGACAAAGTCATCTGTCTGCAACGCTAAATTTAGTGTTTCTTGCAAAAGTTCTTCTGCAAGGTGAATATTTCCAAGTTTGAATTGTAAATACCCCTGTTCGTACAAATTGACCGATGCCTTTAGGACATCATCGGGGAAATGCTCTGTAATAATTGCAGCTTCTGCCATTATCAAGTCATAAGCCTTTTGAAAATGCTCTTCTTCTCGTTCGACCATCGCTAATTGATGTAAGCCTATATGCTGTTCTTCCAGATTCTTTTCAGACATAGCTTGAGCATAATAGTCTTTTAAAACCTGACGAGCCAACTGAAAATCCTTTTCTTCCAAAGCAATATAAGCTTTTAAATTCAGTGTACTATAACTATCTTGGTCTATTTGATAAACGAATTGCTTGGCAAGCTGATATTGCCCATCAAACAATGCTTGCCAGGCTTTTTGAAGTTGTTCTTGTGTCATATTTTCTTTCCTTTTATTCATAGAAAACAAAAGTCACACTTTAAAAGTTATATCAAATCAGTCTCCGAGATTGCCTCTTTCACTTTTTCGATTGGCAGATGTACTAGCTCAACTTTCTTTTCGCTATATAAATAACGGGCGTAATCATCCATACGGTATTGATTAATATAAACCACTCGCTTGCAACCAACTTGTAAAAGCTGTTTCGTACAGTTGAGGCAAGGGAAATGCGTGACATAAACAGTAAATCCTTTCGGAATCCCGCGCTCTGCACCTTGCAAAATCGCATTTACTTCTGCATGTAAAGTCCTCACACAATGCCCATCGACTATCAGGCATTCATGATCGATGCAGTGCTCCGTTCCTGAAACGGATCCATTATATCCTGTTGAAATAACTTTATTATCCTTTACAATAACCGCACCAACGCTTGCTCGTTTGCAGGTTGAGCGATTTGCAATCAAGAGCGCTTGTGCTGCAAAATATTCGTCCCAAGCCAATCTTTTTGTAACCATGTTGTCACCTTCTTTTTTATTTATCACTCATTTTATCATTTTTTCGATGTGGAAAAAGCGGAAGTCCGAGCGATGCGATCTTTTCTGCCGGAACCCTCATGCCGTCTTTTGTCCATTTGATTAAGACAGAAACCACCGCCGAACTCCAAAAGGAATTCATGTAAGTTGAAGCTTCTTTTCTGAAACTATTTTGTTTTTCCAAGAAATCAAACACAGCACTTGTCAACAGTTTTTCTAAATTATAATCCACTGCTAAGCTAAGGATTCGTGCTTCTTTTTTGACTTCTTTAAACAAGAACAGCCACACTTGATAAAGCTCGGTTCTCATATTGAATTGTTCCAATTTATCGGTAATCTTTTGTACTGTTCTTTGGAAAATCTCTTGTAAAATTTCTTCTTTTGAATCATAATTTCGATAAAAAGCTGCGCGCGAGACACCCGCTCTCTCTACTAATTCAGAAATGGTAATTTTGGTCAACTCTTTCTTTTCCAACAATTGCAACAAAGAAATTTCCAATGATTCTTTTGTAATTCGGTTAGATTCCTGATTTGATATTTTTAGATTTTCTAAAGATTTTTTCGATATTTTACGTTCCGACATAACATTTTCTTTCTACATGTAACAACCGACTGTAAAGGCTTTCTAAAGCGGTGTTTTCATGATATAATTGTAAAAAAAGGCAAACCTTTTGTCAATGTCTAATTAAGGGATCATCCCACTAAAGGAGAAATTGAATGACTTGGAAAATTGTAGCTGATTCAGGCTGTGATTATAGAACTATCGAAAACCTTGCTGTTGACACCTTATTTGAAAGTGTTCCTCTGACCATTCAAGTGGGCAATGAAATCTTTATAGATAATGCTCAGCTCAATATTGATAATATGATGGAAAAAATGTATACCACTTCTTCGGCTTCAAAGTCTGCTTGCCCTAGTCCAGATGACTATATGAAAGCTTTTGATGGAGCTTCAAATATTTTTGTGGTCACCATTACAGGAACCCTATCAGGAAGCTATAATAGCGCACAAGTGGCTAAAAGACTCTATCTCGAAGACCATCCTGACGTGAATATCCACATTATTGATACACTTTCTGCTGGCGGTGAAAATGATTTGATTATCAAAAAGCTTAATCTTCTTATCGGTCAAGGTTTAAGTTATGAAGAAGTCATAAAAGAAATTACAGCCTATCAAGCAAAAACGAAGTTACTTTTCGTTCTCTCCAAGGTTGATAACCTAGTTAAAAATGGACGACTGAGCAAATTACTTGGAGCTGTTGTAGGATTATTGAATATCCGTATGGTCGGCGAAGCCAGTCAAGACGGTAAACTAGAGTTGCTTCAAAAGGCGCGTGGTGCTAAAAAATCACTCATTGCAGCTTTTGATGAACTCATCAAGGCAGGCTATGCCGGTGGACAAATCATTATTGCTCATCGAAATAATCCCAAGTTTTGCCAGCAATTTTCCGAAATGGTTCGTGAAAGATTCCCACAAGCTGTTATTGAAGTCATCCCGACTTCTGGACTTTGTAGCTTTTATGCTGAAGAAAATGGTCTCCTCATGGGCTATGAAATTCAATAATATAACGAAACTGTAGTCAATCACTAAACTACAGTTTTTATATTACAAATAAAGCAAACCAAAAACAATTAACACACTAATCATGCTAAAAAGTGAGCCAATGAGATAGTATTCTGCAAAGGACTGACTTTCAGAAATTTTGTTATACCGTGCGATTGACTTAGCAGTAAAGACTAAGCCAACGGAAGCGAACTGCCCAAATATAAGAGACAAAGCCATAATAAAACGCTCTAAAATCCCAATCATCGCACCTGCACCTGCTATAGTGTCTTGGTTATCTCCCTTTGACTGATACCTATTGAAGAAAAGCTTAAATAAAATATTAACAGGCTTTCCAACGATTGCTAAGAAAAGAAGAGTTTGAGCAACTGACGCTCCATTTTTCAGCCATTGTGGGTTGATTTTATTAGCTAATAAAGCATAAAATAGAAAAATACAAATCAAATGAAGGAGTTGGTCAATGATGAAAACTTGCTTTGTGAGTTTCTTTATTTCTATAAACGTGTTGAGCCTGTATTTCAAGAAATCAATAACTACATGACTAAGCCAAACAGCGACAAAGTAAATAATATTTTTCGGGAAAAAGATACTCAAAATCAGCAACGGAAGAAAAACAATGGCTAAATGCAGCAATAAATAAGGCAATTTTCGACATTTTAAATCTGCCATTTTTTGACTTTGCCATTGAAAATCAGCTAAAACATGCGCTAATAAGGTTAACAACAAGATTGGATGTTGTATAAAATAGTCTGAAAATCCCCACAAATTAGACATGTTTCTCCTCCTTCTCTATCGCATTTAACATCAAGTTCATCGCAACTCGTTTATTTCTGAGATAAATTTTTAACCCACTCGCCTTGATACGTTTGTTGAAAGCACTCGGAGTGATACCAAGTAGTTTTGCCATTTCTTTATGAGAAAATGTTTCATCGTATATATTTTCAGCTAGTAATTGTTTGAGGACATCATATTGGATATCTGTCCACTTGGACTGAATAAAAGAGCACGCAGCTAAAATAGCATTGATTGTCTGACCGACTTCTTCGTCTGCCAAAGAAACCGAAATGTGATTGATGCCATAGTCATTCTTGTCATGAACATAGTTAATCGCTTCTCTAGCCAGCCAATACGCCGGACCGTCAGAACCAATGCTTTGTTCTTTGTTAATTTCTGTAATCATGTCTCCAGCACCAATCCCAAATCGAATTTCATAAGGAGCAAATGCCATAGAAAGCTGATCCATGATTTGAAACATATCCGAATTTGGTAAAAGCAAAGCTTGAAATTCATCGCCTGCTGTGACCGTAAAGGGAGAAACTAAATATTTCTGATATTGCTGATTCAACTCTTTCATCAATTGCAACAATTTCTGTTGCGCCTGCGCTCGATCTTGTATTTTTTTTGATTCAATAACGTCTCCAATAAGAGCAATGTACATCATCTTCTCACCTCTTTTTGTCTATTATAATGGAAATTTTAAAAAATTTCCATTATAAAGGACATTTCCTAAAATTTCCGTCATAGAGGATATTTTTTAATCTACTATCTCTAAAAAATACAGCTAAGCACATGATTGAAACCATCATTTGATTTGAAAATGACTACCCCATTACTTTCCATGCCTTACCCAGCACTTCTCCAATCTTGCCCTTGATGACTAAGTCAGCTTGACTATCTTGTAGTACATTGTTTTTATTGATAACAACTAAGTGCCGTCCTTGAAAATAATGAACCAAATTAGCAGCTGGATAAACAACTAGCGATGTTCCGCCAATGATGAGTAGGTCAGCTTGACTGATAACCTGAATAGCTTGAGAAAAAACTTCCATATTTAACGGTTCCTCATAAAGAGTCACATCTGGCTTAACTACACAACCACAAATCTCGCAATAAGGAATGATTCCTGGCAATTTCAAAAAATCCTCTAAGTCATAAAAACGATGACAATTGGTACAAAAATTTCGGTCCACACTACCATGAATTTTTAATACGTTCCTGCTTCCTGCCATCTCGTGTAAACTATCAATATTCTGGGTAACAATTGCTTTTAATTTCCCTAGCTTTTCTAGATAAGCTAAATATTCATGGGCTACATTTGGCTTAGCGTTAGGATAAATAAGATATTTCTTGTAAAAGTCAAAAAACTGTTCTGGATAACGTTCAAACATCGTATGGGAAACTAGTTGCTCTGCTGAAAAATGCTGGTTTAACTCAATATTGTAAATACCATTTGAGCTGCGAAAATCCGGAATACCAGATTCAGTTGAAACACCTGCACCACCGAAGAATACAATATTTTGGCTACTTTGAATGATCTGAGCCAGTTCTTCAATCTTGTCCATATCGCCCTCCTAAAAGTCACCAATATTATTAAAGAAAAAATCGGCTAGCAGAACTAGCCGATTCATATTATAACTGAATTATTTTGACAAGTTATAGAAAGATTTCAAACCACGGTATTCAGCCACTTCACCAAGTTGATCTTCGATGCGAAGTAATTGGTTGTATTTAGCAATACGGTCAGTACGTGACAATGAACCAGTCTTAATTTGTCCAGCGTTAGTTGCAACTGCGATATCAGCAATTGTTGAATCTTCAGTTTCACCTGAACGGTGTGATACAACAGCAGTGTAACCAGCTTCTTTCGCCATTTCGATAGCGTCGAATGTTTCAGTAAGAG
>ERZ772948.1198-NODE-1198-length-15461-cov-10.204401_pt1 | contig 15461 bp, 7 predicted proteins | sample MGYA00511945_ERZ772948 | MGnify/ENA primary metagenome ERZ772948 (study PRJEB29015, sample SAMEA2737927) | human oral metagenome | biome: human oral; feature: human-associated habitat; material: dental | place: China | collected 2141 ... | reverse complement strand
AACGCCCAATGGCAGCAGATAACAAGACTCTTGGACGTTTCCAATTGACAGATATTCCAGCTGCACCTCGTGGAATTCCTCAAATTGAAGTAACATTTGACATTGACAAGAACGGTATCGTATCTGTTAAGGCCAAAGACCTTGGAACTCAAAAAGAACAAACAATTGTCATCCAATCTAACTCAGGCTTGACTGACGAAGAAATCGATCGCATGATGAAAGATGCAGAAGCAAACGCTGAAGCAGACAAGAAACGTAAAGAAGAAGTTGATCTTCGTAACGAAGTTGACCAAGCTATCTTTGCGACTGAAAAGACTATCAAGGAAACTGAAGGAAAAGGCTTCGATGCAGAACGTGATGCTGCTCAAGCTGCCCTTGATGACCTTAAGAAAGCCCAAGAAGACAACAACTTGGATGACATGAAAGCAAAATTGGAAGCTCTCAACGAAAAAGCTCAAGCACTGGCAGTGAAACTCTACGAACAAGCCGCAGCAGCACAACAAGCTCAAGCAGGAGCAGAAGGCGCACAAGCAACAGGAAGCGCAGGCGATGACGTCGTAGACGGAGAGTTTACGGAGAAATAAAATTGAATAACTAGAGCAGCTTAAGCTGTTCTAGTTTCTTATAGGAGTAAAATGTTTAAGAAGTGGTGTTGTAATACAATACAAAAGCTAAGACAAGATTTTTTGTTACTGCTTTTATTTGTTCTGGTTATTATACTAATGACATTCATTGGCTTAGCGTTATGTTTTAACAAGATTAATGAATCTAGTCCAACCTTAATCAAAGTTATTTTTTCTTCAGAGACCCTAGTGGCTATAGTAGCTGGTATTGCGGGAATTTATTCGTGGCGCCATAGTAAGTCGAAAATAGAGTATGAAAAAAAATTACAGATGCTAAAGGATATTGATGTTATTCGTGAGTTTTATATAGATAGAGAAGACGAACTTGAAATTATTAAGCAGTGTCAATCACATATCAAAAAGATGAAAGCTGAAACTAAAAATTCCTCGAATGAATTTTTAGGTACCTATCTAGACTATGTTAGTAGTAAATTTGAGAATAATGAATCTAGCAGATTAATATCTCTTTCTGAAATAAAAACAAGGATTGCCTCAAAAGAGAAGACGGATATTATGTATGTTCGATATAGTAAAAACTATATGGGATCCTCGATAGACTCTGTAGTAAGATGGAAGACTTGGTATACTTTAAGACAAAATATACTTGATGGTATTAAAGATGATTATAAAGTTATATTTTTTACGAAAGTCGGTAGCTCGTATCAAGGCTGTGAAATAGTAGGTAAGGAGTTGAAGAGGTTAATAAAAGAAGTCCGTGTCCCTGTACGTAATAGTAAAAATGGAAATCTACAGTATGATTTTTATATTTCTAAAAATGATACTATTTCTTGTGAAAGTGAAAATGGTGAAAATATAAATTTATCAACTTATGGAGTTAAAGAATTGAATCTGGATTATCTGAATGATACAATCTAAAATTCAATTCTTTCAAAAAGTAAAATAAATCGAATCTGAACTAAATCGTAGATTCATTTCGCAATACTAACAGAAAGGAACAAGGGTGTTCGTAATTGAACCCGAGCGGAAAGCTTGGAAATTAGATAAACCTCTTAAGAAATCAGGATTTCTTGTCGGTTTCCTAAATTTCAGTCGCTTTCTGTTCGCTCTTGGTATCTTATATGAACAATACAGAATTTTATGATCGTTTAGGTGTCTCTAAGAATGCTTCTCAGGATGAGATCAAGAGAGCCTATCGGAAATTATCTAAAAAATATCACCCAGATATCAATAAAGAGCCTGGGGCGGAAGATAAATATAAGGAAGTCCAGGAGGCTTATGAAACGCTGAGCGATGAGCAAAAGCGGGCTGCCTATGACCAATACGGCGCGGCGGGAGCCAATGGTGGCTTTGGCGGCGGTGCAGGCGGTTTTGGTGGCTTTGATGGCTCTGGTTTTGGCGGCTTCGAAGATATCTTTTCTAGCTTCTTTGGCGGTGGCGCGACTCGTAATCCAAACGCTCCGCGTCAAGGAGACGATCTCCAGTATCGGGTAAATCTCCGCTTTGAAGAGGCTATTTTCGGTACAGAAAAAGAAGTTAAATACAATCGTGAAGCTAGCTGTCGGACTTGTCATGGTTCAGGTGCTAAGCCAGGAACTAGCCCAGTGACTTGTGGTCGCTGTCATGGTTCTGGTGTCATCAACGTTGATACTCAGACACCGCTAGGCATGATGCGTCGTCAAGTAACCTGTGATGTCTGTCATGGTCGCGGACAAGAAATTAAAAGTCCATGTGAAACCTGCCATGGAACAGGACATGAAAAGCAGGCGCATAGCGTTCATGTAAAAATTCCAGCTGGTGTGGAAACAGGTCAACGAGTTCGCTTGGCGGGTCAAGGTGAGGCCGGTTTTAATGGTGGTCCTTACGGTGACTTGTATGTAGTGGTGAACGTTGAGCCAAGCGATAAATTTGAACGTGACGGTTCTACCATTTACTACAAGCTCAACCTCAACTTTGTGCAAGCAGCTCTGGGTGACAGTGTGGAAATCCCAACTGTGCATGGAAATGTTGAATTGACGATCCCAGAGGGAACCCAGACTGGCAAACGTTTCCGTCTGCGTGGTAAGGGAGCACCAAATCTACGCGATGGAAGTGTAGGTGACCAATATGTCACTGTCAATGTCGTAACGCCAACAGGCCTCAATGACCGTCAAAAGGCGGCTCTTAAGGATTTTGCAGCGGCTGGAGACATCACAGTGAGCCCTAAAAAGAAAGGCTTCTTTGATAAGATGAAAGATGTCTTTGAAGGGGAATAAAGAAGGATAGGCTAGGGCAAAAGTCCTAGCCTCTCAATTGTCTTTGGAATGTTGAGCAAGACGCAGTGGTTGAGTGGGCTCTACTACGCTGATTTCATCAGCTTTTACAGCCCTACTCAACTGTGCGGAGGTGGGACGACGAAATCGAATTCTAACCAATTACCGATTTCTGTCCCACTCTCTTTTCTTGTACTATTTTTAGAGATTTAATCTCTATTTATAGGACAAGATAGAATGAATTGACAAGGCAAGCTCGCGCAAGGTAGAATGATTTTAAGTGAATCTTTCTTTTTTTACGCAAAAATGTAAGCGATTACCTTTCAAAGGCAAGCGACCAGGGAGGAGGCAGCAAGTGCACGAAAAAAGAAAAGAAGAGAAGGAGTTAAGGTAAAAATGCAATTTGATAAGAAACAAAGATTTAGTATCCGTAAGTTGAGTTTAGGCGTTTGCTCTGTTTTGGTAGGGATAGCGCTGTTTGGGGCTGGTCATGCTTTAGCAGAAGAAAATAGCCCAGCAGCATCACAAACTACTACTAGCGTCCTTGCCAAGGAGGAAGCTCGGACGGAAGCAGCAGCTGAAGAGACGAAAGTCAGTGAAGCACCTGTCGAGGCTGTCCAAGGTCTAGCGACAGAAACTGAAAAGCAGGCTCTTGCCTCTGAAGCTCTAGTAGCTGAGAGCAAGGAAGTGACGGCTGGCAAGGAAAAAGAAGTCAAGGAAGAAGCGCCTGCCAGCAGAGAGACAAAAGTCGTAGAGGACTTACCAAGTCAGGAAGATAAAAAGCTCAAACCGAAAGAAATCAAGTTTGATACTTGGCAAGAACTGCTTGACTGGAAGCCGGGAGCTCGTGAAGATGACGAAATCAACCGAGCTAGTGTGCCTCTGGCTGAGCGTTATCAGGGACATCAAATCAACCAGCAGGCCAATCCAGAAGCGAAAGTACAGGCTCTGTCCAATATGAACTCTAAGGCCAAGGATCATGCTTCCATTGGGGGCGAGGAATTCAAGGCCTATGCTTTCGATTACTGGCAGTATCTACATTCAATGGTGTACTGGGATGGTTTAGTTCCGACGCCAGATGTTATTGATGCGGCTCATAGAAATGGTGTGCCAATCTACGGGACCCTCTTCTTCAATTGGTCGTCAAGCGCTAAGGATCAAGAACGTTTTGCAGAAGCCTTGAAAGAAGATTCTGAAGGCTCAAAGACCTTCCCAATTGCCCGTAAATTAGTCGAATTGGCTAAATATTATGGCTATGATGGCTATTTTATCAACCAGGAAACGACAGGTAGCCAAGTAGAGCCACTTGGTCCCAAAATGCGTGACTTCTTGCTCTATACCAAAGAGTACGCACGTTCGTTGAATTACCCCGTTAAATATTCTTGGTATGATGCCATGACCTATGAATATGGTCGTTACCATGAAAATGCCCTTGGCGAATATAATTATCAATTTATGCAGCCTAAAGATGGAGAAAATCCAGTGGACACCTTCTTTGCTAACTTTAACTGGGGCAAGGCAGAGACAGACTATTCCATCAGTACGGCAAAATGGATCAAACGGGATCCTTACGATGTTTTGGCGGGGATAGAGCTGCAAAAGGGTGGTTCTTACAAGACAAATGTAGACTGGGATGCGATTTTGGACGAAAATGGCAAACTTCGTCTGTCTCTGGGTCTATATGCGCCTGATACGATCACTGGTCTAGGTAAGACAGGTGAGGGCTACCATACTCATGAAAACTACTTCTGGACAGGCTTCCAAGGCGATCCTAGCAAGGGTAAACCAGCAGACCAATCTTGGTATGGAATGTCCAACTTGGTGGTTGATAGGACAGCGATCACCAAGCCTGATTTTAATACTTCCTTTAATACAGGACACGGAAAACGTTGGTTTGTAGATGGGAAAGTCTCAAAAGACGGCGAATGGAACTATCGTTCTGTGTCTGGATTCTTGCCGACTTGGCGCTGGTGGATCCGGCATGCAGAAGGCAGTGCACCGCTCAAAGGACGCTATGACTTTGACGAAGCGTACAACGGCGGAAATTCACTGGCTTTTGAGGGCGATTTGGCTGCCAATAGCAACCAGAATGTCATGCTCTACTCGACTAAGATTCCAGTTAGTGACAAGACCAAGCTGACCCTGACTCATAAGGGTGGCCAAGGAACAAGCACTTGGGTAGCTCTTGCGACGAAGCCAGACTATTCTGAGTACGAGTGGAAAGAGCTCAGTCCGAGCAAGGACTGGAAGACAGAGACCTTTGACTTATCTTCATTAGCAGGTAAAACCATTTATGGCGTGAAAATGTACTTCGACCATGATAAGGATGTCAAGGACTATAAGTTTAACCTAGGTCAATTGTCCATCTATTCTAATCAAGACAAGCCAGCTGCACCAAAAGATGTGGTGGTCAAGGCTAAGCGTCTTCAAAATGCGCAGGAAGCAGAGGCCTTATTGCAGTTTAAAGGCAGTGCAGATGCGGATTACTACGAAATCTACGAGAAAGACGGCGACCAATGGCGTCTAGTGACAGGAACCTCTAGCACCTCAGCTTATTTGGCTAAGGTGAGTCGTTCAGCTAGTGCCAAGGGCAGCAAGCAAGAGTTGAAAGTCGTTGCAGTAGGAAAGAATGGTTTGCGTTCAGAGGCTGGGACGGTTGACTTTGACTGGGGTATGCAGGTTTCTGATACAAGCTTGCCAAAACCTTTGGCAGAAAATGTGGTGTTGGGTGCAAAAGTAATTGGTACAACTTTCTCTGATGCGGATGGTAGCGAAGGTGTCGAAGGGATGCTGAATGGCACCATTACCAGTCTGTCAGACAAGTGGTCTTCTGCCCAACTCAGTGGTACGGTAGATATTCGTTTGACTCAGCCTCGGACAGTGACTCGTTGGGTTATGGAGCATGCTGGAGCAGGCGGAGAGTCTGTTGACGACGGCAAGATGAATACACGCGACTTTGACCTGTATTATAAGGATGAGGCAGGTGAGTGGAAATTAGCCAAGGCCGTTCGTGGCAATAAAGACCATGTGTCTGATATCGTTTTGGATAAGCCAATTCGAGCACAAGACTGGCGTTTGGATGTCATTACAGCCGACAATGGAACTCCGTGGCGGGCAATCCGAATCTACAACTGGAAGATGTATGAAAGTTTGGATACGGAAACAGTTAACGTGCCGATGAAAGATGCTGCTGCGCGTGTTCTTGGAAATGGATATGTCCAAGTAGGCTTCAAAGATGTGCCAGCTAAGACGACGGTATCCCTCTATGACAGCAGCGATGCGACAAAACCGATTGCAACTATGACGGCGGACAAAGACGGCAATCTCATCTTCAAACCACTTGCTTTTGCTAAACTCCCTAGCCTCTTGTATTACCGCTCACAAGTAGCTGGTAAAGATATTAGTAATGTATTGGCTATTGAAGTGCCTAAAGAAGACAAGGAAATTTCGAAGGTTGAGCTTGAAACAGCGCCAGAAAGAAAAGTCTATCGTCAAGGAGATGCTCTGTCTCTGAAAGGTGGTACAATTCGTGTCAGCTTTAAGGATGGCCAGCCAGATCAATTGGTTCAACTTTCAAACAGTGGGGTGGAAGTGACGGGCTACGATCCATCTAAGCCAGGAGAGCAACATTTGCAACTGTCCTATTTGGGACAAAAACTGGATCAAGTGCTGACGGTCTTTGTCGTTAGTCATAGCGAAGCAGGCGAGAAGACTCCTGTAGGCCTAGAAGTAATCGAAAAACCTAAGACAGAATATATCGTGGGAGAAAGCCTTGAGACTACAGGAGGACGTTTCCGTCTGGTCTTTGATGATGAAACGATCGAAGAGCATACTTTTGATGAAGCAGATGTGCAAGTCACAGGCTATGATAGTCACAAAGAAGGCCGTCAAACTATTTCGGTCAACTATCGTGGTGTGACGACAACGTACGATGTCTTTGTATCACCAAAACCAGCCTTGAACGATGAGTATCTGAAACAAAAGTTAGCAGAAACAGGGGCTGTTCAAAACAAGGTTGACTTCAGCTTTGCGACTCCAGAAGTCAAAGAAGCCTTGCTCAAGGAAATTGCATCTGCTGAGCAGCTTCTAAAAGGCCATGATACAAGTACACAAGGACAGGTTGACGAAAGTCTGTCTAAACTGACTCAAGCATTTAAGGCTTTGGATGGCCGAAAGATTTTTGCAAACAAAACCTCTGAATTGGATACTTTGGCAATAGAAGCCCAAGACTTGCTTGCACAAAAGCCAAATCATCCTTCTGGAGATGCTTTAGTCAATTTATTGAATAAAAATAAAGATTTATTGGCCTCTTCGGAAGTAACTCCAGAAGCGCTTGAAACAGCCAAAACTTCTCTTCAAGCGTTGATTGCTCTACTTAAAGAAGACAAACCAGCTGTATTTGTGGATGAGTCTACGGGTGTGGAAGTTCAATTCTCAAACAAGGAGTCAACTCCGATCAAGGGCTTGAAAGTAGCAGTTGTTGAGCCAAATGCTGCCGAAAAAGAAGCCTTGGGTGGCAGACTTGGTAAGATTTATGATGTGGCAGGAGTGGACAAAGACGGGCACGACGTTGCTATTCAGCACACTAGTTTGGTTAAAATCCCTGTAGAAGCTGGCAAGGAAGTCGAGCAAGTTCTTTCCTTTGTAGACAATCAGCCAGGCCAGCCTCTTGACTTTGAGCGTGTCGGTGATACAGTTGTCTTCACAGCGTCTCACCTTGCTCACTATGCTGTGATTTACAAGGCTGAAAAGAGTGATTTGCCAGGACAAGATAATCCAGCAGAAACTCCAAAACCAAGTCAACCACAGGGACCAGAAACTACTCAGCCAGCAGGGGAAAATAAACCAGCAATTGAAGTCGAAAAACCAGAGTTAGGTCAGACAAAACCAAGTGTTGAGGTCGAAAAAGCAGAGCTAGGTCAGACAAAACCAAGTGCTGAAGCTGAAAAATCTGGAACAAGTCAGAAAGCGCAAGAGCCACTGGCACATTCTAAGGAGTCAGGCTTGGTAACAGCTTCACCAGAGCAAGCAGAGGTTCCTAAGACAGCTCAACTTCCGAAGACAGGTACATCTACTAGCCTTTTGGCTACTGTATCAGGAATTTTAGCCCTCGTTGCTAGCTGGCTTCTATTCACACGAAAAAAAGAAGACCAATAATTTAGCGCTTTTGTCCAGTTTAGAAAAGTAAGCTTGACAAATCGTTAATCTTAGATTAAGTTAAATGTTCTTGCCCTGAAAGGAAGCTAGAATTTTCTCTTGGCAGCGGTGGCAGGACAATTTAATCAAAAACTTGGAGAAGACTATTCAGTCTTCTCTTTTTTGATTTTGGTGGCTTATCTAGCTTGCCTCAGGCTTTCAAACGAGATGAATAGAGCAAGATAGCTAGGCAATTTTGACATCTGCTTTAGTAACGATTTACCTTATAAAAATATGGCTCTAGATTTAATCTATTTGTCATTTAACTATAGAATCTTGTGGAGACAATATTGATGAAAGGTAGGGGATACACTATAATAGAAGAAAAAGAAACCGCTTGCATAAAGAAGCGGAACATTTTAAAAGGAGATTTTATGATGATCTTTAATAGAAAGCAACGTTTTTCTATTCGGAAACTTTCAATCGGGGCAGCATCTGTCCTAGTCGGCTTTTGTTTGGCGGGACAAGTCGTTTCAGCTGACGAGGTACAAGCAGCGCCTACAAGTATTGTAGCTACGACAGGACCGGCTGTAGCCAGTGCAGGAGAAGGGGTGCAGGAAGTTGCTCCTGTGGAAGCCCAGGCTAGCAGCGGAGCCTTGCCAGAAGCAGTTGTTAAAAATAGTGAGGAAGTTAAACCTCAAGCTGTGGCAGCAGAGGCTCCAGCAGAAAAACCAGTAACAGAGGAGCCAAAACTAGATACAGTCGCTGAAAAATCAGTGACTGCAACAGAAAGTGCTTCTACGAATTCTGATGAGTCTAAGGCAACTCTGCCTAGTGAAACTCCTAAAACGGAGAAAGCTAGTCAGGTCGATGAAAAGCTGGCTATGCGGAAAATGGTTTCGATTGATGCAGGCCGTAAGTATTTTAGCCCTGAGCAGCTGAAGGAAATTGTAGACAAGGCGAAACGCTTTGGCTTCACGGACATGCATTTGCTGGTGGGGAATGATGGTCTACGTTTCCAATTGGATGATATGTCCTTGACTGTCGGTGACAAGACTTATGCCAGCGAGGATGTCAAGAAAGCCATTGAAAAAGGAACCAATGCTTATTACAATGATCCAAATGGCAATCACTTGACGCAAGCTCAAATGACGGACTTGATTGACTATGCTAAAAAGCAAGGTATCGGTCTCGTTCCGACCATCAATAGCCCTGGTCACATGGATGCTATCTTGCATGCTATGAAGGAGTTGGGAATTAAAAATCCAAACTTTAACTACTTTGGCAAGGAATCTGCACGGACAGTTGACTTAAACAATCAGACTGCTATTGATTTCACCAAGGCTTTGATTGACAAGTATGCAGGCTATTTTGCAGGGAAGACGGACATTTTCAATATTGGTTTAGACGAGTATGCCAATGATGCAACCAATGCTAAGGGATGGCAGGTTCTACAAGCAGACAAGTACTATCCAGGAGAAGGTTATCCAGAAAAGGGCTACGAAAAATTCATCGCTTATGCCAATGACCTAGCTAGAATTGTTAAGAATCATGGCTTGAAGCCAATGGCCTTCAATGACGGTATTTACTATAATTCTGATCAAACTTTCGGCGAGTTTGACAAGGATATTATTGTTTCTTATTGGACTGGTGGCTGGGGCGGCTATGATGTAGCTTCTTCTAAGCTCTTGTCTGAAAAAGGACACCAAATCTTGAATACCAATGATGCTTGGTATTATGTCTTGGGACGCAATGCGGATGGCCAAGGTTGGTACAATTTGGATCAAGGCTTGAAAGGAATTGCCTCCACTCCAATTACCAGTGTTCCTAAATCAGAAGGGGCAGATATTCCGATTATGGGAGGCATGGTAGCTGCTTGGGCTGATGAGCCTTCTGCTCGTTTCTCTGCATCTCGACTCTATAAATTGATGCGTCGTTTTGCGGATCGCAATGCAGAATATTTTGCAGCCAATTACCAAGATGCAGCTGCAGAGTTAGAAGCTATTCCAAGTGACTTGGCAGCTAAATATACAGAGGAAAGTATTGCTCGACTCAAGGAAGCTGAAAAAGCGGTCAGAGCCTTGGATGAAAACCTGAGCCGCGCGCAACAAGGCACCATCAATCAGGCTGTTGCTGAGTTAAAAGCAGCCCGTGAAAATCTAAAACCAACAGAAGCTTATCAAAAGATTTTGGACAAACAAGCAGAACGTGAAAAAGTAGCTAAGAGTAAGGTCATTTCCATTGATGCAGGCCGTAAATACTTCTCGCTAGATCAGCTCAAGAGAATTGTCGACAAGGCTAGTGAGTTGGGCTACTCTGATGTGCACTTGCTGGTCGGAAATGACGGTATGCGCTTCATGCTGGATGATATGACTATTAAAGCCAATGGGAAGACTTACCAGAGTGACCAAGTCAAGGAAGCTATCACTGAAGGTACTAAATCCTACTACGATGATCCAAATGGAAATGCTCTGAGCCAGAAAGAAATGGATGAGTTGATCAGCTATGCCAAACAAAAGGGCATCGGGGTGATTCCAGCGCTCAATAGCCCTGGTCACATGGACGCCCTTCTGGTGGCTATGGAAAAATTAGGCATTCAGAACCCGCAGGCATATTTTGACAATCTTTCTAAGACCACTATGGACTTGGAAAATGAAGAGGCAAAAGCCTTCACCAAGGCCTTGATTGGCAAGTACATGGACTACTTTGCAGGAAAATCAAAGATTTTCAACTATGGTACAGATGAGTATGCCAACGACGCGACCAATGCTCAGGGTTGGTATTATCTGAAATACTACAACCTCTATGGCAAGTTTGCAGAATATGCCAACACGCTTGCTGCTATGGCTAAAGAGCGAGGCCTTCAGCCAATGGCCTTCAACGATGGCTTCTACTATGAAGACAAGGATGATGTTGAGTTTGACAAGGATGTCTTGATCTCTTACTGGTCTAAGGGATGGTGGGGTTACAACCTTGCATCACCTCAGTATCTAGCAAGCAAGGGCTATAAATTCCTCAATACCAATGGGGACTGGTACTATATCTTAGGGCAAAAACCGGAAGATGGTGGTGGTTTCTTACAGAAAGCACTTGAAAATACTGAAAAGACACCATTTAACCAACTAGCGTCTACCAAGTATCCAGAAGTATCTCTCCCAACAGTCGGCAGCATGCTTGCTATCTGGGCAGATAGACCACAGGCTGAGTACAAGGAAGAAGAAATTTTCAAATTGATGACAGCATTTGCTGATCACAATAAAGATTACTTCAAGGCCAACTATGAGTCTGTTCGAGATGAATTGGCTAAGGTTCCTAGCGATTTGAGCATCTATACGCCAGAGTCTGTTGCTAGTCTGAAGGCTGCCCAAAATGATATCGACTGGGAATTGAATCGGAATAAACAGGCTGAGGTAGATAAGCTGGTCGCTAAACTTCAAGCTGCGCGTGAAAATCTGAAGCCACTTAGCCACAATGGCAGCACAGCCCAGGATGAGAAAGCTGCTTTAGTTGAAGATAAGCCATATCTGGATATCCAAACAGAAGAGCTTGCTTTTGAGACAAAAGAAATATTGAATCCAGAGCTTGAAAAAGGCCAACGAAAAGTTGTTCAGACAGGAAGCAAGGGCGAAAAAATGAATCTGGTGGAAGTTTCTGCACTAGATGGCAGCCGAAAGGTTGTTGAATCTTCCGTTTCTAAAGCACCAGTGGATGAGCTAGTAGAAGTGGGTACTAAGGAAACGAAATCTAGTCTTGGTCAAATCGAAGTGCCGATTGTTCAGCCTGCTCCATCAGTGACTCCTCTTGTCAAAGGTAAGACAGCTGAGCGCTCAGTAACCCCAGCAGCTTCAACTATTTCAGCACCTTCAGCAGAGCAGAAAGTAGCTGAGACAAAGGTTGCTAAATCTTCAGAGGCAGCTGTTTCTAAAGCCGCTAAACTTCCTCAAACTGGAACATCATCAGCTTGGACGATGACTTTACTAGGCACTGTCTTGGCCTTCCTTGGCTTAGCTGGAAGCAAGAAAAAGGAACAATAATCCTTCTGATGGATTATCTATGATCTACCATTCGGGCTTGGCGTGTTAATAGCTGAGCCCGATTGTCCTTGGTTTAGCAAGCAGGATTTCTCTATATAAGTGTAGGAAAATACGATAAGGATTCTGAAAGGAGCAAGAAATGACAGAAATTCAAGACTTTATCGAGCAAGTTTTCAAGGAGCAATATGAGGATTCTTTTGGTCCAGATATGCTTGAAAAACTTGAGCCCCAAGATTATTATCTGGCACGGGAGGAGGAAGGTCGCTTGATTGCCTTGCTTCATGCCCAGCAGGTGTTGGAAAACATCCATATCAAGGCCTTAGTGGTAGATAAGGGACACCAGAAAAAGGGCTTGGGAGCTAGTCTGCTGGCAGAATTAGAAGAAAAGGCTGAGAAAGCGGGAGTCAGCAGCATCACCTTGTCCACTAAATCTTATCAGGCCAAGGATTTTTACATCAAACAAGGCTATGAAATCTATGCCAGTCTGGAAGATGTACCTCAAAAAGGTGTGACCAAATATCATTTCATCAAGTGGTTAAAGTGAGCCATTCTCAAATAGATAGAAGTCAATTGCCAATTACCATTAAAGTTTACCAAAATAAGCTTTGCTAAATCTAGCAAAGCTTATTTTTTAGTTATCTTCGTCTGGTGTAAGCACCATCGGAATAATAATAGGTTCGCGCTCAGTGCTTTCGTAGAGGAAAGGACGCAAGGCGTTGACGATAGCGCCGCTGACAGATTGGACGCTGGCATCTTTATTCTTGAGAGCAATGCGAATGGCATTGAAGAGGATACGCTGGCTTTGGCGGATCAGGTCACCTGATTCGCGCATGTAGATAAAGCCGCGGCTGAGAATATCTGGACCGGCTAAAATCATCTGGGACTCAAAATCAACCGTCGCAACAGCCAGAACCACACCGTCCTCTGACAGGTCTTTGCGGTCGCGCAGGACTGCAGCTCCGATTTCACCAATGCGGTTCCCATCAACATAAACATCCTGAGCGTTGAAGCTGCCGGCAATACGAGCTGAGTCAGCTGTCAGAGCCAGCACATCACCATTGCTCATGATGAAGATATTGTCTTTGGGTACTCCAGTATCAACGGCTAGACCTGCATGGACTTTCTGCATGCGGTATTCACCATGGACTGGCATGAAATATTTAGGCTTGATCAAGCGAAGCATGAGTTTCTGCTCTTGCTGGCCACCGTGTCCAGAGGTATGGATGTTGTTAATCTTGCCGTGAATAACCTCTACACCAGCCTCTGAAATAATGTTAATCAGCTTGTTTACGCTGGTCGTGTTACCAGGGATAGGACTAGATGAGAAGATGACTGTATCTCCAGGTTGCAGCTGAACCTGACGGTGGGTACCATTGGCAATCCGAGACAGGGCTGCCATGGGCTCACCCTGACTTCCTGTACACATAATCAGCACTTCACCAGCTGGATAGTCCTTGAGTTCATTTGGCTCGATGAAGGTATCTTTGGGAACCTTGATGTAGCCCAGCTCAATCCCGTTGACAATGGCCTTTTCCATAGAGCGGCCAAAGACCGCAATTTTACGTCCAGTCTTGACAGCAGCTTCTGCAGCCTGCTGGAGGCGGAAGATATTGGAGGCAAAGGAAGCGAAAATAATCCGTCCGTGAATGCCTTCGATAATCTTCATGATAGACTGTCCAACTACTTTTTCGGAATTGGTAAAGGTCGGAACTTCAGCATTGGTCGAGTCAGATAGGAGGCAGAGCACGCCTTCCTCACCTAGAGCGGCCATGCGGTGCAAGTCTGCTGGCTCACCGACTGGTGTAAAGTCAAACTTGAAGTCACCGGTACAGACAATCTTACCTTGCGGCGTATGAATGACAATCCCCAAGGGCTCTGGAATAGAGTGGGTTGTCCTGAAGAAAGTCGCCTTCAGATTTTTAAAGGTCAACTCTGTATTTTGATTGATTTCATAGAGCTTGGCATCCCGTAAAAGTCCATGCTCTTCTAGCTTGCCCCGAATGAGGGCTAGCGCCAAAGGGCCGGCATAGATAGGTACATTGGCTTGCTTGAGCAGGAAAGGAATGCCGCCGATATGGTCCTCGTGCCCGTGGGTGATGAGGACGGCTTTCACGCGATCAATATTTTCTACGATATAAGAGTAGTCGGGAATAACATAGTCGATACCCAAGAGGTCGTCTTCGGGAAATTTAATCCCAGCATCGACGATGATAATCTCATCTTGATACTCAATTCCGTAGGTATTTTTACCGATTTCGCCCAGACCGCCGATGGCGAAAACACCAACTTCTTCTTTCTTTAAGTTATATGCCATAGTTATAACTCCGTCAATTCGAAGGCGCCTGACTCTTTTTCGTATTCAAGGTGTTTGTCAGACAAGAGTTCGATAAATTCGATATTGTATGGAGTCTTTTCTTCGACCAATTTGCGAGCTTTGATGCGGCCTTCTAATTCATTGGCAGCTTCTACTTCTAAGTAAAGAGCACGTGTTTTTTCACGGCGTGGGCTGCGTTCTTTTGTTTCTTGATAAAAAACTTTGTAAATCATTTTGTTTCCTTCCATTTTTCATGATCAAGCTACAGAAAACGACAGCTAATCAGCTGTTTTCTTTTATTCAGTTTTATGAGTAGTAGATTGATCTTGATTCGATATAATTCTAACCAATTATATCATAAAACCAGCTTTTAGTAAAAGACATAGCCGAGAAAATATTGTGGAGATTTTCAGAAAAGCTTTTAAGAGGTAATCTGGATAATCAAATGACTGCTTCTCTACCCTTGTCGCTCCTTTTATAGTATAATAATAAGCAAACACTCGAGTAAGGAAGAGAATGATGAAAATTTTAGCGATGGATACGTCAAATAAGGCTCTGTCTCTAGCGATTTTAGAGAATAAGGAGCTCTTGGGGCAGGTGACGTTCAATATCAAGAAAAATCATAGCATTACCCTTATGCCAGCTATTGATTTTCTGATGAATAGTCTGGATATGAAACCGACGGATTTGGATCGGATCGCGGTGGCGCAGGGGCCGGGTAGCTACACAGGTCTGAGAATTGCGGTGGCGACAGCCAAGACCCTGGCACATACCCTCAAGATCGAGCTGGTCGGTGTGTCTAGTCTGCTGGCTTTAGTACCAGAGCAGGTAGAAGGCTTGGCCATTCCTATCATGGATGCTCGCCGCAATAATGTCTATGCTGGCTTTTACCAATCTGGTCAAGCTGTGCGACCGGAGGCTCATCTGCCTTTGGTAGAGGTTTTGGAAATAGCTGGCGCTGCTAACCAGCCAGTCACTTTTGTCGGAGAGACAGCAACTTTTGCGGAGCAGATTAAAGCTGCTATTCCTCAGGCTGCCATTCAGCCGACCTTGCCAGATGCAGCAGCTGTTGGTCGTCTCGGTTTAGACCTGCCAGCCCAGTCTATTCATGACTTTGTTCCTAATTATCTCAAGCGGGTAGAGG